>Ga0209215_1000026_pt1 | contig 151692 bp, 105 predicted proteins | sample TexAe_OM2H0_M2_FD_187938 | JGI IMG/M metagenome (GOLD analysis project Ga0209215, IMG submission 187938) | Forest soil microbial communities from Davy Crockett National Forest, Groveton, Texas, USA - Texas A ecozone_OM2H0_M2 (SPAdes) (version 2) | ecosystem: Environmental > Terrestrial > Soil... | reverse complement strand
CCGATCTGTTGCGTGTCCCGCAAAAAGTCGCTGAACACTATCGGTACTGGCGCTCCAGGGGGCGTCGTCAGATTCCCAAACGCACTCTTGTACACCCGGTACACTAGGTAGCCTGTCTCCTGAAACTCGATTGAGAGGAAGAAAGCCGCCGACACATTGATCCGCTTCACCTCAATGCATTGCGGATTGGCTCCGCACATAGTGATCTCGTTTGTCCAAAAGTTCAAGCCCGCGGTGTCCGGCTCACGATTCAGGAAATCGATGTACTGTTGCCGCACAAAGAAGCTCGTCGTATTAATTGGATTAGTGCCATTAACGACTTCGTTATCGTTGATCTGTATCGTTGCCGTGGCGGGAGCACCGAGAGTTGCACCGATCGCGTTGCTTAATGTGATACTGAACGTCTCAGCTCCTTCGGCATACACATCATCCACAACTGGAATTGTAATTATCTTTGATGTCTCACCTGCAGCGAAATTAATCTTACCGAAGGAAGTCAGATAGTCACAGCGAGATGACGCTTGCCCGTTTGTCGCGCTGCACAACGCGGTTCCGGCTGCGTCGCTGGTCGCGAAGTCCACGCTTGCACTATTCGCAACGCTACCAAATCTGGTCATGCTAACGGACACGGTACCTTCGCCTTCGTTCACAACATATTTTGTCGCAGCCAATTGAATACTACTCGCAGATGCTGAGGTCTGTAGTTGGCCACGAATCTCGCCATTCATAAAATTGTTGCTGTGTACATTCACATACCAGAGACCGTTCTTCAACTCATCTGCCTGGCTCGAATTCAAAGCGATCTCAAAATCACTTACCTGCCCATTTGGCAAAGGGAAAATAACCGGGCCGCTCACTCCTACAGCTGCCGGTCCATGGATACGAGCTGCAGTTTGCGGACTCGTTAGACCACTGAAGTTCAAGGAAACTCTTGCCGACTTCTCATCGGGACTTAAGAGTAGCGTGGCTGTTCCCGTCGCAGTTGAATTTGTTGACGGTGTTTCCTGTGCTCCATTGAGGTTCGCCACAAACAGTAAACTCGGCTTTGACTTGATCTCATAGATCGCGCCATTTGAGAGTGAAACAACGAAAACGTTTCCATTAGGCCCAGTTTGAATATCCGTGGTTACCCCAAAATCTCTACCAATTATTAAGCTCTCGCTCTCACCTTGATCAAACTTGTCAGTGTTATCAGCCACTCGATCGGCAAGTTTAGGATCTGTGAAAGCGAAGTGTTGACGATCGGAGGTAAACTTGAACCGAAAGAGAAACCCGTTGAGAAGGGTTGTTCGTGAGGCACCCACAAATAGATCGCCCTCATACTGTGGACCAAGTCCACGACCTTTAACGAAACCTATCGGCGACGGAGCGACAGCATACTTCCAACTGAACTCGGGATCGACATATTGCGCTCCCGGTAACATGAACATCTTCGATAAAGCTTCCTGAGGCGTCGATGCGATATTACTGGGTGGCCAACGCAATTGCTGTAAGTTCCCTGCCCCGTAGGTAGATTCGATTGATTTGAATTGATCGATCCGGCTGAGTGGACCCATCGTTTGTATCCAACCACCATTGAATCCTGGTGTCACCCGGTTGATCTCGTCGAAAGCGTCGTCTCCATTTTCCTGTGTCCAGAGCAAGCCGCTCAGCGGATCGAATGCCATGCCGAAGCTATTCCGAACACCGTAAGCGTATATTTTTCTGATGTTGGCAGCTGCTTCGCTAGGTAGCACTGTTACAACGTTGGAAAAGGGGTTGTCCGTTGGCGTCGAGCCGTCATCGTTAAGCCTGATTATCACACCTGTCAGATGCGCATTATCAGGCTCCGGCCCACCAAACTGATCATCAGGTACTGGTCCACCACTGGTTATGTTCTGGAGCAGTCCTCGACGTCCGTTGTCACCGATGATGATGTAGACCTTACCGTCAGGTCCTACGCGAAGAACGCCTCCATTATGATTACCGCGTGAAGGCTGGCCCGCATCCTGTTGTAACGATCGTAGCTTAATCAGGTTTCGATCGAAGGTGAGCGTGCCTCCATTCCAAACATATCTATCAACTCTATTCCCAAGGAGCGCAACTTCGTCGGCGTTGGACGTATCGACGCCGGTACTACTCTCCGTCCAATAGAGATAGACAAAACCGTTTTGCGCAAACTTAGGATGTAATGCGATTCCAAGTAGACCACGTTCGGAAGCGTTGTTAACTGCAAGATCTAACACGGGCCCACGCAGGACTCCATTCATCACCCATTGAACTCTTCCCGTCGTTCGTTCCAGAACAAAGAGATCGTTAGGACCAAAAAACGCCATGCTGGTGGGTTGATTTAGACCAGAAACAAGAGTGCTCACAGTCAAGTTTTGATCCAACATACTAGGTGTCGCTGCTGGAGGCTCGATTAGCGTTGACACACTGGCGGTGTTGTTGCTTGTGTCAAAGTCACTCTGATTGCCATTTATCGTCGCCGAGTTAACGACTTGTCCCTGACTGTTTGGCGTAACGACTATCGTGATGATTGCGTTTGCACCGACCGCCAAATTCCCAACCGCACAATTAACGGGCCCTGTACCATTGCATGCACCCTGAGTTGACGACGCTGATACGAATGACACACCACCGGGCAAAGTATCTACTACGGCGACACCTGTAGCAGCAGCTGGGCCATTATTTGTCGCGGTAATACGATAAGAAAGATTGACACCAACCTGTCCCGGATTTGGTGAAGCAGTCTTCGTTACTTGAAGATCCGCACTGGTTGGGCTCACCACTTTGAGTCCAACTTGTGCCGAATGCATCAACGATCCACTTTGACCGTTGAGATTTATTGTCGCGTTGCCGAGCGGTGTACCTCCAGTGCTATTTAATGTAACGGTTGTCGACTTGGAAGTAGCGTCGTTGATGTTGATTACGGCTGGATTGAAATTCGGTGTGACACCAGCTGGCAAGCTTGTGGCCGTGAGATTCACTACACCAGTAAATCCGGCAAACGGGGTTGCGGTCAGAGTGTAAACTGCGCTGCCGCCTGGAACGATGTTTCGCGAAGCCGGAGTGACGGTCAGCGCAAAATCTGGAGTAGAAGAAGCAGGAACTGCTGTTACGAACGTCTTATAGATGTAATCGCCCGACGTATTTGCGTCGTTGTTAGCTTGATTGCCGGCGGCGTAAAAAGTGATTGGCCCCGCATCGACCATCGGAGCGGTCCAATTAAAGGTCCAACTTGCACCGCCTGACTGGCCAATAAACGTGCCCGAGCCAGTGTGTTCGATGTATTGTCGCGCCCCACCTGGTCCAGCGTTGTTCAGCACTTGAGTCAACGTATCGGTGTTGTGTAACTCACCGGCTTTCTCGTCTGATGTATCAAGTGCGGTTAGTTCGAATCCCCAGCGTTGGCGTGTTGGATCCAGATTCGAGTGGGTAACGGTTATCTGATAAGTCTGACCCGGAATGTAAGTTTGCGGAGCGGTTATGTTGAAGTGACCAGTGCCCGCATCTGGTGGCACGTGACACTCAGCACATGCTTCGGGTTCCTCGAGTGGAGCGCCGGTGTAACCCGCCGGTGGTCCAGATGAGAAAGCCTGGACGGGACGCGTCGTACTGCTGTTAGACAACCAGAATCCAAGGATCGCGGCCAGCAACGATGGTAAGACGATCAGGCGTATTCTTTCGAGTTTCACTCTCTCTCCCCGCACATTTGATCTGAAGAAACTCAACCAATCGAAAATAGCCTAGCAGCAAGCGCTAGGCTATTTTCAAGTTTACGAAACAGGACTGTGCCATCGACCGACGTCAGTAGTCTACGCCAAGAACCCAAGGTTCGGAGTTGGGAAACGGCCAATGAGCGGGAAGACTCCAGCCAGATCAGCCGTTGACAAACCGTACCAGGTCGCCAGGGTAGCGGCGTACTGTTCAACTGAGGTCGTCGGAATCCAGCGACCTCGAGGTGAAGTTCCACCATCGGTATCGTTTGGACCACCTGGCGTTAAGTTAGGATAGGTACCATACAAAGTATGACCAAGTACTGATCCACCGACAATAAGGTGATTGTTACCCCAAGCATGGTCACTGCCTACGTCAGCGGCACCGGTGCCTGACGGCTGGAGCGTTCGACTAAAATCGGACATCGTGAACAAGGTGACCTGGTCCTGAATACCTAGTTCGACTGTTGCAGAATAAAACGCCCAGATAGCCTGACTGACCTGTTGCAACAAGGTGCCTTGTCCGGTCAGTTGTTGCGAGTGAGTATCAAAGCCGCCGATCTGAGTAAAGAAGATCTGTCGCTTCATGTTTATCGCAGCCACGGGATCAGTGCAAGCCTTAATCAAGAGAGCGACCTGCTTGAGTTGTCGACCGAGACCGGTGTTTGGGAAAATGGTTGCGAGGTTCGGACTAACTGTACTCAAAGCGTTATCGGTTTGAATTGAGCTCGTACGAACATCACTCGCCGCCTTGATGAGTTTGAAGTTATTGTCAAAGGCTCGCAAACCATTAAAGGCCGTTAGCCTCGAGTTCGCTTCAGACGCGGTGGCTCCGGGCGCATTATTAAGAACCAAAACGTTTGCCAGCGTCGTACCAGAATCCGCGACCGCCAATTGCCGTGTGTCAACCCCAGTTAGAAACAAATTGACACCGGCGATAGAGACGTTGCTGGGAAATGTCGCTGGACCGTTAAGCCCATCCGTTTTATCGGCAAGCCGTCCACCCCAACCAGTTTGGCTGACCGAGTTTGCGATTGAGGTTGAGTACAATCCGACTTGGTCGGAGTGTGAAAACAGCTGAAGCGGTTTCTTGCCAGTTCCGTTTTGGTAGGTTGTGCGAGTCAAAGGCTCTACCAATGGTCCATTGTTGGCGAGCACCGCACATTTTCCCTGGTTGAACAGATCTCGGACTTCCGTCATGTTGGGGTGGAAGCCGTAAGATCCGCCACTCACTGGTGACACCTGAAGGAAGTTCCCTTGCGGTATCGCCAAACCCGCAGCGTTTCGAGCGGTCGAATACTGCGCGTACTGGTCGAGTGACAGGAACATGTTGTTGCCATCGTTCCCACCATTCAGGAATACACAAACCAGTGCCTTATAGCCTGACGCGGCTTGCGGTGTTAGCGCCTGGACCACGCTAAAACTATCGATACTTGAGGCCAGCGCCATACTACCTAGCGCACAGGCGCTGTTGCGAAGAAAGTCTCTACGTGAATGTGCCATGATGGTTATCTCTGTATGTCGTACTGCGAAGAAGTTACCGCCAGATAAACAGCAACCCTGGCTCGTTTTTGATGTCGAGTCGTAAGGTTGACGTCGTTAATTGCATTCATCGCAGTCGTAATCGTGGTCTTCATTTGCGATGACATCGTGCCGTGGAAGAGCAAACTGTTGAGCGAATCTGCAACTGCATCTGAGCCCGTAGTTGACGATAGAGTCTCGAGATTTGAAATGTCTATAGAAGTTCCTCGAGGTCGATCAGGACTGCCGGCAGTTGGAGTGACGTTTGCGGTCACACCCGAATAGACGAGAGTGTTAATAATGTTCGCTCGTCGCAGGGTGGTAGAAGTCGAGAGGATGCCGAATGCTGGTCCGAGAATCTTGGTACCAGGAACTTCGTATCCGGGCTGATAGTAACTAAACACGGTTGCCGGGCCATATATTGGCTGGTCCAGGGTTCCGGTAAAGTCTGTCGACGACCGGCTACCCAACACACCGTCACTCGTGCTGGTCTTATCAAATGACTTCACGTTAAACGCTCGCAGGAAACCGTTGACGTATTGAGCTGGTTCGCGAAGTTTTCCATAGTTCGGAGCTGTCTTCACATCGCCGCGTGCTTCTGGATCCAACAAGATGGCCTGAACAACCGCCTTGAGATTGCCACGGGTATTGGTACAACCTTGCGGATAGAGTGCATCGCAGTCGTTATTGAATACGCGAGCCACGCGTTCGACATAGCCCGCGCTCGGATTGCTCGTTACGAGATGTTGGATTAATTGCTTGCCTAAAAATGGTCCAACATTGGGATGATTGGTCAGGTGCGTCATCACCGCTGCCATGTCTGACTGGGCACAGGCAATGTTTACTGCACCACTGGTATTCGCACATGCGGGAATGGTGAATCCATTCAGCAACGTCTTCGCGTTAAAGTCGTGAGTCGTACCGCCGCGCGGAACCATCGGATCACGCCAGTTTGCTGTACCAGGGGCGATATTACCGGCGACAAAGTTCCAGCCGGTAAAGACTCGAGTGAAAGTGTTGACGTCGTTCTGGGTATAGGTAGCCAGTGGTAAACCTTGCGAATCAAGTTGTGGCGTGCCATCCAGATTGAGTACGACTGTTCCAAGTGAGAAGAGCTGCAGAATCTCGCGAGCAAAGTTCTCATTTGGATTCGTCCTGGTGCTCAAGCGCATGTCGAGGTATTCGCCCATGGCTGGCGTCAGTGTTATTTCATTGAGCAGCGTCTTATAACTTCCAAACGCATTTCTGTCCAAAGCCTGTAGATAAACAGTCATCCAGCTAGGACGATTTACTTCGCTGTTTAAAGAAACGACCATGATCTGGTGCAAAGCGAAAGCAACTCGTTGACGTAGCTGATCTTGCCCATACAAAGAATTCGTATAGAAGGTTCGGTGAATGGGATAGTTCGAGAAGTTATCTCGATTACAAACTGTCTGATTGTAGTTTGGATCCGCAGGGTTAGTGGTTGGACATTGGGTACCGTCCTCAGCCGGAAATACCAGGTCCGGATAGTTTGAACCCTTAGGAACGTTGGTTACCGGCGTATTGAATTGCTCATTTAGGTACGCCATGAAGCCGACGGCTTTAACGTGTGCGATATCGGCAGCTGTTGGTCCCCAGGTAGCTTGTTCAAGGAAACGAACAGCATCTGCATCGCTCGCTGGACCAGTAAAAGGATCGAGAACCAGGGCAGGATCGTCTGGCGGAGGCGTGGCCGGTGCCGGAGTTGCTACTGCACCTGCATCGTCTACTGGACCACCACCTGCATGTCCAATCGCAACCCTTACTCGGTTGCTGGCCATGCCGTGAAGATTCAAACGCAGCAGCACATCACCAACATCTCCCAAATCATCGGCGAGTCGCACAATCACCATTGTGATTCCAGTAAAGTTCGGAACCTTGCCTACATACTCAACCTGGAGTGGATAGAGTTTTCCAGTCGCATCCTGAACGTCGCCACTAAATGCGTTGGCACCTTCGTTCGGAAGCAGTTCGAGGTTCATTGCAAAAATGCAAATGCGAGTACGAGTATCTGAACTGTAAGCGACTGTTGAGTTGACGGGAAACGGCTCTGGTTTCATCGTTACCGACTCAAAAGCCACCGCCCGAGTCGAAGTCTCCTGGCTAATAAGAATTGGCTGTTTGTTGGTTGCACCCTGTATCGTCGCAAACCCACTGAGCAGGAAAACAACGCACAATGATAGAGAGGTCTTAATGACCTCTTTTTGGCAAAGGGGAAAACTCGTTTTCATATAGATAGGCTCCGGTCACTTCTGTCCGAGAACGAATGCTTGCTTTGCGGTGGATTCTCTAGTCGGTGGAGGGGCCACCAGGGTTAACCCGGGTTGAACATCAATATAGCATGATCGACTGATGACCGATCAACAGTTTTTTAGACGAGTCAGCTCGTAGTTCAGCCGAAGAAAAGTCGGAGTTTTGGCACGGTGGTCCAGTAACGAAGATATTCGAAAGGATTTGATATCAAATTTTGAGGGTCATCAAAAAAAGAAGGGTCTTGAGGGGTTAAATTTGACACCGTCGAAGCTGTTCCCTATTATCCAACCTGCTCTTTTTCGACAAAATAATTTTCCAGGCACCAGCGTCGAAAACTTGCAACAGTGTCGGGGCGTGGCTCAGCCTGGTAGAGCGCACGGTTCGGGACCGTGAGGTCGGAGGTTCGAATCCTCTCGCCCCGACCATTATTTTCAAGCACTTACGGCTACCTGCAAAGGTGGCCGTTCTTGTTTTGTGGCAGGATTGTGGGCAGACCTTAGTCGAACCTGCTTCGACTGCTGCCCGTTTCGCTTGCGTGTGTGTAATGTTGCGTTGCGTTGCGTGTAGTTTGCGGATCAGAGTGTCCGTCAGATCGGCAATCGTCGCTTCACTCTTAACCCGCTTCCGCAAGTCTGATCCTTCAACAATCAATGTAGTGCCAGGGCAACTGATTCTTGTAAACGCAATTGATTTGCTGAAGGTATCGCGTAAGTTGCTCTACCCGCACATCATTCGTGTGCACAGAAAACCGTAAACGACCGCCCAATATTCCGGTCACTCTTGAACCTCTGTTAGACAGAGTCTCTCGTTTGCTCGATCGGGGTTAGGCGTGGATATTAACGATGAACTCCAATGAATGACGGCGTGTTCCACGCACGTCAGGAGCACAGATGTCGCGAACGAACAATCATCTGCTCACTCAGCGCGGAGGGCAATCGTCGGGTTCACTTTCGTCGCGCGTCGCGCCGGTACGTAAGAAGCAGCAAGTCCCACCCCGATAAGCATCGCCGAAACGCTGACGAACGTCAGATAGTCAGTCGCGGTCACCCCATAGAGAAGGCTTGCCATCAAACGGGTCAGTGCGTATGCCGATATCAATCCTGCTCCCACCCCTATCAATGTCAGCGTCAGTCCCTGGCCCAGCACCAACCGCAACACATCCATTTTCGCTGCGCCGAGCGCCATTCGGATTCCCAGTTCGCGCCTGCGGAGCGTTACTGTGTAATTCATCACGCCATAGACTCCTATGGCCGCCAGCATCAACGCCACCCCAGCGAAAGTGAGCAGCAGCGTCATGTTGAAACGACGGCCGGAGAGTGATGCTCTGAGAACTTGGTCCATAGTCTGTACGTCAGTGAGCGCTTGCTCTTTATCGATTGAATAGATCGCCTTCGAAACAGGCTGGATCAAGCTTTCCGGGTTCGCGGCTGTCCGCACCACGAAACTCATGAAAGGTAGCGGCGATTGATTGTATGGCAGATACATCATCGTGGACGAATCGGAATCAAGACCACGTGCCTTAACATCGCCTACTACACCGACAATCTCACGTGCCCCTTGCTCGAGGTGAAATGAAGGCGTTAGCCGCTTGCCGATCGGGTTTGCTCCCGGCCAGAATCGATGCGCCATTGCCTCGCTGATGATTACTACCGGCACGCTATTATCTCGATCCTGCTCGCTGAAGAAACGCCCCTGTCGCAAAGGAATGCCAATCGCTCGGAAGTAATCAGAGGTGGTGTAACGCGTCTGTGCCATCGGCTGTTCCGCAATTGCTCCTGTGGGCCGGCCTTCGATACTGAAGGGCTGTGTCGATCCACCTCCCGCGAGTGGAATCTTGGTAGTAGCTCCAACGGAAACGACACCAGGCACGGCGCGAATCTGTTCCATCGCTCGGTCCAAAAACGCAAGCTGTTGGTGAGGTTCAGAATACCTGATGGGCGTTAAAACGACGCTCATCGTTAACCCATTGCTCGTGTCGAACCCGGGATCGACGTGTTGCAGGTTCCAGAAACTGCGAATCATCAACCCGGCCCCAATCAGCAGGACTAGTGACAAAGCCACCTCGGAAACGACCAGTGCCTTGCGTGTGTGCTGCTTGAGGGACGTGCCGCCACTTCGGCCCGAGCCTTGTTTCAGAGTTTCACTGACGCTGGTCCTGGTAAACTGCAAAGCAGGCATGATCCCGATAATGATGCCAGCGGCGAACGACACTAGAAGAGTAAAGCCCAAGGCCCAAGTGTCGATGCCGATGTTGCCTGCATCGGGAAGCGTGCCCAGTCGTACCAGCATCTTACTGCCCCATACGGCAAGCAGAAGGCCAAGCAGGCCTCCGGTAACAGCGAGAAGCACACTTTCGGTAAGTAGTTGCCGGACCAACCGAGCGCGACTAGCCCCGAGGGCGATACGCACGGCCATCTCTTTCTGTCGGTTGGCACCTCTTGCAAGCATCAGGTTTGCGACATTTGCACAGGCTATCAACAACACGAAGCTCACTGCACAAAAAAGTACAAGTAGCGCCGTGCGATTATCGCCGACAAGATCCTCACGAAGCGGGATGACCACCGCGCCCCAGCCTTTGTTTTCCTTTGGGTATTGCTGTTCGAGCCTGCTCGATATCGTACTCATCTCCGCTTGCGCCTGCTGCACTGACACGTTCGGCTTCAGACGCGCAATCACGAGGTAATCATGAATCGATCGGGTTTGACGTTCCTTATCATCCCACGCCAGAGGTACCCATAACTCGGCCTCCCGCGGAAACTGAAATCCCGCGGGCATGATGCCTACGACGGTGAAACCTCGGCTATTGAGGGTAAGAGTTTGACCGATAATGTTAGGGTTTGCTCCAAAGGCTCGTTGCCACAATGCGTGACTAATCACAACAACCTGGTCCCGCCCCGGGCGTTCCTCGTCGGGTGTAAAGGTGCGCCCGTGCATTGCATTACAGCGCAATACCGAAAAAAAGTCTGATGACACGGTGCCGCCAATCAATGGCATGGGGTCGTTACTCGTACTCAGACTCAAGCCCGCGTACCCGTAAACCGCAATCTTTTCGAAGGCGCTGGTCTGTGACTTCCAATCAAGATAGTTCGCGGGTGACACTGAAAACCTGTCGAGGCCGGGGAAGCTTTGCTGAGGCGGCGTATGCCACACGTCAACGAGCCGCTCCGATTCGGGGTAGGACAAAGGCCGAAGCAGAAGACCGTTGACGACACTGAATATCGCAGTGTTGGCGCCAATCCCGAGCGCGAGCGACAGGACCGTTACAGCCGTAAAAATGGGGCTATGGATCAGCGTCCGCGCACCTAACCGGACATCTCGCCACGCAGTTTCTATGAATTGACCCATTCTGATCTCCCTCACTCTTTCTTCAACTTGCTCAACCCCGCCAACCTCGAGGAGAGCGTTACGCCGAGCCTCTTGAAGGGACAGACCTTGCCTGAGTTTTGCTTCGGTCAAGATGTCCAGGTATGCCTGGATTTCTTCACTGAACTCCTGGTCCACTCGGTCCTTGTGGAACAGGTTACGCCAGAGGCTGGTCAGGCGAGGAATCAACGGCACGACTGCGTCTCCTCATGTGGCCTTTAGGGCGGTGGTGATCGCCAGCGAAATGCGTTGCCAGTCCTGCGCTTCGGCATCGAACTGACGGCGACCGGCTGCGGTAAGGCGATAGTACTTTGCACGGCGATTGTTTTCTGACTCGCCCCAGGACGCCTGGAGCCAGCCTGCCTCTTCCATCCGGTGTAACGCCGGGAACAGTGACCCGGGCTTCACCTTGAAAGTTCCCTTCGTGATCTGCGCGATGCGATTTGAAACGCCCAGCCCGTGCAACGGACCCAGAGCCAGCGATTTCAGCACCAGAAGGTCGAGCGTACCTTGCAACAGGTCAACTTGCTTCTTTGCCATTCTCTCTCCTATAGACATTCTGTACATGGCAGATTACCGTTTTCATATAGAATGTCAATATGAGCGGGCTTACGCTCCAGAAGACTTTCTGCGGAGAATTGTAGATACGACAAACACTGGGGGGCTGGATTCGTTCAAGTGAAGACGTCTGCCATCCTCGTGGTCTACGAGAACGCTGCAGACCAGTTAAAGAGTTCCGGAGGAATTTGAGCGGGAAATAGATCAGTCGACACCCTATTAACTGGGCCAATCATAACGGACGGAATCTCAGCCACGACACGCCAGCATTTCGGCACACACATCGCTCCAAACAAATCTGCTATTAATCACTTAACGCGTCTCCCGGGATCGACGGGTGATGTCTAATGGCAGCAGACTCTCTTGTAAGGACTCCGAAGACTGTTCCACAGTCACAGTCTTTCTCATGGAGTACTTAGCTGGCACAGCTAAACGTCGCGCATCGGTATTTACCTAACGTTTTTGAATTAGTAGCCAAGGCACTCTGTTTGATGCTCGCCACTGCAGTTTCAACTCTCTCTCCTCAGGAGGCCGGCAGTGAGACTTTCAATTTGCGCATCCGCAGTCTTAATCACTTTGTTAGTCACTTCCCACGTTGTTGCACAACATTCTGACTCTCATCCGCGAGCAGAAATCAAAATGATTGTCGGTGCATCAACCTTCGGTGATGATAGCGAGCCGTATCCACATTTTGTAGGGGGCGCCGCCACCAGGATTCACATCTCGCACCACTGGAGCATCGAACCTGAATTCAACTACATGCGTCGTTCATCGAACGACCAGGACTACGTCGTCCAACCCAACGTAGTTTACGAATTCAATTCGCTTGGGGATCGCGTGGTTCCGTATTTGATTGGTGGCGTGGGCGTCATCCGGCACAAGAGTGTTTTTCATGGATCTGACTTTGTTACCGGGGCACCCGTCACGTTCGACACTTCATATACGACGTGGAGCGCCAGTGCGGGCGCTGGTTTGAAACTGTTCCTTTCCAAACATCTATTTGTCGCTCCTGAAGCCCGGGTTGGGCGGCAACCAACCGCCCGAGCTACTGTCAGCATTGGCTACGTGTTTCCTGTGCAGGACTAAGCATCTTGGCCCATTTTCTCGTTGCAGCATAATTGTGTCAGGAATAAATGGAAATCCGCTGTAACTATGGGCATTACGCTCTTCTTTCGCCGCTGGCTAATTTCTGTACGACGACACGATTTCTGGGTGACCTCACGCTCAGAATTTCTACTAACCCAAAAACCGGACTCTCTACTCTCGGATGGTCCTATTACGGAACACTTACAAGTCCATAGATATCTTCTCATCTTCATGCCGAGAAACAGCCACACCAACAGATAGCGAAACTTATCCAGCCGATCAATCGCTGCGAAATGTGCAACCGACACAAGCAATGCTTAGACCGCAGAACTAAAAAACCTGACACATCGTCATTGATGCAAAATCGGGAACATTGATCATTCGGAATCGTGAACTAGACATCGATCTTGGCCTGCGAGATCCGTGAGAATCGATCCTCAGTCCTCGCCATAGCCCGAGATGGCGGTCCCTTTCAATAGGAAGGCTTATGCGAACCTTAATTACCTTACTGATCACTGTCATCACGTTTGCTTCTGTTGCTGTTGCCCAGAGCAAGAAAGACAAAATCGAAATCGGCGTTCAGTCAACTTCGCTGACGGTCTCTTCCCCAGACTTGTTTTTCGACGAAACCAAGGGTGGAGTCGGTGGACGGGTCACTTATAACTTCAACCGGTCCATCGCCGCAGAGGCTGAGATCAACTTCTTTCCTCAGAAACAACTTTTCATTGAGTCCGATGGAAACTCGATCCAGGCCCAATTTGGAGTGAAGGTTGGCAAGCGCTTTGAGAAGTTCGGGATGTTTGGGAAGGTACGTCCGGGTTTTATCAGTGCGGATAGAGTCTTCTCCTTCATACCGGGATTACAGATACCCAACCTTGTGCCTAATCTGAAGATAGAGCGGGAGACTTTCTTCACCACTGATTTCGGAGGTGTCCTGGAATTGTATCCGTCCCGGCGAATTGTCGTGAGATTCGACGCCGGCGACACGGTTATTCGACACCCTGAGCGATTGTTCCCGTTGGACTTCGGAGGCCCTCTGGTTCGTGTACGTCCAGCAAAATTTATTCATAATTTCCAGTTTACGGCCGGCGTCGCATTTCGTCTGGGAGACTTTCCTGATGAGGAATCCAATGCCAGGACATCCAGTAGCACGGAAAAACGAACTAACCGATTTGAAGTCGGAGCGCAATTTACCTCGTTATTTGTGGACCCCTCGAATTCACAGGGCTCCCTCTTCATTCCACGAATACATGCCGAGCCTGGGTTTGGCGGCAGAGTCACCTTTAACCTAACTCAAAGTATTGCCTTTGAGGCCGAGGGAAACTATTACACTCGCGAGCAGTTTAGCTTCCCGGAGGGCGGCCAAATGTTTCAGGCACAGTTTGGCGGGAAGATTGGTAAGCGGTTTGATAGATGGGGAGTGTTTGGCAAAGCTAGACCGGGATTCGTCGGCTTCACTCGACTCTTACAAAATCCCTTTGGCGTACAGCTCCCGCCGTTTTCTTTTGTGAGGCGACTCTATCCATCGCTCGATGTTGGCGGGGTGGTAGAGTTTTACGCTTCTCCTCGGTGGATGGCCCGGTTTGATGTAGGCGATACGATAATACGTTACGGTGAGATCCAGTTCCCTGGGCTCCCGCCATTCTTCACAGTACCGAGCGTGACGCGCCACAATCTTCAAGTTTCATCGGGAATCAGTTTTCGTTTTTAGATAGGGTGACCCAACGAGAACACTTGGTGTAGATTGTTATCAGCTATTGCCTATAAGAAGATGAACTTCGTTGTGGCATTTCTGGGTGTGCTCCTCATCCTAATAATCCTGTGGGATGCCTTTGAAACGATCATCCTACCGCGTCGCGTCACCCGACGCTTGCGCTTAACTAGCCTCTTCTACAGATCAATTTGGTGGCCCTGGTCCGGCTTGACGCAACGACTGAAATCGGGAAGACAACGCGAAAAATACCTCGGGCTTTTCGGACCGTTATCACTAATCTTCTTACTCGGTTTCTGGGCTGCCGGAGTTATCTTCGGTTACGCGATCATATCGTGGTCCCTGGGTGAGAAACTCCATACATCCGAGATTGTCACCTTCTGGACCTATGTTTACATCAGTGGAACAAACTTCTTTACGCTGGGCTACGGCGACATCACTCCTTTAGAACCACTCGGACGTGGGCTCGCGGTTGTGGAGGCAGGTACTGGATTCGCTATGCTCGCCATAGTCATCGGCTATCTGCCAGTTTTGTATCAAGCCTTCTCGCGTCGTGAAGTAAACATTTCGCTCCTGGATCAGAGGGCTGGTTCACCTTCCAGTCCAGCAGAACTGCTTCGCCGTCATAACGCAAGCGGCAGTGCCGAAGATCTCAACGAGTTCCTCAGTGGTTGGGAACGCTGGGCCGCTGAATTAATGGAGAGTCATCTCTCCTATCCAGTACTTTGTTACTTCCGTTCACAGCATGACAATCAGTCGTGGGTGGCGGCGATGACGACGATTCTTGATACCTGCGCGTTGGTAATAGTCGGCATGGGTGGGTCCCAGGCATGGCAAGCTCGTCTGACATTTGCGATGGCACGTCATGCGATTGTCGATATCGCTCAAGTTTTCAGGACTGCGCCTACAACGCGCCACGCGTCTAAAGATCGACTCTCGCACGCCGACTTTCAACGCATGCTCTCCATCATCCGATTAGATCAGGGTTGGACAGAAGACCTAACGGATGCGGAACATAAATTGACCGAGATGCGTGAAATGTACGAACCGTACGTCGCTGCACTTTCAGAGTATTTAGTAATGCCTTTGCCGCCCTGGATTTTGTCTGAAGATGCCATCGACAATTGGAAGACGAGTGCCTGGGGCAGAATTCAGTGATCGGTTGGATCTAACATTCGCTGAACGCTCATAGTCATGCAGCGACGCCGTGTAGCGCTACTGATATGCCGATGGCGGAGGGTCGCCACAGTACTCCTTTTGCGTCGTGCCAAGAAGCTTGTGCTGTGCGTCGAACGAATAGCGACGAACGGAGTTGCGCTTGCCACCGCTTGGGCAATTTTGCCGCTCGTTGCTTGGGGGGCCGACATCGAGGAACCAAACTTTAGCGGCAGCGAGCAGTTTTGGATCGCTGGTGTATTTGCCGCCAGGTAACGCATACGACGTGATACCCCCGTGCGTCTCGTCAATGACGAGTCGCAGCTTGTCGGCCTTGAGGTTCTCCCGGTACGGTGCGAACCTGGCACCGACATCGTCCGTGATCTTCTTCAGCCCGGCGTCGCACCAATTCTCCTTGATCTCCTGCACGGTTCCCTTCCACGGTATACCGCCGTGCTCGCCCTCCGGAACGCGCGTGGATGGGGACACGCCGCTCGCGATCATCTTGTCATACGCCTGTATGCAGAACTTGAACATATTGGGGACGGGATCAGGTTGTTGGGTGTCGATTGCCCAACTCCTGAAAGTCTGGTAGTGCTCATTGTCCTCAAGGGACTGCGCCCGCGCCGCAGGCACGAACGCAGACGAAACGATCACCAGCGCGAAGCAAATCAAACCGACTTTCATTTTATCCTCCCTGTATTAGCACGCAGCGTCGCGAGTATACCCGCGCGCTGAAGGGGCGGGCAACGGTACAATTCGGCGTTCCCGGCTGCCATGGGCCAACCTTCTCAACTTCGCACTCCTCAAGGAGTGAATGCGTGCGTCATTTACGAACTAGGTCTTCAGGATCCGGAATGCACCTGAGTTTTGCTCTTACGTTCAGATAAAACATCCGCGAGCCCGAGGCACACAACCGCAAGCACAAGCCAGTAGAGTCTGTAGGCAAGTATCTTCCCACTGATTAGATCCGGATATTTCCACCGCTGATAAAGCAGTGGGTTATAGAGCCAATGGTTATAACCAATGTTGTATAGATAGAAGAGTCCTACACCTACACCGATTGTGATCACATAAACCGCGTATTTATTCCGCAGCAACACATTCAATGCGACAACGAATGCGGTCATAAAGACTATGCCGGGCACGAGAACCACGCCGTAGATCCTCACGTAAGCCGAGACATCAACAGGCGTATTGCCTCGCAAAAGTTGAATGACGATTGCAAGTAGGCCGACTGCAGCCACCAGTGAAAACGTCAACACGATGGTAGCGAGCCACTTTGAGAGGAGTAACACACTGTTCTTGACGGGCGTGGACCATATAACTGGTTCGATCTTCACTTCTCGATCGCGATGCATGGCTTCACCCGTGTAGAAGACCGCAATCCCGATCAGGAATAGCAATAATAACTTTGCCGTGTTAGTTGCATACGCGACTGAGTGTGAGACGTCCGGCGGAATGCTATAGAAGGCCACTTCCAAAATAGAGAGGACGATAGCCAGCGGCATCACCACTACCAGACTTCGCTCCGCCCAAAGCAGGCGGAACTCAACCCCTAACGCGCCGATTAGCTTATTCGCGTTGGCGCGAATTCCGTCGTTCACACTGACAACTTCAGGAATGGCTACGTGGCTGACGTCCGCTTTGTAGTCCGGCCTTTCGAATTCATCAAGGCGCGTCGCCGGTGAACTATAGGGGTAATAGACGCCTTCGGCTGCGGTTGAAAGGTTGAGGAGTGAAAACGGTTCTACGTGCTCGGAGCGCTCGGTGGTTGAGAAGCGCAGATAGACAATCGTTAAAACAATCGCCGTAATTAGAATCATCACCACCCGATTAATGATTAGGTCTGGGTCGTAAGTGACTACCAGTTGATTAAAGAATTCGGCGCTGCTCCTGGGCACATGAACGTTCCAACGGTTCATAACCAGTGGATCTAACCCGAGTTTCCAGCTCCACGGAAGGCTACTTAATAAGACGGTCTGATAAGTAATGTAGACGGGATAAAAGGCAACGCCCAGACCGTATACGATCTTGGCATTACGAGTGAGAACTCCCACCGCAAAATAGAATGCTGCCAGACCCAGGTGCGAGATTACTAACAACACCAGAAAGTGTTTGATGTAAGGAACTACCGTGATACCTGGCAGTTTTACGAGACCTTGCTTGGGTACGGCTTGAAGGACGAACCACATCACCAGCATGGCGGACTGACAGCAGGTCAGCACAAAGAAGTTGCCAAAAAACTTTCCCAGCAGGTACTCGGCACGACTGATAGGTTTTGAAAAGATAAGCGGATCGATGCCGAATCGGAAATCCCTACTCACCGGATCGGCCATAAACAGGGCTGTGAATAGAGGCAGGAAGAGGAAAGAGTAAGGTGGGAGTATCCCGGCGATCGCAAAGTCGCTGTTGAAGGCCAAGCCCCGATTAACGAAGGGTCCCCACCCCCACCAGAGCACGGCACACCCCGCGCAGAGCAAAGCCATAAAATAAGGCGCGATGCGCTTTGAGTTAAGTCGCACCTCGTTACAAGCAACCGCCGCAAAGTTGCGCAGGTGTTCAATTATCGCTGCGAGCCAGAGCTTCATTTTTGGGAAGTGCTCTCTCGCCTTCCCCTCCTCTTCTGTCGCAAACATCAAATAGGTGATCGACAAACACAGTATCGCGCCGAGGACCAGCAACACTCGATTACCGATCATGTCCGCGGTGTAGTTCATCACATAGCTATTCAGAAACCCCGCGCTGTTTCCAAAACCGTTGTTGCTTGGGCCTGAATTCAACAGAAAGGGATCGAAAAAGCTCCTCCAGCGGACTGATAGCGGCGCTAATAAGAAAAGCATCGACGCTAGATAGATCGGATAAAAACTGAAAGCTAAACCGTAAACGACTTTATTATTACGGGTAAGCGTTCCGACGCTAAAGTAAAAGGCGGCCAATATTAAGTGGGTGATAACCACGAAGAAAAAGAAGTGCTTAACATAGGGGAGCACGATGACCTGCTGGACAATCATGTGCGACGGTCGAAATGCCTGCAACGCTAATTGCGTCAGCGGGTATACAGCCATACAACACACCAGCACAAAGAAGCCGCCGAAGAATTTTCCGAAGAGGTACTGCGCGCGAGTGATAGGTTTTGAAAAGATCAACGGGTCAATACCCATCCGGAAGTCTCTGATTAAGGGGTCTCCCATAATCACCGCCGTAAAGATCGGGGGGCCCAATAAGAATGAAAAGGCTTTGAGGCTTCTGGCAATGTAAAAGTCGCTGTTTGTGGCCCAGCCTAATGCGACGGCTGGCCCCTTGATCCAACCCATGACAGCGGTGGCACTGAATACGATCATCAACGCATAGGGAGTTACGCGCTTTGAATTGAGCAGCACTTCGTTGAAAGCGATCGCTGCAAACGTGCGGCCTGAACTGATCGCGGTCATCTAAAGTTGGTTCACGACTATGAAGTAATGATCTTCAAGCGTTGCGGTTACAGGTACGAAAGCTTCCGCCGGCTTTCCATTTTCAGAGAGCATGCGCACGCGCGTCCGTCCGCCGGCCATCTGTTGCGAAATGACCGTCCCGCTCGCACTTAGACCAGCAGCTTGTTCGCGTGGCACCGTAGCCTCCCAAATCCGCCCCTCGAGTCCTGCGAGCGCAGTCTCGGGTGATGTCGCAGTCATAATCTCGCCCCGGCGTATCACTGCAAAGTTGCTGCAGAGGTTCGAGACGTCCGAAACGATATGGGTTGAGAGCAGTACGACCGTTGTCTCTCCTGTACTCTCTGCCAGTAGATTGTGAAGGCGCGCTCGTTCTTCAGGATCCAGACCGGCCGTAGGTTCGTCAACAATCAGAAGTTCCGGATTGCCCATCAACGCTTGGGCGATTCCCACGCGCTGTCGCATGCCTCCGGAGAATCCGCCGAGACGCTGGTTACGTTCGGCGGTTAGATTGACTCTTTCGAGCAGGGCATCTATAAGCGAACGCCTTTCTTTCTTGTCGGTAACGCCTTTCAGCTTTGCAAAGTAGTCAAGCATTTGGGCTGCCGTAAGCGTCGGATAGAGACCAAAGTCCTGAGGCAGATAACCGAGATTCTTCCTTGTCTCCGCCTTAGCGGAGATGAGATCGAGGCCGTCCATCTCAGCCGCGCCACTATCGGGCTCGAGCAGTGTCGCGAGAATTTTCATCAGAGTTGTCTTGCCGGCGCCGTTCGGTCCGAGCAAACCGAACATGCCTGGTTGAATTTCCAGGCTGATTCCTTTGAGCGCTTGAACACCGCTCGAGTAAGTCTTAATTAAGTCTTTGATTGCCAGCATTCGGACTTCTCTTAGGTTCGAGCTGCGTCTTTAGGAGTGTCGGTAAATACTGATAGTGATGTTTTGGTTCCAGACAGGAAAATCCAGGGGCTTAATCCACGCACGTAAAGTAACAAACGACCCGAGACTGCGATCATGATTAGCACGGTGCCAAGGCGCGCGACCTTGTAATCCGAGCTTGAGGTATGAATTGCGAGGCCAGTAAGTGCAATAAGAATTGAGGATATCTTGAGGATGCGTCGCAGAAGACTCTGCCTCCGGCTGATGTCCACGCATTGCTTCTTGATTCGTTCGGTGTTTCCAAAGCGTTTTAACGCTGCAGCCTTCGCATGTGCTTCCGACATTCCCTGTTGCACATATTTGCGCTCTAGCATTTCGATGTGAAATTGCAGCTCCTCCTCAACCTCAAACGCAGTTTTCTTGCGGTTAGGACGCGCGAGTAAGTTGACGATTGCGATTTTCATAGTTATGTGGCCTGCAAGACCTTGGTAATTGCTTTAGAGATGCGGTTCCAATTGGCGCGTTCGGCTTCGAGCTTTCTTTTTCCCTTGCTCGTGAGTTTATAAAACTTGGCACGTCGGTTGTTCTCTGACACTCCCCACTCTGACTTGATCCAGCCGCGTTCCTCCATACGGTAAAGGGCAGGATAAAGCGAACCATCCTCGACTTTTAGTAAGTCTTCTGCAGCTTCGTGTATTCGCAGCACTATACCGTAGCCGTGCATAGATTCACGCGCTAGAGTGTTCAAGATCAACAACTCCAGCGTACCTTGCATCAAGTCTGTGCGCTCATTTGCCATGAAAAACTTTTCCCCTAGATTGTCTGGGATAGACTAGCGGAGGCTCCCCTAGGCCGTCAAGGGCAATGCCTAACTGTGAAATCGTCGGCTCCGCATTCGATGACTCAGAATTGGTAGGGTATAGGGTTGTGAAGAGAGAGCTGGAGGTAAAACTCGTGTCGTATTCCGCGATTTATCTAAAATGAAATTCAACCGTACAAAGGGCGTAATGACTTTCCACTCCAACCTCAACATCTGGATCTTACTACGAGGTATCTCATCTTTTCGACCTGTTGGTTCTGCGGTCAAGCGACTTCATTTCGCAGTGATCCAAAATCAGTGAACAGTTGGTGTAAATTAGTCTGTTACGTCCCGCTAAATTTACTTAGTTCTTGAGAATTGCCAAAAAGAGACCTTCCCTGGTAACTAGATAACGATTACGGCGCTCCTCGTCCTCGATATTTAGCTTGAAGAGCGCTGTGGGCGCTGCGGCCTCGAATCGATCGCCGTCCGTGTTGATCTTAACTGACATCAGCGTGCGGCCCTCAAGATAGAACAACTCATTGCCGTCCGCGCGCCACATCGACGTAGTAGCGTTCTCTGACAAGCCGGAAACCACATGCTCGTCGCCAACCGGCGTGCCGGTCGCACTAACCCCGCGAACAACGATCACCGAACCATTCTTGTTGGAGGTATAAGCCATCCACTTTTGATTGGGAGATAAGCGTGCGGCTCGCGTGGGCGCTGAAGCAAAGAGGACACGCCTTTTGTCCGGAAGCGACATCAGTCCGACGCCGGGCGGATCATCTCGGTTGTTTCGAACGTTGAATACCAAAAAGCGTCCATCCCTGGAAATGTCCTCAAGGTTCAAAGTTTCCTTCGACGCAAGGACAGGTTCGGTTGGTCCATTCCCGCTGGCAGGCACTCGATATATATTTCGGACACCGTTCCTATCAGCTGTGAAGAAAATCCATTGGCCGTCTGGTGACCATATTGGATTCATCTCATCTGCAGGATCGGACGTCAGCATGGTCCGCTCCCCAGTCAATCGCGACAAAATCCAAAGATCGCGAGTCTTGGTTCCAGGATCAGTTAACGCAACCACAACCTGTTGTTCGTCTGGCGAGAAAGCTGGCCCAGAGTATTCGGCGGCGTCTCCGATTGTTCCCTGCGCCGTTCCGGTGCGGTCGAGCCAGGTTAACCTTGTCTTTGGCTCTGAGATGCGCGGCACCTTCGGGTCCAGTTTGGCGGGCCCGGCTGTCTTGGTAGTTGTTGTCGTCAACCAGACAATGCCGCCAATTAAGAGAGCAATGATGATGGTGGCAATCACCAAACCAGTCTTCTGCCATGACCCTGGTAAAGCTGGTTTGTCGTGAGTGACAGCGGATGTTCGACTCCCGCTTGGGTCAGTGAGCGTGGCCTGGCGTAAAGCAAACGTGAGATCGCCTGCCGACTGAAATCGTTTGTCTGGATCCTTCTCCAGGCAGCGCTCAACAATTCCCCTGAGTGCTACAGGTGCAACTGATGAGTCGATCGCTGGCGGATCTTTAACCAACACGGCGGCCATCACATCACTCCACGTGTCACCTTCAAAAGGCTTCCGCCCGCACAACATCTCGTACAGGACGATCCCAACCGAGAATATATCGGTGCGATGATCGACCTTCTGACCGCGCGCCTGTTCTGGCGACATGTAGGCAGCTGTGCCTATTACAACGCCGGTTCGAGTCGTCAGATGATCCACGCTCGCCTGTAATGCATCGACCTTCGCAATCCCGAAATCCAAGACCTTTACCAAACCGTCGGTGCGAACGACGATGTTCTCAGGTTTGATGTCGCGATGAATTATGCCCGCGCGATGAGCAGTGTCGAGTGCCTCAACCACTTGCATGATTATCGACACGCTCTCCTTTGCGTCGAGTCCTTTTGGGCTGACGGCAGCCAGACGCGCACGCAGTGTCACCCCTTCGACAAATTCTGTGACGATGTAGTTACGATCTTGAGTCTCACCGATTTCAAATATCGTGACGATATTGGGGTGACTCAATAATGAAGTTGCTCGCGCTTCCTGCTTGAATCTGGAGATGCGATCGAGGTCTTCGGTAAAGTCTACAGAGAGGAGTTTGATCGCAACCTTTCGATCGAGCCGCGTATCAACAGCGAGGTAGACGTTACCAGTACCCCCCTCACCTATAAGTTTTAGTAAGTGATAGGGACCGATGTCTTTGAGCTTTGATTCATCCTGAGAGGTCACGTGTGTGACAGCCAATGTTTTCGCCGCAACACTGAGCGCTGACATTGGCATAAACGCTTCAGCTTGCCCGTCGAATTTCAAAAGTGATCCAACTTCCCTCTCCAGCTCTTGATCACCTGCACACGCGCTCGTCACGAATGCCGCACGCCCCTCCGGTTCATGCGCCAATGCCGCATGATAAATGTTTTCCACTTTTGCCCAACGGTCTTTGTCTATCATTGAGGCTTTTGAGTGAGCCGTCGCAGCAACCAGGATTTAGCCAGCCGCCAATCACGCCGCACCGTCTCGGGCGATACGTTCAGCGCGACAGCTGTTTCCTTTTCGGTTAATCCGCCGAAGAACCGCATCTCAACTACCTGACCCTTACGTTCGTCTACTCGCGCGAGTTCAGTCAAAGCTTCATCCAACGCGAGTAGATCAGGATCGTCGGTGGGCGCTACTGCCAGAGCATCATCAAACGTGACTTGAAACGCTCCTCCGCCACGCTTTTTATAAGTTCGTGTCCTTGAAAAATCGACGAGAATCCGTCGCATCACACGAGCCGCGATGCCAAAAAAGTGGGCGCGATTGTGCCAACTTACTCTTCGAGCGTTGATCAGTCGCAGGTACGCCTCGTTGATCAGAGCAGTTGTCTGCAGCGTGTGTCCGGCCCGTTCGCGTCGCATGTAAGACCTTGCCAGTCGCCGAAGTTCAACCTCAACCAATGGGACCAACTTCTCGAGCGCAGTTTGCTCACCATCATTCCAGGCTAGCAACAGATCGGTAATCTCATTGGTGACGTTGGTCGACATGATGCGGTCATTGTTCACATCGATTATAGCCAACCACGGTCCAGAGCATCATGAAAATTTTCCACTTCAAGAAAAAATCTTTACCGCTTTTTAGATCGGTTCCCGCATTAGCCTGCGGAGAAAACCGTGAAGGGAAATACGCACCAGCATCGATTACTGTATATGGCGGTGGGCCTTTGCTATTTATGTTCTTTCACCCGAGCGTACACACGCGATCTTCCTTATCACTTTCATCCGGGAATTCGGATCAGTCAGACGAAACCACTAACGACTCGAGAACGCAGTGTGTTGATTCGCGAGCTGTCATGGCTCTCGGGATTGGATCTGCGGCTTGATGTAGATGGCGCAATTCATTACGACCGCAAATCGCCTGCAGTGGGTGGCTCAGCGATCGCTCGTGAATTGTTACTTACGGCACTCGACAGTTCCGATTCGTTTTCTGTAGAGAGCGTGGACCATTCGACGCAGGTAGCGTTCGCACAGATCGAGTCGACGATGACTTACACGGATGGCGCAAACCAGCGCCACAACGTTTGGGTTATCAGGATCGACTTCGCGGACTTCTCACAGTTAAGAGGCGATGCCGCTGCACTTAAGGCATTCAATCCAGGGATTAACATGCTGCATGAATTGACTCACGCAATCCTCAAATTGCCTGATCCTGAGGGACCAAAGGATCCGTTAGGACAGTGCGAGCGATACCTGAATCTGATCCGAGCTGAGTTAGGTTTGCCATTGCGGCAGTACTACTTCCCGAAAAGCAGATTGGCCGCGAGTCCCAACTCGCTGTCACAAATTCTCCAGGGAGAACTCAATTTCACGCATGGAGATCTGAACTCGAAGCAGTCACTACTAACCTTTAATATCGCGATGGTTGTTGATACGCAAAGAGTGAAGTCGAACACATCGATTCCTTCAGATCTGGTGGCGATGCTATCGAAACATTAGCTCTGATCTGGTTCACGTCAAAGCGTTGGCAAGCGGCAAAGAAATTCCGCTTGACGTGCGTACTTACCGACAAAAAAACTCAAACAAGTTGCGAAGAGGAATCAGAGAGGGCTTATTCGTGTGTTGCCTCCATATCTAAAACACTGCCGCAAATGATAGCGCGCACTTCTTCCAAATTATGTCGCCGTCCACAGCTGTATAACTAAGGCTGCTGTGCTCAAAACGCTCCCTGTTCGCTGCGGTGCGGCATTGAAATTCGCACCGGAATTTTCGTCGGCCTAACACGAAAATGCAGACCAAGATCAACAGATCTTACTCACTCTACTTGAAGGCGGTTGAAGTTTATGGATTTTCCCATTTTTTTGGATTTGGCTGTGGTCATACGAGTTACGCCAAGTTGTGGAAGTAGGCAAGTACGCCAATGATCTTTTTGTGGGAATGATAGTTGCGAAAAGCCCATGCATCGGAACTGATCATTAGGGTAAACAGGACAAAACAAGTGGGCTTGAAAGAACAAAAGGAGATCTACCATGAATACCATGCGGAAGTCAGTACAGATTCTCATCCTGCTGGTGTGTGTGTTTGGTTGTCTCTTGACAGCGCAAGCACAGGTTACAACTGGGAGCGTGCGAGGCGTGGTAACAGACCCAAACAACGACGTAGTAGTAGGTGCCAAGGTAACGATCACAAAGAAATCGACCAATGTAGCTACTACTGTACAGACGAACGAGTTGGGTCAGTTCGAATTCATCAACCTGCCGGTCGGCGCTGATTACTCCGTTAAGGTTGAAGCGCCGAGTTTCAAGACGCTGGACCTCACCGATGTGAGTGTTCAGTTGAACCAGATTACAGACTTACCTGTGCAGTTGACTCTGGGTGTAGTTGGCGAAACGGTCACCATCACAGCTGGTGGAGCCGAGTTAGTCGACACCACTTCTTCAAATCTATCCAAGGGCTTTAGCTCGAGGCAAGTAGTCGAGTTGGCTCAGACATCGGCAAGTGCGGCCGGGACTTCGGTCGGCGCGGGCGTGAACAATCTTTCACTCTTAGCTCCTAATGTCTCGAGCTCAGGTGGCGTAGGCGTTGGCACTGGTGGCGCCGTCGGCGGCCAGCGACCTCGCAATAACAACTTCATGGTCGACGGCGTGGATAACAACGACAAATCTGTTACGGGTCCTCAGAGCTACATCTCACCGGAAGAGGTTGCGGAGTTTTCACTCGTTCAGAACCAATTCTCGGCTGAGTTTGCACGATCCAATGGTGGTCAATTCATCACCGTTACTAAGGGGGGATCAAACGAATTCCATGGCACAGCTTACGGCTTCGTTCGAAACCGTTATCTGAACGCCCTGGATGTGCTTCAGAAAACCGCTGGTGTTACGCGCAACAAATCAGACGGAGATCTGTTCATGCCGCGTACCGATTATTTTCGTGGCGGTTTCAATCTGGGTGGACCAGTGTTCTTCCCTCGCTTTGGCGATAGCGGCGGACCGACTTTATGGAAGCTGCGGGACAAGCTTTTCTTCTTCACCTCTTATGAGAGGTTACAGAGTGGAAGCGCCGCAGGAGCGGCCGGCATCATCGCGCCAACTGCTGCAGGGTTCCAGATTATTAACGCCTTGCCCGGACTATCAGCAACCAACCGAGCTGTGTTCAACCAGTTCATGCCCGTTGCGCCGACGGCAGACGCGCAGCAAGTGAATTGCACCGGGGACGACTGTATCAGGGTTGGCGGCGTTGCACTGCCGCTAGGCTTCGTCAACTTCCCAGCCCCGCAGTTCTTTAAACAGAACCACTCAGTCATTAACCTCGACTACAGCCAGAGCAAAGACACGCAACATCATTGGCGCTTCACGATGACTAACGGCGCAGACATCGACAACTTGGCCAACCTACCGGTTTTCTTTATCGGGTTGCCCACCAAACAGCGCTTGTTTTCGTATACGCTAGCCCACAACTTTACTCCAAACATAATCAACGAGACTCGCCTCGCGTTTCGTCGCTCCACCCAGTCATTCCCCGTGCCCGGTTTCGTTTTCCCTGGCCTGGATTCCTTCCCGAACATCATCCTTGATGACCTGGGAATAAATATTGGACCAGACCCAAATGCTCCTCAGTCGACCATAGAGAATAACTACCAGGTTGTTAACAACGTGACCTGGCTTAAAGGGAGTCATTCCTTTAAGTTTGGCGGTGACTTTCGCAACCTCATCTCACCTCAGCGGTTTGTCCAGCGCGAACGCGGTGACTACGAGTATACGACCACCGATGACTACCTGCGCGACGTGGTACCCGTGTTCGGCGAGCGCAATGTCGGCGGCAACACCTACTACGGCAATCAGAAAGTCCTTTTCGCGTTTGCTCAGGATGATTGGCGCCTGCGGCCAAACTTTACGCTCAACCTGGGAGTCAGCTATTCGTATCAGGAAGTGCCTAAAGGGGCCAAGTTCCAGGAGGCAAACTCCATCGCATCTGTGCCGGGCCTCATTGAGTTTAGAGAACCCAAAGCGCAGAAATGGAACTTTGCTCCTAAAGTAGGATTTGCCTGGTCGCCGGAATACACCTCGGGAATGCTCGGACGTCTTTTTGGGTCAAGTGGCAAGACTTCTATCCGCGCTGGCTTCTCGATGGGTTATGACTACATCTTCGATAACTTGTATATCCTGTCCAATCCGCCACAGGCGCAGCAAACCCGCGACTGCCCACAGGATTGCCCGCCTGCAAACTTTCTCGCGAACGGTGGAATTTCGCCTATCCCGACCACCGGTCTAAATGATCCTGTCACGGCGCGAGGCGCAACAGGTTCGTTCATTCCTGATCAGGAAGTGCCATATTCACTGACATGGACAGGCAGCATTCAACGGCAGCTCTACCAGAATTGGTCAATCGAGTTGCGCTACCTGGGAACAAGGGGAGTTCATCTGCTCACGCAGAACCGAATCAGCAACTTGGCCCGCGTGTCCCCAGAGGATGGACGCAATGGACTGCCAACGTTCATAACAGGTGCGCCGACACAAGCACAGATTGATGCGCTGCCGGCAAGCACCCTCACGCTGGAGGAAATTCAAGCGCGACCGGGAACCGTTCCAGCGTACGCTGCTGCGGGCTTTGGGCCAAACGTCATCGCGTTCCTCTCCAATGGCAACTCGACCTACAATGCAGCTTCGGCCCAGGTAACCCGACGCTTCTCAAACGGTTTCCAATTGACCGGTGCCTATACCTGGAGCCATCTGATCGACGATACGACGGCTGAAGTGTTTTCTACAGTGCTTTCGCCACGTCGTGTTGAGGACTTCCAAAATCTGCGTCGTGAGCGGGCTGATTCAGCGCTCGATCACCGGCATCGGTTCGTTTCCTCCTGGATCTACGAATTGCCATGGTTTAAGGAGACTAGCGGGCTTAAGAAGACATTGCTTGGTGGCTTTAACATCGCCGGGACCTACACGATAGAATCCGGCGAAAGGGTAACGATTCGCAGTGGTGTCGATGCGAACCAGAATGGTGATAACGCTGGCGACCGAGCGATCCTGAACCAGTCTGGGATCGAAGGAATAGGCAGCACGGTATCGGCTCTGATGCGGACGTGTCCGGGATTTAATCCGGACGGCACCTGCGTTACATCGGATGAATCGCGTACGATTGGCTATCTAGCAAATAATCCAAGTGCGCGCTATATCCAGACCGGCGAAGGCGCCGTTTCAAACATTAGTCGCAACACCTTCTTGTTGCCCGCTATTAACAACTTCGACATCTCCGTCTTCAAGAACTTCAGAATAGGAGAGTCGAAGATGTTTCAGGTGCGGGCTGACTTCTTCAACGCTTTCAATCATCCGCAGTTCGTTCCCGGTTCTGTGAACACTGTGGACCCAGTGGGAACGACGGGGTTGACCACGCTAAACCAGGTCGCACCGCTAACGATTGATTTTTTGAAACCCGGTAATGTGCTTAGCAGCAATCCGCGGGTTATTCAATTGGCGGCGCGCTTCAACTTCTGACATTTATCTTCCACGACAACTTGATTAGGTGGCGGACGCAAGTCCGTCACCTTTTTCCACTGATAGTTCGCTTACTCCCTCGCCCCCAGAATTGGAGAAATCATGAGACGTCGGCTTTTCAATCAAACGAAAACTGTCGTGATCCTCGTCACAATCTTCTGCGCTCTCTGCGCTGATCCGATTCAAGCTCAACAGTCGACTCGAAACAAACCGTCCGCACGCGATGTTGTCCGCGAGATACAACGAGTTGACCGTGAACAACTCCTCGTCATGACACCTTTGCCTCCGACAAAGTCGGACGCTGCGCGCCTGGCGCTGCTTAAAAAAATCAAAGAGGACTTTAGGGCGCTCCAGAACGTTAACAACAAAATGATGGCCGAGGTGTTTGCTACTGATCAGCTCGATTACAGACATACCTCGGATATGATTTCGCAAGTGAGAGCGAAAGCTGTTTCACTAAAAACGAGTCTTTCTTTGCCCACCGATAACAACGCCAAGAAACAGCCAAGCCCGAATGCGATCGAGAGCTTAAAAGATCTTCGAGCGGCACTGTTGGTTCTCGATCAGTCGGTTATGAGTTTTGTGAACAACCCGATGTTTCAAAAGCCCGATGTCGTAGAAGTAAGCCTAGCAACAAAAGCTAGTCGAGATCTCGAGGCCGTCATCTCACTAAGCGAAGACCTCAAGAGACTTACCGCCCGCATTGAGAGTCAGTCAAATCAAAAGCACTAGCAGCCGGCAAACGAAACGGAACTAAAACTGATAGGACTTCGTGTAGGACCATTGCAAAATGGTTATTACTGAGTTGCCTTTTTGAGATAAGTCGGGGAAGAAAACTCAACCTGACGCCAGTGGTCCACAAAATTCCAGTTACGAGAAGAAATACTGAAAATCCTGTCTAGATTCTAGAATTGAAGTCTCATAATCGGAAATAATTGAGGCCTCGCGCGAGGGTAAATCCACAAGTGCTGTGGAAAACCCGATACTCCTGAGTGGCATTTCATTTGCAGTAGGCGAACCTAGCAAGAGACGTCTGATTAATTTGGCTTCACAAATGGATGGTGCCGCTCTGAGTCTTCACTTCCAAAGATCTCAGAACTCTCACCAGAGGGTCCTACCGCCTCTTTTGTATGACCCCTTCCTATTTGCGACCTAGTTAATTAGACAGCGATTCGCTTGCAAGTATGGGCGTTGCTAAACTCGACGAGCTTCGCTCATGCCCCCTTCAAAATGTCGGCACGAGATGTGGCCGATGGCGATTCTCCCATGTAAGGCCTCGAAAGGCTATAAGACTGTCCGCTCGCAAAGCCCCAAGCGAGCTGTGACACCACTCCCACTCCACCGCCATCTTGGCGTGGCCCTGCTCACGGATGCTGGACGCATCGTTGGAGCTACGCCGGCTTTTGCCGAAGTAGTTGGCTCGTCGGTCCAGAGCATCCTGGGTCAAAGTGTCTTTGTCTTTTTCCAAAGTCTAACTCCGCTCACCTCTCGAACCCAGCTTAATGACAGCACAAATATCGTTGTTGAGAGGCTAGGAAAATCTTACTGTCTCGCATTCCACAAGATCGCCCGAGGAGCAGCAGGATCGTTTGTCGGTCTCCTTTATCCTATAGGTGAGAGCGGCTTTGAAAGTCGACTTTTACACCGCGATCGACTTGCAATGCTCGGAGAGCTTACTGCGACTACGGCCCATGAACTCGCTGGGACGCTTTCGGTAATAGCCAACAACGCTGAAGTAGTGCTAGCGATTGAAGGCTTAGACGAAGAGTTGCGAAGCAGTATGGAACTTATGAGAGATGAATCGCAGCGCGTTACCGGGCTGCTTCGAGATCTCATTCAACTCGCGAGTAATAGACCTCCGGACATTAAGCCTCTCGACATCGTGGCAATTGTAGAGAAGTCTGTTGGTCTGGTCAGACGACAGGTGCCGCACAAGAATCTTAAAGTTCGATTCGAAATTGAACTAGGTCTTCCACAAGTTCCAGGAGATGCTGGCCACCTTCAACAGCTGCTAACAAACCTTTTGAAGAATGCCTGGGACGCTTCGCAAAGCCAGCAGGAAATAATTGTTTACATACAGTCAGCTCGACGGCGAAATAGAAAACGAGGAGTTGAGATTGCCATCGTTGATTCGGGTCAAGGAATCGAGCCAGATGAGCTTGAACATATCTTTGATCCTTTTTATTCCACCAAACCGAGTGGTGAAGGCACCGGTCTTGGACTGGCGATCGTACGTCGCATTGCAACGGCTCATGATGGCGAAGTTCGACTGACGAGCAATCCAGGTGAGGGCACGCGTGCCAGCGTAATCCTACCCGTCTATCCAATTCAACATCAGCAAAGCAAACCAACACACCTCGTAGCCGATAGTAAGAACCTATTAAATCAACTCCATTAAAAGAGGCTCCCTTGGCTCCCACGGAAAAAGAATCAATCCTCATTGTCGACGATCAAGTAGCGCTCTGCGAAACGCTTAAGAGATTTCTGCGGAAATGTGGCTACCGGGTGGCCTCTTCCGTGAGTGTTGACGAGGCGCTGGAACATCTAGCACAGCAGCGATTCGAACTCGTACTTACTGATGTCTGTATGCCAGACAAGGACGGGTTCGAGTTATTAAGAAATATTCAGGCGCTTGGGGGAAATGAAGCGGTCGTGGTCATGACGGCGTTTGCAACGATTGAACAAGGGGTAGAGATGATACGTAAAGGTGCGGCCGATTACATTGCGAAACCCTTTCGTCTTAACGACGTCGCCAACACCATCTCGCAAGTATTAAGGCGGAAATCAGAACGGAATGGCGGCGCTCAAAGTAATCAACAGAAAACAACAAAGATCCCCGAAGCCTCGCAGGGAGGATACTCCAGAGATGCCCGGATGCGATTGGTGGGCCAGGCTTCCATCATGCAGCGACTGACCTGTTTGGTGGAACGCATTGCTCAAACGGACAGCTCCGTCCTGATAACTGGCGCAACAGGGACTGGAAAAGAGTTGGTCGCTCTAATGATTCATGAAAATAGCGACCGCCGCGACAAGCCGTTCATTGATATTAACTGTTCGGCGATTCCCGATACGCTGATTGAGGCAGAACTATTCGGTCACCAGCGGGGCACGTTTACAGGCGCCGACGAAACACGACAGGGTTTGCTTGAAGAAGCGTCGGGTGGAACTTTGTTCCTGGACGAAATTGACGCTCTTGGATTGTCGTCGCAAGCAAAACTCCTACGTGTTTTGCAAGAACGTTATATACGTCGCGTTGGCGGAAGAAAAAACATACCGATTGATGTTCGCATTATTTCGGCGACTAACAAGGATCTGTATCAGGCGATTGCAAATGGAACATTCCGTCAAGATTTGCTTTATCGCCTTTGCGTTGTGCCCTTGCATGTGCCTGAACTGGCTGAGCGTCGTGAAGACTTGCCACTGCTAATCAACTATTTCTTGCAACAACATGCGGACCGGAAAGGTTATCCAGTCAAATCAATTAGCACGGAAGCAATGGAAGTGTTGTTGGCTTATCGATGGCCAGGAAATGTTCGTGAACTTGAGAACACGCTTGAGTACGCGCTGACGATCGGCGTCGACTCCGAGGTGGGCCTACTCGATTTACCGCCTACCGTTCACGCGCCCACTGCCAAAGAGTCCGACCAGACCCCATTTCTCGATGAGTGTCTGGAGCATGATGTACCGCTCTCAGAGGTGGAGCGCCGCTACATACTGTCAGTACTGGAGCGTTACGATGGTCATCAAATAAATGCTGCAGCAGCACTGGGGATTGATCGCCGGACACTCTCGCGAAAACTCCAGCAGTACGGCTTCCGAATACTTAATAAGGAAGCTATCAAAGCACCACCAAGAGCACGTTTCACCAGACAGTACTGAACGCTACAAATGTGCCTGGTATGACGCCGAAAGCATCGGTGAAACCTCGCGGTCTGACCTCCTCCTCGAGTTCTTTTAAACTCTAAATTCAGCCGAATTACTATGCTCGCAGGTGAAGAAATATCGATCTCGTACATCATCGGACACTGTCATGCAGGAACCAACAGGATTGTTGTTGGATTGGTCCATCCTGCATTAATGACACAATCGCTAACAAATGTGTCCCACCCCTGTTTTTGTCCTCTGTTGATCGATTGTGTTGAAAAGGTGACGCCGTATGAAAACTGATTAACTCGGAGCGTTTGACGCATGAATGAAGGTTCCGCAACGTGTCTTGTTCAAGGTCTAATAAGGTGGACTTTTCGGTATATGAATTGCACACATTCCTAATGTTTGAATAACTAGCGAGTGCCCGGTTCCTTCATCCTGAGAACATCTTTGGGCACGCTTCAAGGTTCGGGAATTCGTTCTAGCCACGAACTCCCTATCAATCGTCTTCTCTGTTCCCAGGCAAAGACGCTGTTTTCTACCTGGACCAGAGCAAAGAAAATCAGGCTCACGACTCTGATTTCTACGGCTTCTTACAGGGCGCAATGAACCATCATCAAGTTAGTCCCCGACACCTAACTTCTGATTTGGAGAAGTGTGTCGTTGAATGCGAAGACGCTGTTCCATTGCGATCACAGTTCTGAACGTCGCCTCGCGTTAGAGGCTTCCCTTTGGGGATAATTTCTCTGGTATTCGCCAACCCTCACCAAGTGGCGATGAAAGAGACATGCCCTTGATCTGCGCTTTGAAATTACTCAAATCCAATGAAACCTACTAAGCGAAAAAAACGAAAATGCACGGCTCTCGTTATTTGTCAAAATCGAACACAGTTTTGGACCACTCAACGGCAATTTTGGCAATGGGCGAGAGAGGGAATCGTAGTAAAAGTTTCCGACAACCCTTTAACGGGCGCATTTACCAGGAAGAACACTGAGTTGCAGGTCGTTCTCAGCAACACTGTTCTAAACCTCGCCTGCCCGAACCACTTACGTGAGGCCTTAACCTCGCGTCGCTCTGCAATTGGGAGGTAAGCAACCGTCATGAAGGCAAGGTCGCTGACTGCACTATTAACAATAAGCTTTGTTCTGGCACTCTCCGGCTTCCGGTCCCAAGCAAACGCCCAGGAACCGAGAGCTGTTGACGCTACGACAAAGACTGAAGCTCCTAACAGCCGCGGATCCGCAGGAACAAACCCGACCACCTTTACCGATGAGCGTTACCAGATCGGTTCTGGAGACGTGTTGGAAGTCTTGGTATACAACCATCCGCAGTTATCCAGGCCAGCAGTAAGAGTTGATGCTCGAGGCATGATCCGCATCCCTCTTATTGAAGGTGAAATCAAAGCTGCATGTAAATCGGAGAGCGATCTCTCGATCGAGCTGACTAACCGTTATCGGGAATACCAGAAGTATCCCCAAGTTGATGTCTACGTGAAAGAGTTCAATTCCCAGCCGGTGGCAGTTCTGGGTGCAGTGCGCACACCCGGTCGCTTCCAATTGCAACGACGTGTGCGGCTGCTTGAAATACTTACTTTTTCGGGAGGCGCAACCCTTGGCGCTGGCAGAACGGTTCAAATTGTGCGCGGAGGCAGCGGGCCACAGCTTTGTGTAGCAGACGCTGAGGCGGTCGAGCCCGGCGAAGAAGTTTCCTCTTACCCATTGAATGACACTCTACACGGTGTCGACGCGGCAAATCCTTACCTTACTCCCGGAGATTTGATCTTTGTTCCAGAAGCTGAACAAGTTTATGTGGTGGGCAACGTAGCCAAGCCGGCTGCGATTCCGCTAACCGAACAGATTACGCTCACGCAGGCGATCTTTATGGCAGGTGGTCTCTTAAGCGACTCAGACCAAAGCAAGGTGCGTGTAGTCAGACGAGCAACCGGCAGCATCACGAAGACAGAAATGCTTGTTGATCTCAAGACCATCAACAAAGGCACTATGAAGGACATTGTACTGCAGCCAAATGATGTAATTGAGGTAAGCAAACAAGGTGGCGCAAAGGCTGTCCTTAAAGGAATCATGGCCACAATCGTACCCACAGCCATGTCTCTTCCAACACGCATTGTCTATTAATCAATTCAACACTCAACCCTCGAGTCAGGAACTAATTAAAGGTATGAACGACCAAAACCAGATCATTCAACGTAGGAGTGACGGCTTTGATCTGGAAGGTTCCCCCGCAACTTTCCATTTCACACCGAACGGATTTCCGGGAAAAGACAATCAAGAACCCGCGGAGACTGGTTTGTGGGATTATCTCCAAATCATTCGTAAACACGTCTGGCAGATCAGCTGCTTCACGATCTTATGCACAGCCCTGGCTGCCTTCTATATGGCCCGCAAACCGGACTTATATGGAGCAGAGGCGCGGGTACAAATCGATCTCGAGAGCAATCCAGCAGTATCGGTAAACGGCAAACCGGTGGTCTTGAACAATCCCACAAATGGTCCAGACTATTTCGAGACCCAACTTGAGATTCTTAAAGGAGCTGGTCTACTAAGACGAGTTGTGAAGACACTTGATCTGGAACACAATCGGGCATTCTTCAGACCTGAGGGACAACGAACAACCTGGCAAAGACTCCGTGACATGGCCGGTTTCGGAGGTGGTAAAGCGGATGGCCAACTTCGGTCAGAACAGGGCAGTCTCATTACTGCTTCCGTTGCACCGCCGAGCGATCGAGAAGACCTTGCTGAAATCAAGCGACTTAATCCTTACGTAGGAGCGATTCAAGGAGGCCTGGACGTTGAGCAGGTCGGTCACACAAGGTTGGTCCTGATACGTTATACCCATCCTGATCCGCAGGTCGCGGCTAAAGTGGCCAACGCAATTGCCGAAACATTCGTTCATTCAAATTTGGAGAAGATGTCTGAAACGAACACCGGTGCGGCAACATTCCTGGCTACTCGTGTTGCTGACTTGCAGTCGCAAATCAAAAACGGCGAGGAACGACTCCAAAACTACTCCAGAGAACATCAGATTATCTCGCTGAACGAAAACCAAAACACCGTCGTTGACCGGTTGAACGGACTAAATCGGGAGCTCCTCGCGGCAGAGAATGAACGAAACATCGCTGAAACAGCTTATCGATCAGCCCTAACCCCTGGAGCCGCAGACGCACTAGCCCCCAACAGCGCGATTCAGAACAGCGCAGAAACCAAATTAGTAGAGCTTCGCCAACACCTGGCCGAGCTCAAATCCGAATACACGGATAAATGGCCTGAAATTCGAGTCGTCCAGGAACAGATCAATGAGCTGGAGAAGCAACTGTCCCAGTCGCGCACGAACAAAAGTGATCTACTGGTGAAGAGCTTGGAAGCCAAGTTCAATGAAGCACTACAGCGTGAAAGAACTGTGAGGGCAGCATTTGAGAAGCAACGAGACGAAACACTTACACAGAATAGTGCGGCGATAAACTACCGAATTATCCAGCAAGAAATCCAAACCAATCAGGAATTATTAAATGGACTAAGTCAGCGACTAAAAGAGAACGAAGTAATCCTCGCTGGAACACCGAACAACATTCGAGTCGCTGATTACGCAAATACGCCGGAGTGGTCGATTGGCCCCCGTCGCATGAGAGGCGTAGGACTGGCATTTGTTTTCTCACTTACTTTGGGCATCGGACTGGCACTCCTGCGAGAACTCTCAAACAATACTGTACGGACAACCAGCGATGTTTCTCGCAAACTGCGATTACCAACAATCGCGGTAGTCCCAAAGATGGATGGGTGGTTCACGCGGAAACTGCTTGCGTCTCCGAAGCGCCTCCTGGCTGTTACCCACCGAAATGGACACGAACGACCACTACTATTAAACGAGGATACTGATCCCCGATTGGCAGAGGTTTACCGGAAACTTCGCACCACTCTAATACTTGCAAAGCCAGGCAAGAGTCCTAAGACAATTCTTGTAACATCCAGCGTGCCAGCCGAGGGGAAGACTACAACCGCCGTAAATATTGCGACCATCTTGGCCCAGACTGGCGCTCTTGTACTGGTGATTGATGCAGATTTACGACAACCGTCGCTCCATCAGATCTTCGACCTCGATAACTCAAAGGGATTGAGTACGCTGCTCGCTCAAGAGGCGATTGAACCAGCGTCACTTACGATCATTCAGCAGGACGATCAGACTCGCCTTCACGTTTTGACAGCGGGTCCCATTCCTCCCAGGCCGGCTGAGTTGTTGGCAACAGAACATATGCGCCGATTACTCGAGATCGCCTCAGGAGTGTTTGATTACGTAGTGATTGACTCAACGCCGGTCATGTCGTGCACCGACAGCGTCCTCATTTCAAGTCTGGTTGATGGTGTTGTCCTGGTCGTAAGAGGCGGTAAGAGTCCGCAAGAGATTGTGCAGCACACGAGAAAAGAATTGGAGGACGTAGGCGCTAATATATTCGGCGTTGTCCTCAACGATGCTGAGGTAAATCCGCACGCCGGATATTATTACTATCGGGCGTCTGCGTGAATTCGAGCCGCCGATGCAACCTGCTGCGGGTTCATTCAACGAACGGACATTATTCGTTCCAAAAATATTCTCGCGCTCCATCGATCTGTTAGATCGCTTCGTCTTCCTCGCGCTCCTTGGGGTGCTAGCCTTTAGTGCGATCCCTTACGGGTCCGTCCAATCAGGTTGGTTGGCAATCATCGAATGTTCGATTTTTGCTCTGGGAGCGCTCTGGGCCATTGAAGGACTATTTGTTGGAAGCCTGGGTATCAGGACTAACTGTAGCCTGCTCCTCCCGCTAAGCGGAATTCTGATTCTGGCGTTTGTGCAAACAGTACCGCTTTGGACCATACACGACCCAACTGAATCGATTCGCCAAACCATCAGTGTCGATCCTTATCAAACGAAACTATGGTTCTTGCAATTCGGTGCGATAACGCTAACGGCGGCACTACTCTTCCGCTTCATATCGGACCAAAGTCGTTTACGCACGCTTGTTAATGTCGTGATTTGCATCGGTCTCGCGAGCGCGGCATTCGGGATATTTCGTCATTTGACCCACTTTGAATTACCGGTAACAACCAACACTTTGATGGCCAGCGGTTCGTATGGTCAGTTCATCAACCGCAATCATTTCGCTCTGTTGATGGAAATGACACTCGGACTTACGGTAGGCCTGATCGTCGGCGGCGGAATTCCCTTCGCACGTCTTCCCTTTTATTTGGCCGCAGTGGCGTTGCTCTGGGTCGCTCTCGTGTTGTCAAACTCGCGTGGCGGCATCGTCAGCATGCTGAGTCAGTCTCTGTTCGTCTTACTTACATGGAAATTCGTTAGACGAGAAACCGCGGCAGGAAGCCCATATCGGCTTCGTCGTACTCTCGGAAACCGCGGTACTCGAGTGGTCCTGGCCGCTTGCTTCATTCCACTTTTGGTGGTTGGTGTCGTGTGGGTCGGTGGTGATTCTTTGATACAACGATGGGAAGTATTGCCGCGGGAACTCAATACCGATGGTTCTGCAAGATTGAATTCGAGCAGAATTTTTATCTGGCGCGCAACACTCTCAATGATTAAGAGCAATCCGGTTTTCGGAGTTGGGTTCGGCGGCTATCGAAAGGCGCTGACGGCATATCACGACGCTTCAGGAGTTTGGATACCCCAAGAGGCGCACAACGATTACCTGGAGTTGATGGCGAGCGGCGGCATAGTTGCCGCCGCCTTAGCGCTTTGGTTCCTAATATTTCTGAGAACCAATGCCTGGCGATGCCTTAGAAGCTCGACTAATACGTTCAGAACGTCCGCCTGCTTCGGTGCCATGGTAGGACTATTCGGCGTCGTAGTTCATAGCTTTGTCGATTTTGGTCTCCACGTGATGGTGAATGCCCTCATAGGCATTTCGCTAATAGTAATTGCGACTGCACAGCTGCCAAGTCAGCAGGATTCGTAGTGGATAGGACTGTCGTGAATCGAACGCTGAGAGCGGTACGCTGGCGGAACATCCTTACCCCACGCTTAGTCAGCGCCGCAATATTGATCGGATGCCTGAGCGCCATAGCAGTAGCTGGTAAAGCAGGACTCTCACGCTACTGCGCTGAAGAAGCCGTGGCCTACGGTGATATCAAAATGGCAAGGCAGGCCGTGCGCCTCGAATCGGATGATCCTCAGGCTTACTACTCTCGCGGTGTTGTCTTATTGAAGTCGAATCAAATCGATGCTGCTACAGATGATTTTGACACCGCTACGACCTTGGGACCGTTTGATTATGACGCCTGGCTGCACCTTGGGATCTCTTATGAAGCAAGCGGAACAATGAAGCTAGCTATCGGTGCGTATCGGGAGTCAGTACGTCTCGCACCTTATTACGCTCAACCGCGCTGGCGTTTAGGAAATGCTCTTCTTCAAAACGGACAGAGGGACGAGGGTATTAAGCAGTTGAGTCTAGCCGCCAAGAGTGACCCAACGTTATTTCCCGAAACAATTCATAAGGCATGGCAGGCATACAATGGTAACGCGAGCGAAGTTGAAAGGTTCATCGATCCCCAAACCACAATAACTCGGATGGCTCTTGTCCAGTTCTTCATTGAGCAGCACGAGATGCCGGCTGCGTTGAAGTTACTGCATCTTGTCGGCAAGGATGCAGACTACCTTCGATACCCACTCACTATTCAACTAGTCGAGAAGGCCCGATATTTGGACGCTTCGGAAGTTTGGAGGACCAAAGAGAATCGCGTCGAGGAGGGGTTAATCAACGACGGCGATTTCGAGAGTGGCAAGCTTCTTGATGCTGCCGGTTTTTGGTGGCAGAAAGTGCGGCAAAATTCAGCTACACGAATAACCATCGATAAAGAACCGGGAGGCAGACAAAGTTCTCTCAGCCTCACGTTCAGTGGACCTACGGGTCCAGAATTTGTAAAGCAATTGGTGCTTGTCAAACCGCAAACGAGTTACCAGCTAACCTTCGATTCTCGAACCGTAAAGCTGTTTTCAGAAACACTCCCGACAGTGATAGTTACAGATGCCGCACCCAGCGGGGCCAACCTTGGTACTCCTCGATCAATCACGTCGGGCACAAGTGACTGGCAGACCTCCACTCTCGAGTTTCAAACTACTAATTATACGAACGCGATCTTTATCTCAATTCAACGCCCGAACTGTTCGGTTGAGCCTTGCCAGATCTTAGGTCAAGCGCTGTTTGACAACTTCGTCTTGTCCAATCGTTGATTCGTCGTCCTTCCAGAACCACCCTCAACACTCGATCCATGGAAACCAAAGCTGTAATCAGTTCTCACATAGGTGCGAAGTTTCGACGTGAGTCGCAAACCGAATTATTCCTCCGCATTGAACCTTCACGCGGTTGGGTTTCTCTCAAACTCAAGGAACTCTGGACTCACCGAGAGCTTCTCTATTTCTTGATCTGGCGCGATATCAAGGTTCGCTACAAGCAAACTGCACTGGGCGCAACGTGGGCAATTCTGCAACCGCTGATGACAATGTTGGTCTTCAGTCTGTTTTTTGGGAGACTTGCCAAAATTCCCTCCGATGGTGTGCCTTACCCAATCTTCAGTTACGCCGCACTTGTGCCGTGGACATTCTTCGCAAATGGATTGACGCAGTCATCAAACAGTCTGGTAGGCAGCGCTAATTTGATTACCAAGGTCTACTTCCCTCGCCTCAGTATCCCAATTGCCACAGTTCTTTCCGGCATTGTTGATTTCCTTTTGGCCTTTTTGGTGCTGCTAGTCATGATGCTCGGATACGGCATCCTCCCCAAGGGAAACATCATCTGGCTTCCCCTCTTGTTATTACTAGCGCTGGTTACATCTTTAGGAGTCGGACTATGGCTTTCAGCCATGAATGTTCAGTTTCGTGACGTTCGATTCCTTGTACCTTTCATCGTGCAGTTCTGGATGCTTGCCACACCGATCGCGTATCCAACGAGTTTACTTTCCGAACCCTGGCGAACTATCTACGGCTTGAATCCGATGGTCGGAGTTGTTGAAGGGTTTCGATGGGCCATGCTAGGTACGAATAGCGCACCGGGCGCTCCGATACTGGTCTCTGCAGTCGTTGCAATCGCTTTGCTTATTAGCGGCGCGTTCTATTTCCGGCGGATGGAAAAAAGTTTTGCGGATATTGTTTAGCCATGACCTTTAGAGAGCTGCTCAAGGGTAATTCCAATAGTACCGATCCGGCGAAGCGATGCCTCATTATCGGCGAGGTCGCACAATCGCATGACGGTAGTCTTGGTATGGCCCACGCATTTATCGATGCCATTGCCTCAAGTGGCGCAGACGCGATTAAGTTTCAAACTCACATTGCTGCTGCCGAAAGTAGCCCGGCTGAACCATGGCGCATTAAGTTTAGCCACCAAGATTCGACTCGTTTCGATTATTGGAAACGAATGGAGTGGACGGAGGAACAGTGGGCGGGACTGAAGCGACACGCTACCGAAGCTGGCTTGCTTTTTCTCAGTTCACCTTTCTCTACCGATGCGGTCGAACTGCTGTTGAGAATCGGAATCAAGGCATGGAAGGTATCGTCAGGAGAGATCTCCAACTCGCTCCTGTGCGACAGGATCTTAGCTACAAAACTTCCAGTGCTTCTTTCCACGGGGATGAGTCCGTTAGCGGAAATCGACAGAGTTGTTGAACGGATCCAGCGTAATGATCAGCCGCTCCTCGTAATGCAATGTACTTCAGCTTATCCGTGCCCGCCTGAGAAGATCGGGCTGAACCTCATTCCATTCTTTCGTGATCGATACGGCTGCGCAGTCGGGCTTTCAGACCATTCAGGAACGATCTTCCCCGCACTCGCATCGACCACGCTCGGACTTGATGCCGTTGAAGTTCATGTGTGTTTGAGCCGTGAGATGTTTGGTCCCGATGTTCCAGTGTCAATAACGACTCAGGAGTTAGGACAACTGGTGTCTGGCGTGCGGTTCATCGAACGAATGAATCACCAACCCGTCGACAAGGATGAATTAGCTAAAGAGCTGTCGCCGTTACGGGACATGTTTACGCAGAGCATAGTGCTGAGAGTGGATTTGCCGGCGGGGACCTACCTACTAAAGGAACATTTGCAAACGCGAAAACCCGGTACCGGGATCGCAGCTGCGCGTATTCATGAACTGGTCGGTGCACGTCTCCGGCGAAATGTGAAAGCAAATGATTTCCTTCATGAAGAAGATCTTGAGGCTTTAGCTGTATGAAAAATGGGAAAAGAAAAGTCTGTGTGGTTGTTACCGCACGACCGAGTTACAGCCGGATAAAGACTGCTTTATTGGCGATCAAGAAACACCCGAAACTTGAACTCCAACTTGTAGTCGCAGCGTCCGCACTTTTGGACCGTTACGGCACAGCAATCCAATACATGCAAGAGGATGGGTTTGATATCGCCGCTCGCGTGTACATGGTGTTGGAGGGTGAGAACCCGACCTCGATGGCCAAGACTACTGGATTAGGACTGCTTGAGCTCGCGACAGTATTCGACAACCTGAAACCAGACGTTGTAGTGACGATTGCGGATCGCTACGAGACCCTTGCAACTGCGGTGGCTGCTTCGTACATGAACCTTCCAGTGGCGCACGTCCAGGGCGGTGAAGTTACCGGCTCAATCGATGAGAAAGTTCGACATGCAGTAACCAAGCTTGCTGATATTCACCTCACGGCAACCAAGCAGGCTGCAGACAGAGTTGTGCGCATGGGTGAAGACCCGGAATGTGTTTACATTACGGGATGTCCATCAATTGACCTTGCAGCAGAGGTTTTGTTGGATCCGACACTGAACTTCGACCCGGTAACAGCATATGGTGGTGTTGGAGCAACGCTCGACCTCAGCGATGGCTACCTCGTGGTGATGCAACACCCCGTAACAACCGAATACGATCTCGCTAAAGCTCACGTCTTAGAGACACTTCACGCCGTCAAGGAGAGTGGAGTTGCAACGTTGTGGTTCTGGCCAAACGTTGACGCGGGATCTGATGGTACTTCGAACGGGATCCGTGGCTTCCGTGAGAAAGAACAGCCCGACAACATTCGCTTCTTCAAAAACATGGCGCCAACCGACTTCCTTCGCCTGCTCTACCACAGCAAATGCCTGGTGGGAAACTCAAGTGTTGGGATACGCGAATGCTCTTTCCTCGGAGTTCCAGTAATAAATATCGGATCGCGGCAGGTTGGACGAGATCGCGGCCGAAACGTGCTTGATGTTGGATACAACCAAGAGGAGATCCGACAAGCCTTACGAAAGCAAACCTCCAACGGTCGCTACGAGTCCGACACGTTGTATGGTGATGGAAAAGCAGGTCAACGCATCGCGGACCATTTATACAAATCTCCGCTGCATATTGAAAAACGGCTAGCTTACTAATGATGCCCGACCTCCAAGACTGCAACGTTTTAGACCTACTGTGTTAGTACTCGGCCTCATCCCAGCACGCGGTGGCTCGAAAGGTGTGCCGCGCAAGAATGCCAAGCTCCTCTTCGGCAAGCCCTTGCTCGAATACACGATTGACGCCGCTTTATCCGCGACCAGACTGGACCACGTCATACTCAGCACTGACGATGCAGAGCTGGCTGAGATTGGAAGGAGTGGTGGTATTGATGTCCCATTCATGCGACCAACTGAACTAGCCAAAGATGAGACGCCAATGCTGCCCGTTGTTCAGCACGCCTTAACCTGGATGCAGAGTCATGGTAAAGACTTCGACGCTGTATGTTTACTGCAGCCAACGAATCCTCTACGAAAGTCTGCAGACATCGACGCATGTATTGAGTTACTTGAAACCAGCGACGCTGACGCTGTCGTTACGGTCCTCCCCGTTCCATCAGAACACCATCCCAACTGGGTGTATTTTCAAACAGACACAGGCGACCTTCGGTTGAGTACGGGAGATTTGGAGCCAACGACATCTCGGCAGAATCTACCACCTGCCTTTCATCGCGAAGGATCTGTTTATGTAACACGCACTGAAGTGGTTCTTAAACAGAACAGTCTTTACGGAAAACGTTTGCTTGGATATCCGTTGAGTGTCGAAGATTGCGTCAATATAGATGAACCCAGTGATTGGGAGTTAGCGGAGCGGTTGATCAGCTCACAAACGTCATGAAGCCCTTCGAATTAATGTATCTCTGCGCAGAACCATTTCTGCCTCCATTGCACCGTTGGGTCCGCCGCCGTCTATCAGCAGTGGCTCGCAAACGTTCTGACTTCCACCTACTTGATGTCGGTGGGAGAAAATCACATTACACGATTGGTGTACCCGCAGAAGTGACAATTACCGACTTGCCCCGAGACTCCGCAGTTCAGCAACAACTAAATCTTGGGATCAATGAAGAGATCATCGACGAAGCCCTGGCCCGACGTAGTAACGTGAGGCAGGTGGTCTACGACGATATGACTCATTCGAATCTGAGCAATGAAGCATTCGATTGTGTAGTTGCCGTCGAGGTTCTGGAACATGTCGAGGATGACGAAAGCTTCGTACGTGAGGTACATCGCGTCTTAAAACCGGGCGGCACATTCTTAATGACGACGCCCAACGGAGATTCTGTTAAGAATACCAATCCAGATCACAAGCGACACTACCACCGCCAACAACTGCAAGGATTGCTCGCTCGATATTTCCCAGAAGTTGAAGTTGAATACGCAATTAAGGGCGGTTCATTTCGCACTATGGGATTGAAGTCATGGTCGCCGCGCAAACCATTACAGACTGCAATGAGTATGGTTGGAAACACGGTAAACTCGCTGCAATCGGCTCCCAATTCACTCCGGAATCAACCTCGCGGCACTCGTCATCTTATCGCTACGGCTCACAAGTAAAAGCATCATGTGCGGAATAACTGGAATCTTTGGTAAGGGCTGGGAACGACAGCAACTCTCCGACATGGTGAGAAGCCAACACCATCGTGGGCCGGACGCGACTGGAGTCTATGTTTCTCGAACAGGAATGGCAGGTCTCGGTCATAATCGTTTGAGCATCATCGACGTCTCAGCAGCCGGCGAGCAGCCAATGTCCAGTCACGACGAGCGACTGTGGCTCAGTTTCAACGGCGAAGTTTACAACTACCTCGAACTACGCAACGAACTCGCAGACTATAGATATAAGAGCCAGACCGACAGTGAGGTCGTACTGGCGGCTTACGAGCGTTGGGGTGAGAAGTGTTTGGACCGGTTCATTGGAATGTTTGCTTTCATGATCTGGGACGAAGCGAAACAAGAGTTATTTGCTGCTCGCGATCGCTTCGGTGTCAAACCGCTCTACTACAGTCAGCCATCCGCTGATCGGCTACTGGTCGCGAGTGAAATAAGAGCGTTACGCGCAGCTGGCGATCCGGCCGCGCCCGATACTATAGCGTGGGCCAATTACTTAACGGCAGGGCTTCACGAGAACACCGAGCGAACTTTCTGGCACGGCATCAGATCGTTGCCTCCCGGTCACTCTTTATCGTGGCGCAACGGAGAGTTGACTGTGCGACGCTGGTACGACGTTGCCGATCATTGCGATGAAGATTTTGATCAACGACCGTTGTCGATAGTGAAGGAAGAGTACCTCGCTTTGCTTCGAGAGAGTATAAAGCTGCGTTTCCGTTCGGATGTGCCAGTAGGAATTAATCTCAGCGGTGGACTAGATTCTTCTACCTTACTTGGATTGGTGCAGGCGGTGCAGGGTGTGGATAGTCATGTTGCGGCATTCACCTTTATTACAGGCGACGCAAACTATGACGAACTTCCATGGGTCGACGCAATGTTGGCGCAGACAAAACATCCTCTAAATGTCTCATTCATTCAACCAGAGGATGTTCCGGCGTTGGCGGCATCCGTACAGGCTCACCAGGATGAACCTTTTGGAGGCCTGCCCACACTTTGCTATGCACGTTTGTTTGAAAACGCGCGTGCGCAGGGAGTTAAGGTACTGCTTGACGGCCAGGGCATGGACGAACAGTGGGCGGGTTATGACTACTATGGGCAAGTAACAAACGGAAATGGAAATCTCAGAGTCGTACAAGGCACAAGCGAATCACCGGTGAGACCAGACTGTCTGGTACCCGAGTTTCGAGCGCTTGCCGAGCCACCCGTTTTTAGCGAACCCTTTTCGGATAAACTGCGAAATCTGCAGTACCGCGACACTCGTTACACCAAGATTCCACGCGCACTTCGTTTTAATGATCGGGTCTCGATGAGATCTTCAACTGAACTACGCGAACCATTTCTTGATCATCGACTCTTTGAACTCGCATTGAAACAACCCGCCAGTCGCAAAATTGTAGACGGCACCGGCAAGTGGCTGCTACGGGAAATCGTCAAAGAGCTGATACCAAAAACAGTCAGGACCGCTCCCAAGCGTCCTCTACAAACTCCGCAAAGGGAATGGCTGCGTGGCCCATTACGCAGTTGGGCTAGTGACCAGATTGAGTTGGCAATGATGGGAGAAATGGGTCAATGGTTCGACCGCGTTAAGGTGCATCAGATTTGGCGAGAATATTGTGAAGGTGTGGGTGACAACAGCTTCTATGTCTGGCAATGGATCAATCTTGGTCTAATGGCAACTGCGTCGCGTCCTTTGACAATTGCCGCATGAGCAACTCAGTTAGTCTGTATTCGTTAGCTCAGAAACTCCCTTTGGTGCGGGGTTTTACCCACGAAGTCTCACCGTATTTTGCCGGATCAGTGATCGAAAATCGTCTCGGCCTACAAGTCTTCAGAACGGTTGGTAAGCACCTCTCACGCGAGTTGCGGAGCAACCAAGCGACTGAACAAATCGCACGTTATGTTGACACTATCAAGCGTGATGGCGTCCTCGCCATACCTGAGTTCTTGGCGCCTGCACAATTTGCGGAAGTGCTCAAAGAGGTCGAGGGTCTTCAAGATCGTCTCTCGTTTAAACCTTTCCGCGGAACCGTAGAAGGCAAACTAAGCATAGCCAGCATCGAACTAAACGGAAACCCCGAAAAGTTCCCTGCCATACATCAACACTTACAAAAGAACCCACTGATACTTGCGCTCGCATCGGCCGTCATCAAACGCAAACAGAAATCACTGCCTCCAGTTACCATCAATATCTACAAATGCGATGATCCAAACGCACCAGACAACGATATAGAAAACGTACTACACGCGGATCTACACGCACCAACAGTAAAAGCGTTCTTCTATGTAAACGATATCGACGAAAGCAATGGAGCATTCGTCTATGCCAAAGGTTCGCATCGATTCTCAATCAACCGGCTTCGACATGAATACGACTTAAGTATTCGCGCAGCGAAACTCAAAAAGAATGGAAGCTCTTTCCCTTCGGAACTAGTTGCGGTGCGTGGCACCAGTCGCAGACCAACAATCTCGCCGCGTTTTCGGCAACTCATGCAAATTCAGGAGACGGCGATCTGCGGCAAAGCAAATACTCTCGTAATGACAAACAACATGGGCTTTCATCGTCGAGGTGAATTCAAGGGCAAAACATCTAGAAAGACCATCCTCATCAATTTCCGACATTTGGAACATTGCTTCTGATTCACCTTTCGTTCACCGAGCAAATCATCAAATGACCGATGTAGCCATCAGGGCCGATAACCTTTCGAAGCAGTACCGAATCGGTGAAAGGGAAACCTACCGGACATTCCGCGATGCTGTTAGCCGCACAATTGCCGCACCACTCCGCTCTGTCCGGTCCAAACTCAGCGGTAATGGACATAAGCCCGCACGTGACAATCAGATGTGGGCCTTACGCGATCTTTCCTTTGAGATAAAGAAGGGAGAGACAGTAGGTGTAATTGGACGCAATGGTGCAGGTAAATCGACGCTCTTAAAATTACTCTCTCGTATTACTGAACCCACGACAGGCTATGCGGACATCAACGGAAGAGTCGGCTCACTGCTGGAGGTCGGTACAGGTTTTCATCAGGAATTGAGCGGCCGTGAAAACATATTTTTGAATGGTGCAATTATTGGCATGAAACGCGCAGAGATAAATCGCAAGTTTGACGACATAGTGGCATTTGCGGAAGTCGAACGATTTATCGATACGCCAGTCAAACACTATTCAAGTGGAATGTATCTGCGTCTGGCGTTTTCAGTAGCTGCGCACCTCGAGCCGGAAATACTTCTTGTCGATGAAGTTTTAGCGGTTGGCGATGTAGCGTTCCAGCGAAAGTGTCTTGGCAAGATGGAAGATGTTGCGGCCCATGGCAGAACCGTTCTCTTTGTGAGTCACAATCTCGGTGCGGTCCGCGAACTCTGTCAGACGAGCATCATACTGGACCATGGTCGACTAGATTTTCGCGGTAATGTTGTTGAGGGGTTAGCACACTACACACGCGGCCTTTCCGACGAGAGTGCCGAACCTGAATTGCGGGGCGCTGGCTGGCATGACGTCAGAATCAACGGCAAGGCTGAGGGCGTCTCGTCGATAGAGAGTTCCATGTCGTTCACATCTGACGTGACCCTGGACCTTCAAGATGACTACGTTGGCTCCAAGATCTTTATGATGATCAATGATGCAGTTGGGAGTCTTGTCGTTCATCAACGCGTGACGGGCGAGGAATTGAGATCGAGTCTGATCAAGGCCGATAGTTATCAAATTCATACAGAGTTACCCGCTCTCTGGCTCGCACCAGGCATTTATAGTCTTCATTACAAATTCCTGGGTCAGAACTCTGCGGGAAAAGAAAATCGATACTTTTCAGAACGCGTAATGCTGGATGTTACCGCCAATGTGAATGGAATTGGTCGAGCTATTTTGGCCCCACCTCCAAGGTGGACGATTACCTCAAGCAACTCGCTGATCGAAACTAGCTGCGAGTCTTTGTGTGCGGTTTAGTGCTCAACTTGAACAATGTCAGTCACTCCTCTTAGAAAATTGGTTAGGGCCGGTAGGAATTTCGAGCTAACGTGGCGCTACGGTTTCAATCTGGCACCGACGCTATCCTATAAACTCGGCATTCGCCAACTTTCGTTGGAAGGAAGACGCGTTCATGAAGACTTAAACCGTTGTGGTGTCGCCCTGACCTCGATAGATCGCTTGCTGGATGATCAGCACCTCTACAAAGAATTGACCACAGCGATTAGCTGTCTCGAAAGCGATCAAGCGGAAGCTTTAAATGCCAAGCGTGTCACGGCGAATGACACTACCGCCATCGGGGAAAAAACTTTCAATGTAGAACTCCTTGGCAGTCGCCCGGTACTTGACCCCAACAGCATCTATGCTCGTTTCGCTCTCCAACAGCCGATACTTCAAATCGCCAACGCGTACTTCGGTATGTACACGCGTCTTCGTTACTACAATGTTTGGCACACGTTTGCTACCTCCAGTGAAGCGCGTGAATCTCAACTGTGGCACTATGATCGGGAAGACCACTTTATTCTCAAGTGCTTTGTCTATCTTTCTGATGTCAATGAAGCGGCCGGACCATTCACTTACGCCGCCGGCAGCCACTTGAAATTGGGACTGCCTCAAGAGCCTGCTCACTTCGTTGAAGGAGGAGTTCGCCGAAGTACTGATGATCAAATGGCGGCCGTCGTGCCGGTCGAAAAATGGATCAAAGCCATTGGACCAAAGGGCACCATAGTATTTGCTGACACCCGCGGATATCACAAGGGCGGTCTCGCACGCCTCCAAGATCGCTTGATGTATCTTTGCATGTTTACGTCTCAAGCTTCACAGTCACAGGAACTCTTTGAGTTTCCGCGCACGCTCAAGGCTCTTCCTGACAAAGCGGCAAGATTTGCACTCTCTAATCCTTTCTCGACCCACACGATCTAATAAACTCATCCCAGGAGATTACTAAGTTGGTTACAAGTATGTTTGAGGTATTGGAAGAACGAGCTCTGATTTCACCTTATGGTGGTGGCGAACTGGTCGACTTAATGGCCAGCGATGATGAACGAAATGAAATATTAAGAAAAGCTCCCGGTCTGCCTTCGGTACAACTCTCGATGCGTTCGCTGTGTGATTTGGAATTGCTCGCTACCGGTGCATTCTCACCGTTATCGGGGTTCATGGGACAAAGTGATTATCGCAACGTGCTCGATGATATGCGTTTGGCAGACGGCACATTATTTCCTATCCCCATAACTCTCCCAGTTTCTCGCGCGAGTGGCTTTAAGGTTGGTCAGGAAATCCTGCTACGAAGTGCGAAAAACGAACTCCTCGCCCTTATGAGAATCGACGAGATCTTCGAATGGGACCTGGAAGCAGAGGCGAAAGCGGTTTGTGGAACTCTGGACGTCCGACATTCACTCGTTGCGGAGATGCATGGTTGGGGCAAGCAATACGTTACTGGTCCACTGAAGGTACTGAGTCTGCCAAAGCGGTTTGACTTTACCGACCTGCGTATGACACCAGCGATGGTTCGACAGAAGCTGAGTGGACTTAACCTAACAAATGTTGTCGCTTTTCAAACTCGCAACCCGTTGCATCGAGTTCACGAAGAACTTACCAAGCGTGCTGCTGATAGTGTCGCTGGAGCGTTATTAATCCATCCTGTTGTTGGTCAAACCAAACCCGGCGACGTGGACCACTTCACTCGAGTTAGAACCTATAAGGCTATTTATGAAAACTACTACGACCACGAACGAACGGTTCTAAGTCTACTGCCGCTAGCGATGCGAATGGCTGGCCCACGTGAGGCCTTATGGCACGCAATCATCCGAAGGAATTTCGGGTGCAACCACTTCATTGTTGGCCGAGATCACGCAAGTCCTGGTGTTGATTCTCAAGGCAAGCCTTTCTATGGGCCATACGATGCTCAGGAACTGGTGGCTAAACATAGCGACGAAGTGGGAGTGAAAATGCTGCCCTTCCAGGAACTGGTCTATCAACCGGATGAGGATCGATATGAAGAGGAACACAAGATTCCCAGCGGCGTTCGAACGTTGTCAATATCCGGCTCAAAAGTCAGAGATGAGTATTTGAATCGCGGCAAACTTTTGCCCGACTGGTTTAGCCGCCCAGAAGTAGCGGCGATTTTGGCGCAGTCATACCCGGCGAGAGAACAACAGGGCTTTTGTATCTGGTTTACCGGCCTTTCGGGTGCGGGTAAATCGACGATAACTGACGCCCTTACTGAAATACTCATGGAACACGGCCGGCAAGTCACAGTACTAGACGGAGACGTTGTGCGGACTCACCTCTCCAAGGGTCTTGGCTTCAGCAAGGAAGATCGAGATACCAACATATTGCGTATAGGGTATGTCGCCTCGGAGATAGTTCGACACGGAGGAGCGGTGATCTGTGCTGCAGTTAGTCCCTATCGAGCCGCACGTAATGAAGTTCGTAACATGGTTGGTGGCGAAAGCTTCATTCTTGCGTATGTGAACACGCCTATCGAGGTTTGCGAGCAGCGTGATATCAAAGGTCTGTACGCCAAAGCCAGACGCGGAGAAGTAAAAGGATTTACCGGAGTTGACGATCCCTACGAAGCTCCAATCGATCCCGATCTAGTGTTGGAGACAACCAGCTGTGAACCCGAGGACAACGCACGTCTTATAGTAACTGCACTCCTCGGTAAGGGGTTTCTACCGACACCAAACAATAGCCTCGCCGAAAGTCTTCTCGAACAATAGGAGTGTGCACTAGTAAAGTTCTGGTCTAATCTCCCTCGGACCCAAACGGCGGGACTCCCATCAGTCCTACCTAATATTAATGCAACCACAATTGAGGAATGTTCAGGCTTTACCCGAAGGGGGGAGGTCCGTCTCGGACAGACTTGATACCGGAAGTAATGAAGAATCCACCCACATTGACCGGCCCGAAGTTGTTGTTCTTTCAACTTCGCTGCTCACGGACAGGATGTTTCTTCACACCAATTTTCTAAACGTCCTGAGCACTCACGCATCAATTCGTATATGGGCCACCTCTTTCCAGAATCCGCGTTTTCAAGATACCTGGAAGTCAGTTCCCGCAACCGTCGAAAAGTTTCCGGAGGTCGAAGCGTTCCGAGAGTTCCCTCACAACTACTTAAGACGACTCAACGAACTAACCTGGGATTATCGTCAACGTACGCCGAGTCGATTGAGTACGATGCGCCACGTGCGCGATAAGAGTTGGAGCCCGCTCATTCGCTCTTTGAAACTTCCAGCGAGAATCCTGGCTGGCCTGAAAGCGGAACAGTTGCTTGAAAATAAGTTGGAGAAACTCTTACTGAGATTTCCTCGTTGCCGTGAAGCGATCGAGAGTTTTAGCAAAAACCCGCCAAGCGTACTTTTTACGACCGGTCCATTTCAGTTTGAGCAGCCTGCGATTGTCGCTGCCGCTAAGAATCTTGGTATCCCGTCGCTGGCTCTGATTCCATCGTGGGACAACTTGTCCACAAAAGCTCGCCTGGTCTTCAAGTATGACGGTTATGTTGTTTGGTCCGATCAGATGAGGCGTGAGTTACACCATTTTTACCCACACACTCGAAGTATGCCGACTTACGTTGTTGGCGCTCCACAGTTTGACGTCTTTTCACGCAAGCAGTACTGGCAGTCGCGCGAGGAGTTCTGTGCCACCCAGGGGCTGCGCGCCGATCTCCCCATCATTTTGTATGCGATAGGCTCACCAAACTTTCTTCGAGAGCATCATGGCGCGGTCGAACTCGCTGAGCGTCTCCACGCAGGCCAACTGGGTAAGATGCAAATGTTGGTTCGACCTCACCCAATACACGACAACGCTGAAATGGCCTCGCTCTTTAAACGTTTTGGGCCGAATGTTGTTTTGCAACAAACTGCCGAGGCCGGTACTTCACTCACCGCTCGATCTCAGAATGAACGGCAGATTAGCGAATGGGTAAACACTTTTCGCCATGCGGATGTAGTTGTAAATCTATCCTCGACCGCTACCGTAGATGCCGCCATTTTTGATCGACCTGTCATCAATCTCGATTTTGATCCCGAGCCAGGTGGCCCTAATCACGAATTAGTAAAAGACGTGAACCATCTATGGACTCACTTTAAGCCCGTCGCTGAATCAGGCGGCGTTTGGCTGGTGAACAATTACGATGAGATGGTCCTCGCCATCAAAACTTACCTGAAGACTCCGGAGTTACATCGGGAAGAAAGACGCTGGATTACAAAGTATGTCTGCGGCTTTGTCGACGGACGCTGTGGGGAAAGAATGGCGGAAGCCGTGCTTGATTTCACCTCTCACCACTTTGCCAACGCACAACGTTCAGTCTCAGTTGCTAACAATGGCGCAATGCGACTTGCCGTTCAATAGTCTATGGATTCCTTAAACAATAACGGACATTCCTCTCAGCGACCTCTAAGGTGCGTCGTGATCGGCGCTACAACTCTCCTCATTCGCTGCACAGAGATCCTTACAAGGAAAGGCCATGAGGTTCTCGCGGTAGTCTCCGCCGACGATGCGGTCAAACGTTGGGCGATCGACAAAGAAGTTCGGCTGGTCGATACGAAAGACGGGTTTGAGTCATTTCTGAAATCTGAGTCCTTCGACTATCTATTCAGCATTGTTAATGAACGCATCCTCAGTGCTGATGTTTTGCAGTCCGCTTCGAAGTGCTCGATCAACTATCACGACGCTCCGCTGCCTCGTTATGCGGGAACTCATGCAACCTCGTGGGCCTTGCTCAATCAGGAAACATCTCATGGAGTTAGCTGGCACGTAATCAGTGAACAAGTAGACGCGGGCGACATACTTAAGCAACGATCTGTCGCCATAGACGCGACCGAAACTGCCTTCACGCTAAACACTAAATGCTACGAGGCAGCGATCGATTCGTTCACCGAACTAATTGACGAACTCTCCACTGACACTGCTGTACCGATAAAGCAAAATCTATCCGCCCGCACGTTCTTTGGCAGACATAGGCGACCACCAGACGCTGGAATAGTCAGCTGGAACCGACCAGCAGAGCAAATTGCCACTCTTGTACGAGCACTCGATTTTGGACCTCATCCAAACGCGCTCGGGCTCGCTAAGACACTGACGGAGTCCGGATGCTACCTCGTCAAAGAGATCGACGTTCTAAATGTTGTCTCAAGGTCAAACCCTGGGACAATCATCTCGCTCAATGGTGAGCAGGCGGTGGTTTCTACTGGCACTCACGATGTGCGTGTCCAGTTGACAAACGCAGATGGACAATCGATTGAGAATGCAACTGCCGTGGAAGCTCTCCATGCAGGCGATTCCTTTCTCAATCCGCACTCAGACATCACCACTGAGATCGAAGACCTGAGTTGCATTTGCAGTGAACACGAGAAATTCTGGGTACGAAGACTCACCAACCTACAGTCAACCGAGTTGCCTTACGCCAAGCGTCTGGCCCGTCCGGGGACATCGTACGGACATAGCCAACTTCCGTGGACAATCCCGGCCCATATCGTCAACTTCATCGCGCAAACTAATGCTTCCAATCCAGCCGAATTCATTCTGAGTGCATGGTGCGCATTCATTTCACGCTTAAGCCAGAAAAACTCTTTTGACCTGGCGCTTCGAGATGAAAAGCAGAATAGAGAGCTTGGAAACTTTAAGCAGATCTTTTCTTCTCACATTCCGCTCGCGGTGAACGTGGATGAGCAGCAATCCATCGGAGCACTACATTTGCAATTACAATCGGAGCTGGAGACGCTCCGCAGACATAAGACCTATTCCCGTGATGTTGTGGCCCGTTACCCGAGCCTTCGATCTCTGACAAAGCTCGATCGAAGTCCGTTACAACTCTCAGTGGAGTTAGTTTCAGATCTGAGTTTCTCGAAACCAGACCGTGAGTTAACACTAACCATCGCCGGCAATGGATCAGAATGTCGTCTAACTTACGCTTCGGAGGTTTTTTCGGCTGAGGACATTAAGCGTATGACGCACCAGTTTGAGACCTTCCTGGGCGCATACGTGCAAGATACTGAAAATCCGATAGCCTTGCTGCCACTTTTATCCGAGGCCGAACGACAACAAGTGCTGGTCGACTGGAATGCGACGGACACCCAGATCTCGACGACGAAGTGCATACACGACTTCTTTGAGACTCAGGCAATAAAGGCACCCGATTCAATTGCCGCAGTTTTCGAGCGTCAGACTATCACCTATCGCGAGCTCAATGAACGCTCTAATCAACTTGCCAGACGTCTTCAGAAACTTGGTATTGGTCCCGAGAAGCTGGTTGGTATTTGTGCCAACCGTTCGTTAGATCTTTTGGTGGGTATGTTGGGAATCTTAAAGGCAGGGGGCGCTTATGTACCTTTGGATCCAGCATACCCCGAGGACCGTCTTGCATTCATAGTAGAAGACTCATCTCTTGGTCTAATCGTCACGCAGGAAGAACTGCTTAAGAAACTTCCGCGGAGCAGCGCCGAGATCATCTGCGTCGACTCTCACCGCGCAACGTGGGCAACAGAATCTGCCAAAGACCCAACAAGTGATGTCAGTTCGAAGAATCTTGCTTATCTAATATACACGTCTGGATCTACTGGCTTACCTAAGGGTGTAGCTATTCAACACTCGAGTGCAGTTGCTCTGATCGACTGGGCAAAGGGAGTCTTTTCGCAAGAAGATCTGTCGGGGGTGCTCGCCTCAACATCCATTTGTTTTGATCTCTCCGTCTTCGAAATATTTGTAACCCTCAGCTGTGGTGGCACCGTAATCCTGGCGGAAAACGCCCTTCACCTGGCTTCCCTTCCCGCTGCGTCTCAGGTCTCGTTAATTAATACGGTGCCTTCGGCAATCGCAGAGCTAATAAGAATGAAAGCGATTCCTGAGACTGTGAAGATTGTGAATCTTGCTGGTGAACCGTTGCAAACCTCTTTGGTGCAACAGATCTATAGCCAGACAAACGTCCAGCGTGTTTATGACCTTTATGGTCCATCCGAAGACACAACTTATTCAACCTTCACCTTGAGGAGTCCGGACCGCGCCGCAACCATCGGTCGCCCAATTAGCAATACTCAAGTCTATCTCCTCGATCGACATCGCCAACCAGTGCCAATCGGTGTTCCTGGCGAGCTGTACTTAGGTGGTGCCGGACTGGCTCGCGAGTATCTCAATCGCCCTGAATTGACGAATGAAAAGTTTGTTCCCGATCCGTTCTCGAAAACGCCCGGCGCTCGACTGTACCGAACCGGAGATCTGGCGCGCTATTTCCCTGATGGAAACCTCGAGTATTTAGGTCGCATTGATCACCAGGTAAAAATCCGAGGTTTTCGAATTGAGCTCGGCGAAATTGAAACCGTTCTCAATCAACACAAGGACCTGCGCGATAGTGTTGTCGTGGCGTTGGAGGATGAGTCGGGCATCAAGACGCTGGCAGCTTATGTGGTGCCGAAAAAAGGTCACGCGCCAACTATTGTCGAACTCCGCGATTATCTGAAAAAGAGACTGCCAGCATTCATGGTTCCATCGTTTTTCACAGTGCTTGATTCGATACCACTAACGCCCAATGGCAAGGTCGATCGGAGAGCACTGCCTGCGCCGGAGAACAAAGGAGCAGAATTACCCGAGACCTTTGTTGGGCCAAGTGATGACTTGGAACGGAACCTGGTCAGAATGTGGGAGGAGATACTCAACACCCAGCCCATTGGCGTGAAAGACAACTTCTTCGAATTAGGTGGCCATTCGCTCCTGGCAGTCGAGATGTTTGTAAGGATAGAGAGTGAGTACGGCAAGAAGATCCCGCTTGCCACACTCTTCCAGACACCCACCGTCGAGCAGTTAGCTTCACTCCTAAGGGAGGAGCGTGAAGACTTTTCATTACCTTCCCTGGTCCCCATTCAACCGAATGGGTCAAGGTCACGGTTTTTCTGTGTACATGCCCGCGGCGGTAACGTGCTCTTTTACCGTGATCTCGCCAAGCGACTGGGAAATGCGCAACCGTTTTATGGTCTGCAGCTACAAGGTATTGAAGGTAAGAAGCCTCGCCACTCTCGGGTGGAGGAGATGGCTGCGCACTATATTTCGGAGATTCGCACAATTCAGCCAACCGGTCCTTACTATATTGGAGGTGCTTCGTTTGGCGGGACAGCCGCATATGAAATGGCAAACCAGCTTCGTGCCCAGGGTGACGAGGTTGCATTACTTGCGCTGTTTGATACGACTGCTCCCGGCTATCCACGGCTCTTGCCTGAGACTTCGCGAATGCGTTCAAGAGTCTACGGGTTCATAAGACGCTGTCAGTATCAGTCAGCTAGCTTCAAGCTTCTTTCCGCGGAAGAGAGAGCCGCCTATCTCAAACTACGACTCAATAAAGCCAAGGTAAGAACAATCAGACTGTCCAAGATGTACACAAGAAGGGTTGCGAGCAAGTTCCCGGCGACCTTGAGGAGAAAAATATTTTCCCCTGCCACACTGGCGCCCTGGGCCTTGTTGGAAGTCGAGAAAGTGATCACTCAAGCCCTCAAAAGCTACGTACATCCAAAGTACGCGGGAAAGCTAACTCTTTTTCGCGCGAGTAAGCAGCCGTTGGGGATCTATCCCGACCCAACTTTAGGCTGGAATGATCTGGTAACAGGCGAACTAGAAATCCACGAGGTGCCGGGTTATCACGGCGCAATCGTGGCAGAACCATACGTGCAGTTTCTTGCGGTCAAGCTGCAAGACTGCCTCGCGAAAGCACAGAACGATTCAGTTTCGAAAGAGACAAGAGATCAAGTGTCAGGACAACTTGCTAACGCTGCTACTGCCGGAGCGCAGAGTGTCGCGCTTCAGTTGTAGCCCCCTGTAAATCACCTTCAAAGCAAGTAATCCTATTCGAATCTCCTGACTCTTAGATCCGGAGCCGTCCTTAGAATGACAACCTCAGAACATAAACAGAAACGCTCAGGGTAAAGGTCCCAAGGATGATAAGCGGAAACATTTTGAATGGTGTCCAAGTGAGTTCACTTGGCGCAACCCGACCCTTCCAAAACGTCGATATCACGAGACGGGGTAACAAAGGGGCACACATAGTTACTATTCTGCCTCGTGGTGAAGCGATTCGAAATTTTGTCTATACGGGTGTGATGGATGAAATCGCAAGAGAAGCAAAGGTGACTTTGCTTTCGGTTGTCCCTAACAAGGAAATTGAGGAGCTTATGCGAGCTCATTGCGATGAATTCATCTCCCTCGAAGAAACCAGTGAACGTGCAGCTGTTGAGAACCTACGTGAAGTACTCGATATGGCGCACGGGCGCTGGCTCTGGTCTAAAGCAGCTCAGGAACGTTGGTTGGTCCATGACGCGGAAGCCAATGGAAACGGTGTGCGATGGAAGCGAACTGTTAAGAAGTTTGCCTGCCGTCCGTTTGCCAGCCGATCAGGTCTACAAGTTCTGTCCAAGATCGAACGGGCATCGAGCCGGCTTTTGCGCACGACAAACGAGTACACTCGTCTGTTTAAGAGAATCAACCCTTCACTGATCTTCAACGGTTCGCACGTCCATGCGCGCGTCGCGATTCCGGCGGTGCAAGCAGCTCAATGGCTTGGCATTCCCACCGTTGCTTTCATTTTCTCATGGGACAACCTTACCTCTCAGGGAAGGATAATTCCCGCCTACGACTATTACCTGGTGTGGAATGAAGGTCTCCAAACGCAATTATTGGAGCTGTACAACTTTGTCAGGCCTGAACAAGTGATTGTTACCGGATCACCTCAGTTTGATTTTCATTTTCGCCCAGAGTCTCGCTGGTCAAGGAAAGACTTTTGCGAACGAATCGGTGCCGATCCGAACCGTCCGATCGTCTTGTACAGCACTGGTATGGCGAATCACATGCCGGGTGAACACATAGTGGTTGAACGTCTGGCGGAGATGCTTCGCGAAATGAAAGAACTAGGTCCTCCTCAGCTTCTGGTCCGTGTTTATCCCAAGGATCATACAGGTCGATTTGATGAAGTGAAACAAAGAAACCCAGACGTGTTATTTCCTGAGATCCCCTGGGAACGCGCATGGCTGACTCCGAAATTGGAAGATACCTATTTGCTTACGAACACCCTGCGTCACGTAACTCTGGGAGTCAATATTGCGTCAACTATGTCGCTTGAACTGTGCATGTTTGACAAGCCCGTGATCAATGTCGGTTACAACCCGCCCGGAGTTGATATCGGCCATCTCGACTTCGCCCGGTACTACGAGTTTGACCACTACCGACCTGTAGTTCAGAGCGGGGCGGTCACCGTGGCGGGATCGGAAGATCAAATGCGGCGCATGCTGCGTGAGGCACTGGTTAATCCGGCGGCTGACTCAACTAAACGACGGAACCTGATTGAAAGTATGTTTGGCCAGCGTCTGGACGGATATAGCGGAACTCGAGTGGCGCACTGCCTTGCAAACCTTGGCAAATCGAACGTCGTAACCGCTTAAGCCGCCAATTTACTGTTCTCAACCTTAAGACGAGATGCAAAACACCCCGCGTCTACTGGTCCTGTCTCACGTGTTGCCCTTTCCTCAGAGTTCGGGCCAGCAACAGCGAGTGTTTTATACCCTGAAGGCTCTGAGAAACTTCTTTCACATAACCTTTGCCTCAAGTGTTGCGAAGGGTGATGCCCACCAGGTCCGCGACCAACTGTTGGACCACTGCGATGACGTCGCACTATTGCCGTCGGTTTATCAGAGCAGTCGCATCAGTAAAACATGGCACCAGGCTGCGGGAGGATTCAGCACTTTGCGCAGCGGCTTGAAGTTTTCAAACTATGTGATCGGTCAACTCGAGTTTTCACCGGCGCGGGTATCGTCACTATTAGCTTCAAAGACATTTGATTGTGTGCTGTTTGAGTATTGGCATGCAGCTGATAGTGCTCGAATATTCCGCGAACGTGGTACGCCCTGCTTGCTCGACATGCACGACATCCTATGGCAAGCGCATGCGAGACAACTCGATGAAGGAAAGGCACCAGAGTGGTGGAAACGCCGAGCGCTCAACCAATATAAGAAGAACGAAGAAGAGTCGTGGGAAAAGTTCGACGGCGTTATCGCAATCAATCATGAGGAATTGAAATACGTAGAACGCAGGCTGCCAGATTCAACTTCTGTTTTCTACGCACCCATGGGAACCGATCTAATGCGATGGCCTTATTTCTGGCGCCCATCTCAGACTCCAAAGGTCGCCTATTACGGCGGCTTGAGTTCGCGACACAATCAAGACGATGCCTTGAAATGCGCTCACCAGATCATGCCCAGGATCTGGGAGAAGTTTCCTAAGGCCGAGCTCTGGTTGATTGGGAGTAATCCGCCGGAACGACTCAAAGTGCTTTCCTCCGATCCACGCATCAAGGTCACCGGCTATGTTGATGAAGTCGGCAAACTTTTGGGCCAGATGTCTGTAGTAGTTTGCCCGTGGACTGGTAGGTACGGTTTTCGTAGCCGCTTGATCGAAGTGCTTGCCACAGGAGTCCCGCTGGTCGCTTCCAATGATGCGGTATGGGGAATGGGATTGACTCACGGCGAAGGCATCATGCTCGGATCGACAGAGCAAGAATTAATAGAACATGCGTTGAGGATCATTCAAGAGCCGGCATTTGCAAAAGATCTTAGCAGTGCGGGACGTCAGTGGGTTGAAGATAATTTTAGCTTTGAAAACACTTACGGCAAGTTTGGGATCGAGCTGAGTCAATGGTTGCACCAGTCACGTCAACGGCAAGAGTATGCACTCTGATAATAGACAAACAACTGCCGAGTGGTTGTCAGGGTTAATAACTCTACAAGGTACTCCGAATCGTGTCGTGCTGACGATTATGCTGGTATCGGCCTGCCTTGTGACGACGGCGCGAGTTCTTGCACCATTTCAAGTAGGTAAGGATCAAGCGTCGCAACTCGAGGCCGCAGAAAACCTGGTTGCAGGTCGCGGCTTGACGACAACGGCAGTCCCATCTCAGTCCTTCGATATCTCAGTCGATCCAGAACCGAGATACCTCACGTGGTGGCCACCTGGTTTCTCATTGGTCGTAGCCGTATTTCTGAAAGCAGGACTTTCGCTTCAGGTGTCACTCAAAATTGTCTACCTGTTCGTCACCCTTATTGGTTGGATTGGTTGGGCGGTAGTAATCAGTCACTTCCTCACACGGCCCCTAACGCTGGGCCAACGAAAATACCCGCTGCACTTTATCATTGCAGCAGCGCTGCCTTTGTTCTTCACACTTGGATGGGATGGCACAGACATTTTACTGTGGGCCGGTATTCCATTTCTTCTAGTCTTGCTTTTTAAGCAGCGAGAGAGCAATGCAGGACTCTTGTCTGTCGTTGTTGCCGGTCTGCTCTTCGGCGCTCTCTACGCAATTCGTTATGCGAGTCTTTTTCTAGCATTGTTTGCTTTGCTGATGCTTTTCCAGGTGCGATTCCCGGACTATCGATCAGCCTTAAAAAGATATGCTCTCTTCCTGTTGTCAGGTCTGACAATAGTCTTACCAACGTATCTTTACTCAAGACTCTACGCGGTTGGCATCGGGGGAATCGCGGATCGGGCAACAATAGCCAGACTAACCTCCAGTCCGAGCACTGTACTCAAAGGAATCCTTCGGAACTTGCCAATCACATCCAATATGCTGTTTGGCATTCCGCTACCGGATCAAATTCTCTATCAAATTAACTCGACGTTGCTTCTATATGTTGCCGGACTGACTTGTCTTCTGATTCTGCTTTTACTCCCGCTGGTCCTTAAAGTGTCGTGGAACAGAGCAGGCAAGAAATTCCAAGACGATCTTGCGCTTAGCGTTTGGTTTCTTCCATTTTCTCTGCTGGCATTTCTAATTGGTGTGAATTTCGCGGTTCGACTTGGCTTGGTAGGTATCAGGCGTTATTACGACCCACTCGTTCTTTGCGGAATTCTAATCTTCTATCAACTTGCAACCACGAGGTTAACTCATCGCGGAGTCGCGTACCTGTCGCGAGCAGTCGTCTTGTCGTTTGTCGCCTATGCGTGTCTCTACATGCCGGCTTTGGGCTTCATTCCCGAGAGAAATGGACACCTTGTTAAGACAGTACTGGGGTTTGTGCCCGCTAACAACGCGAAGTATCGCGGAACCTCACACGACCTTAGCTATCCGAGTTCGCAAGTTTTCTCGAACAAAGAAGGTGTAAGGCAGCGCCTTCGCTTGTTGGCAGCAGACTATCCTGACGCTCTTTTCTTCGTGGAAGAGTATGCGTACTTCGCTTACGACGGTTCCCTTCCGGGTGGACCACTCCCCGGCAAAACAATGAGAGTCTTGTCGCGGCCTGAATACTGGGCACGTGCGTTCACTAGTCAGCCTGTCAGAGTGTTTTGGGTTGTGAATGAGAATACTGAATTGAACTTCCTTCACGAACAGGATCAAGAGTTGCTGTTCTTGGATCACGTCGAAAAAACAAAAGTCGTCGTTACCGAGTTTCCCGCTGGCTATCGCTTTTTTGAAAACCAGCTAGTGCAGACCGACCGGCATCAGGAATCTCCATCACCTCTAAAGTGATAGCAACGCCGCTGAGTTAAACGCAATGCACTCGTCCCTGGGAAAGATGAAATTATTGGTGGTCTCTCATAAGACGTGCTGGGAAGATGAGCACTCGTCGACGGGCTACTCGTCAGACGGTGGTTTTCCGTTTCAAATGGCCGCCCTGTCAGAACTCTTCGAACGGACCACACTTTGTTTACCCCGCACCATCCATCATCAAAACGTTGGAGCCGTTCCGCTGCAAGGTCACAATCTAAGTGTAGTCCCCCTGAGCACACCGCTCGGCCGAGGGATCTGGCGAAAGCTCGGAATGCCGTTATGGGTGAGTCGAAGTTGTTTGACCCTAATCAGGGAAATGCGTGTGGCTGATGCGATTCACGCGCCAATTCCTGGCGATGTCGGAACCATCGGGATGTTGCTCGCATACTTGATGAGAAAACCTCTCTTCGTTCGCCATTGTGGTAACTGGTTTGTACAGACGACAGCAGCGGAGCATTTTTGGAAGTGGTTTATGGAGAAGTTTGCTGGCGGTCGTAACGTCATGCTGGCAACCGGCGGCGCAAACGAACCCCCATCGCGACTCAATCCAAACCTACGTTGGATTTTTTCAACATCCCTGACTGATCGCGAACTTCGTGATGCAGCACCACGGGAAAAGACCCTAAATAGCAAAGTGCGTTTGATAATTATCTGTCGTCAGGAAGTTGAAAAGGGCACGGGAGTAGTCATCGAAAGTTTGCCTTTAATAAAGCAGCAATTTCCACACGCAACACTTGACGTTGTCGGAGATGGCGAGGCGTTACATAAGTTTAAAGACCTGGCAAAAACGCTGGGGCTGAATGAGGAGATCACCTTTCACGGGAAGGTGGACCACGAGGGAGTCTGCTCGCTACTGCAAAAGGCAGATGTGTTCTGCTATCCCACGACTTCGTCAGAGGGCTTTCCTAAAGTTGTCGTCGAGGCGCTCGCTCACGGCCTGCCGGTAGTCACAACTATGGTTTCAGTATTACCGAGTCTCATCGGGAGCGGCTGTGGAACCCTGATCGAAAACCCTCAGTCGGACGATCTCGCACGCGCCGTTACTGACATACTTATGGACCAGACACGTTATCTCGAAATGTCAGCAAAGGCTGTCAGTACTGCGCGGCAATACTCTCTCGAGCACTGGCGCGACACGATTGGTGATCTGCTCTATGCGGCGTGGGGACGTCAGCTCTCTTCAGATGCTAGATCCTAAGAAATTAAGAGTCTGTTTTCTGGCCGGCACGCTAGGCCGTGGCGGTGCAGAACGCCAACTCATTTACATGCTGCGTGCCCTTAAAGGCCTGCAGGTCTCGGTCAGAGTAATGTCTTTGACAAGCGGTGAGGCTTTGGAGGACGAAATTCGATCTCTTGGTGTGCCAGTCGAAAACGTCGTTTCAAAAAAGACATCAAGACAACAAAAGCTTTTTCGAATTATTCAGAGTTTGCGAGACGATCGGGTCGACGTGCTTCAGTGCGTTCATTTCTATACCAACCTGTACGCAGCAGTTGCAGGTCGACTGACGAGAACCAGAGAAATAGGGGCGATTCGTAGCGGTCTCGATTTCGATCTCGAATCAAACGGAGCGATGGGCCAATTACATCTGCGTTCGCCGCGACATCTCATCACGAATTCCGCTCCGTCGCGTCGCCAGGCAATCGCCAGGGGAATATCTTCTGAAAAGATCGATCTAATACCGAACGTCGTTGACATCGAGGAACAACGGGAACGTCAAAGCGTCAGACAGGACGGTGCCGTTCGAATTCTCTTCGCGGGGAGGCTGAGTTCCGAAAAACGAGTCGACCGCTTTTTGCGCGTCGTCGCAAAGGTGGCGCAACAGTCGTCCGAACGTGCAGTGACCGCAGTCATGGCCGGTGATGGACCACTTCGGTCTTCACTCGAGGGTATGGCGAGCAAACTTGCAATGAATGGTTGCGCACTTGAACTACTCGGTGAACGCGAAGACATGGGCAACGTCTACCAAAAATCTGATCTGCTCATGCTGACTTCGGATTTAGAAGGGACACCTAACGTACTGCTTGAGGCAATGGCACACGGGCTTCCTATCGCTGCCACCAGAGTTGGCGGAGTGCCCGACATCGTTCATGAAGATTGCGGATTGTTAGTCGACCGGGAAGATGAAGACGGCCTGGCTAGTGCGGCCTTGCGGTTAGTTTCCAGTCCTACATTGCGGCGTAAGTTAGGGCAGAACGGGTACGAATACGTCTCACAATATCACTCGATCGAAAAACTTCCAGAACAATTGTTGAGCGTTTACCGAAAGGTACTTTCCCTGTGAGTTTCAGCATTCCAATAAGTCAGGTTGGCTCAATCGGCGAGTCTGTCGCCCATGAGAAAAAGGCTGCTCGAAGCTCAGCAGTCAGGGGCGTTATTTTCGTCCTGGCCCATATTCCGCTGGCCCTCGCAATGAGGCAGTACCCACAAGTTGCGACGATTCATGCGCTTGGCACATTGCTGGTTGGCATGCGTTGGGCGATCACAAAGGGCGCTGAGCGTAACACCGCATACGTCGCCGCTTATATCACTGGCGCTGAGGTTCTTTGGCGCATGACGCAGGCTGATGTCGTGTGGGAATTTGGAAAGTATGCTACCTCCATTATTCTCATAACGTCTCTGTTGCGAAATGGCCGCCTGCGCATGCCACTCCTTCCCGTGCTCTACTTCGCCTTACTTACCCCAGCAATAGTTCCGACCGTTATGGAGGATTACTTCGGTATTGAACAGATACGTCAATTTCTCAGTTTTCACCTCTCGGGCCCTTTCGCGCTAGTTGTTTGCGCGTGGTTCTTCTCCCATGTCGAGTTCACCCTAGCGCAATTTGAACGGCTCCTGGTTACCTTGATTGCGCCAACGTTGAGCATCGCATTTATCACGCTCTTCTCGACCATGACCGCCGCCAATCTCACATGGAGTACTCATTCAAACTTCGTCAGCAGCGGTGGTTACGGTCCTAACCAGGTCTCCGCCGCGTTGGGATTAGGAACCCTCGTTTCACTACTGTTCTTGCTCAAGAGTCAGAGTCGCACTTATCTGAAAATCATGGCCTTTGGGGCGATGGTTTTCTTCGCAATCCAGAGCGCAATGACGTTTTCGCGTGGCGGACTCTATGGCGCTGCCGGCGCTGCCCTGGTAGCAATCTACTACATGAGTCGCGATCGGCAAGCTCGATTGAAAGTAGTTTTCGTAGGTGTGGTTACAGTCCTTCTTGCAGCGTTTGTGGTCCTCCCAAGTCTTGAGTCGATCACTGGCGGAAAATTGTCAGCGCGGTTCGAGAACACGAGTACGACGGGTCGCTCTCAGATCGTGGAATCAGATCTGGATCTTTGGGCAGAGCATCCCATATTCGGCGTTGGAGTTGGTATGTCGTTCTACCGCGAAAGTGGGTGGAAAGACGCTCACACAGAATTCACGCGACTGCTGGCCGAGCATGGCAGTTTCGGATTTCTCGCACTAGTACTTCTGTTGGTTGGCGGATGGCAAAAACTGAGGGCCGCGGAAACACCGAAAGGTCGAGCAATAATGGCCGCCCTTGTAGCCTGGAGCCTTTTATTTATGCTCGACAAGGCAATGCGACTCGTTGCTCCTTCATTTACATTTGGGTTGGCCTTTGCAACTTTGGAAGCTACTTCATTCGCCAACCGGACCTATACCGTTTTTGTTAAAAGACGCAAGCAAACCCATTCCCAAGACCCTTCAGTAGCGTGAGCTTATCAAGCGTAACAGCAAGGCGACCTAGGTTGTGCTTCATTGGTCCGATGGTAGGAATGCATCCCGGGCGCGTAACATCACAGGCCCAAATCCTTGCTTCATTTTTCTCCAGCGCAGGTTATCCAGTCGAAAGAGCTTCGTCGGTGCTTAACCGCTATCTTCGTCTTCTGGATATCGTTCGCACCATCGTGCGCCTCCGAAATAGGACTGACATCTTGATCCTGGAAATCTACGGCGGCCCAAGCTTCGTAGTAGAAGACATTGCTGGTCGCCTGGCCCAGTTATTTGGGATCCCGATCATCATGTGGCTTCACGGTGGCGCGTTACCACAATTCATGAAGCGATTTCCCAATTGGACGCGTCGAGTCCTTGGGCGTGCATCGTTGCTGGTTGCGCCCTCGCAGTACCTCGCTCACGCTGTAGTTCCGTACGGCTTTGAAGCAACGGTGATCCCAAATACGATCGATCTTTCCGATTATCCTTTTCGGCAACGTGCGGAGATTACTCCTCGTTTGTTTTGGATGCGATCCTTCCACCAGATCTGGAATCCGTTCATGGCCCTACGAGTCCTGGCTCGACTTCGGCAATTTGTGCCCGAGGCAAGTCTGGTGATGGCTGGACCAGACAAAGGGCTCGCAACACGATCCCGTGAGATGGCGCACGAGTTAGGTATTCACAACGCAGTTACGTTTCCTGGATTTCTCGACAGCACTCAAAAGATTCATCAGGGCAACGCTGCTGACATATACATCAATACCAACCGGGTGGATAACATGCCGCTCGCAGTGGTTGAGGCTTGCGCTATGGGGCTTCCTGTGATCACCACAGCAGTTGGCGGAATAAAGGATCTCTTAAAAGACGGAGAGACCGGCCTTCTTGTACCAGACAACGACGACGAGGCGATGGTCCAAGCAATCAAACGACTGCTAGGTGATCCCACGCTCGCAGGACAGCTTTCGATAAACGGACGGCGCCTCGCAGAACGTTCTTCGTGGGAAGAAGTCCGACCGCAGTGGGAACGGATGTTTGCAAAAGTAGATCGAATGAATTGGTCGCGGAAGGACACTGATCTGTAATGTGCGGAATTTGTGGTATCGCCTCATCTGAGGCGGACTATCCGATAAATCGCGACCAACTGCTAACCATGCGCGACTCGATGGTTTCGCGTGGACCTGACGACGCCGGTGTGTATCTCAGTCATGGGGTTGGCCTGGGTTCGAGACGCCTCTCGATTCTCGATCTTTCGGACCGCGGTCATATGCCGATGCACACGTCCGAAGGACGCTTCAGCATTACTTACAACGGCGAGGTTTACAATTATCGAGAACTCAGATCAGAGCTTGAATCACGTGGCTATGAGTTTCAATCAAACTCCGACACCGAGGTAGTTCTAAAGTCGTATGCCGCATTTGGACCAGCTATGCTCGACCGGTTCAATGGCATGTTTGCTATCGCCATTTGGGATTCCGAAAAACGAATCCTCTTTCTGGCACGTGACCGACTGGGGATAAAGCCACTCTATTACGCTGTTCGAAATGAAATTCTTTACTTTGCCTCAGAAGCAAAGGCCCTATTTGCTGCTGGACTCCCGCGAGAGTTTGACTCAGAAACCTGGGAGGAGCTTCTTTGCTTTCGTTATGTCGCAGGTGAAAAGACCCCTTATCTGGGAATCAAGCGCCTCCTTCCAGGTCACTATTTGACATGGCAAAACGGTCAGATCACTACACGGCGTTGGTGGCATCTCGGTGAGCGAGCGCGAAATAACCCAGTGCCGGGCGGAGATGCAGCAGGGTGGTTTCGAGCGACGTTCGAGGACTCAGTAAACGCTCGCCGCATTAGTGATGTTCCGATCGGAGTGTTATTGAGCGGAGGATTAGATTCCAGCAGCGTTGCCGCCACGTTGGCAGGTCAGGCAGGATCAGGCATCGCAAGCTTCACGGTACGTTTTGCCGAGCCACGTTATGACGAGGGACCGTTGGCACGAGAAGTGGCCCAACGATGGAACCTCGATCATCACGAATTGACGCTCGCACCTGCTGAACTACTGGACCGCCTCTATCAAGCTTCATTCTTAAATGACGAACCGTTGGCTCATGGAAACGACTTGTACTTGTGGGCCATATCTCAGATGGCAAAGCCACTCGTAACCGTTCTGCTCTCCGGTGAAGGAGGAGATGAGACGCTCGGCGGCTACGTACGTTATAGACCTTTGCTATATCCGGGGCTCTTGAGAGCAGCGCGTCCGATCTTCCCCGGATTTGTCTCGACACTTGGTCTAAACGGCAGACTCAAGAAACTGAGCAGATTTCTTCAACTGGGTAGACTCGAAGACTTCATCCTGCTGAACTCGTGCGATGTGTTGCCGACCGATTTGGCAGCGCTGGGAATGACACCCAGTTTGCACCTGACCTTCCGGCGTCAAATGCTGGAAGAGGCACAGCAGACTTATCCGGGGGATCTGTTCAGGCAGGCAATGTACAGCGATCACCATACTTTTCTTTGTTCGATTCTAGATAGAAACGATCGAATGACGATGGGAGCTTCGATAGAGTGTCGAGTTCCCTTCCTTGATTATCGTCTGGTGGAGGGTCTTGCATCTTTGCCAACATCTACATTGCTGGCTGGAAAGCAAAGTAAACCCCTGCTGAGACGCGCCATGGGTGATCGACTTCCACAGTCGATTCTGAAACATCAAAAATGGGGCTTTGCGGTGCCATGGACCACATATCTCCGACAGGTGCCGGAGTTGCGAGATTTGGTGGAGTCAGTTTGCGACGCCGAGCCAATCAGAAATGGACCGTTTGACAAAAATCTATTGCGGAAAGCCCTTAAACAATTCATTGAAGGCGACAACCAATACGAAGCCGTGATACGGCAGTTGGTCATTATCACGATTTGGTACCAAGCGTGCTTTCAATCGAACGCCTCGACATACTCAGCCGACGTAGTGCAGCAAACGCAGGTTGTCAACAGCCAACACATAGGTGCGGGTTGACGACAACCGATGACAAGCTTCCTCAGCCAGCCTAACCACTAGCGTCCCAGAGCTAGAGCACCGAAGAGCAAGCGTTCGACCAAGAACGGTAGAAAGGATTGGCAACATTGAGCACCCTGGAAATGACATTGTCACCTTCTCAAATTGTGGTAGCCGCCAAGGACCAACTTAGCTGCGACCTGGGAGGCGAAGAAGTAATCCTGGATTTAGAATCTGGCGTTTACTTCGGTCTTAACCCGGTCGGATCCAGAATCTGGAGTCTCATTAATGAGTCTCGTTCTGTTCAAAGTATTGTTGATGTCCTGTTGACCGAATACCAGGTGGATGTTGACGAATGCAAGAAAGAAGTAATCGACTTCCTAACAGACCTTGCTGAACATGGATTGGTGAAAATAGTACCGTGAACACGGCACTCAAAGCGTTGCGACTGCCTGCCAGCGACAAATGGTTGTTGTTTACGACAACCATCTTGCTCACAGCTATTGTGGTGGGCTTGCACGTTGTTCCCTTTCGTCTGATGTCTCGTCTTGTTGCGAACTCGAGAAAGTCCGGGCCTCCAAGGTACCTGGAACGACGCAAGTCGTCGTCTGAAAGAGTTGTCTGGGCAGTTAACCTCATGAGTTCCTATGTTCCCGGAGCAACCTGCCTCGCAAAAGCGTTCGCCACGATCGTGTTGTTGGAACGTCAAGGCGAGTCGGGTGACCTGCGATTCGCGGTTGCGAAAAACAAGAGCGGCAAACTGGAAGCTCATGCGTGGGTTGAACAGGAAAGCAAGATATTAATTGGTCAGCTGGCAGACCTCTCGCGGTTCGTCGTTCTCTCATCCTCGAAAGAGATAAATCTGTGAGCGCAATCTTCGGCTTCTGCAATTTTGACGGCAGTCGACCTGATCGAGCTGTCCTCGAAAGGCAGTCATGTGTTCTCAGTCACCGCGGCTCTGACGCAACCGGCCTTTGGTTGGATGAGAACGCAGCTATGGGTCAGCGGATGCTTTGGACCACGCCCGAGTCAGTTCACGACCGACTCCCTCTTATCGATCGAGACTCAGCAACAGTAATCACAGCTGATGTCCGATTAGACAATAGAGAAGAATTACTAAGACTATTTCAACTGGACCACGTAACAGGAAAACAAACTGGTGATGCTCAGCTTCTTCACATGGCTTATATGAGATGGGGTGAAGACTGTGTGCAGAAGCTTCTTGGTGATTTCGTTTTTGTAATATGGGACTCTCGTCATCGCAGATTCTTCTGTGCCAGGGATCCTTTTGGAATTAAGCACTTCTATTACCACTTCTCACCTCAAAAAAGATTCGTCTTCGCATCGGAAGCGAAAGCAATTTTTTGTGTACCGGGTATAGAGCGCAAATTGAATGAGTTAAGCATTGCTGACCATTTGTTACCTTATTACGAAGATCGAGTTACTACACCCTTCAAAGAGATTCAACGCTTGCCGGCTGCGCACAGCCTGACGGTTTCTGAAAAAGGCATTCAGTTTTGTAAGTACTGGCATCCTGATCTTTCACGAGAGCGACGGCTCAACTCATCCGACGAGTACGCCGAAGAGTTCCGGGAAATATTTTCCGAAGCAGTGCGATGCCGGTTGAGAACTGCATATCCAGTCGGAACAATGCTAAGCGGCGGGCTCGATTCGTCTTCCATTGCATGTGTAGCAAGTGATGAGCTAAGAGCCCACAATAGAGGGCCACTACATACTTTTACCGGCGTCTTCCCAAGCCTCACCAAGATCTCACCGAAGATCGATGAACGCGACTACGCCCAGTCGATAATTGAACGAGGCGGCATTCAACCACATATGATCAGTGTTGACGCGTTCAGTCCCCTTGTTGATCTCGACTTAATTCATTGGCACCTGGACCACTCACTTCCAGCCACGAATATGTACCTGGACTGGGCCGTCTTCAAGAAGGCCCAGGCGGAAGGTGTGCGAGTCCTTTTCAGTGGTAATGATGGCGATTCTGTGATTGGTTTCGGTTTGGATGATTTTCAAGAATATGCTCGCCGCGGACAGTGGATCACTATGTTTCGTGAAGCAGCCAGTCTTGCCAGGCAAGCCAAGAGACCATATGTCGTGTTCAAGAAGCTCGCCTGGCACGAAGGACTGAAAACGCTGGCACCTGAGAAGCTTAAACAATACTGGCGCCGCTTACATGGAAGACCTGCGACCGACAGTGAGCCGAAGATGCCGGATTACTGTCAGGGGAGTCTAATCAGTCCAGATCTCGCAAAGAGATTGAACATAACCGAACGTGTTTGGGAATTACAGAACACTAGTTACCCTACCGGAAGAACAGTACGCGAGCATCATTGGAGTTGTATTTCGAGCGGTACCGACCAGTTTCTACTCGAATCATTTGAGAAAGGGGCTGGAGCATTTTCTGTCGAGGTTCGCTATCCCTTCTTCGACAAGAGAGTGGTCGAGTTTTGTCTGTCACTTCCTCCCGGACAACGGCTCAAGGCCGGCTGGACTCGCTCGATCTTGAGACGTTCGATGGAAGGCATTTTGCCGCCGAAAGTCCAATGGCGGGTTGGTAAAGCTGATATGAGTGCCAACTTCAAACTCAAGCTCCTGGAGTATGAACGTAAGACGCTTGACCACGTCGTTGAACAGTCTGATGACTTGCTGAGTTCTTACGTTTCGATGGACGGTTTGCGAAGTGCGTACAAGAAGTATTTGACAGACCCCATGGTCTACCAGACGGAGAGCTTCAATATCGCGCTCGTCGTTAATCTGGCCCAATGGCTGCAGCGAGCGGAGGCTTACGCAAACTCAATTGATCGCCTAACGACTTCCGATATTGCGCCAGCATTGAGTTCAATGTAGCAAACCATCCTTAATTCCCAACCGAAAGTCGTTACCGTTTCTTTAAAGCAATTATCCAACGCTTCTCTCTATCCCGTTAAGAAAGGAGGTAACGACTATGGTTTGCAAAGAGCAGGCCAATGACAAAAAAACATGGTCAAAACCAGCCGTAACTGTTTACGGAGACGTTGAAGACCTTACCCAGCAAAAACTGAAACAGCCGGGTAGCTCGGACGACTTCTCTGTAAGTGGTATCTCTAATTTTCCATAAAGAGAACACGGCTAAACAGGGGCACGGCCACAAGTGCGGGGCCCCTGTTTTTCAATTCGCTCCCATTCTGAGAACGATAATCTTCTTTTGAAACTCGTCCCTTTTTGGTTCTGAGATGCGTTACTCATATCTAGCATACGGATTGTTAATTCAATCCGAATTGGAATTACCCGAACTGATGCCCGCTCCCGCTGGAGTGGCTGAGCTAACGATTCGTCGAGGCAAAGTTGCCTGGCAACCAACGCAACCTGCTAACCCCGATGGCTGCATTGTTGAAGTCGAGGTAAATAGAATCTCTTTTTGTTGGCCGCAGGCCGGCAAGTTTGTGGCTCAGAACGGCAGAGAAATCATTTTCGATCCAATCACCAACGCTGAGGATAGCCTCCTGAGAATATTGATCCTCAGTGCTGTTATGTCAGCGGTTCTACATCAACGCGGATTATTGTTACTCCATGCAAGTGCGTTGTGCCTGGGAGATGAAGGCGTCGTCTTCATGGGCGACAAGGGCGAAGGCAAGTCTACGCTTGCAGCGTCAATGCAACTGAACTCGTTCAGCATGTTCGAGATGGTTGCTGATGACATAGTGGCCTTAACCATTTCAGCGTCCGAATCCTGGATATTGCCAGCGTTTCCACAGTTCCGCCTTTGGCCCGATGCTATCGCATCCTTTGGACTCGACTCAGAGTCACTGATCGTTCTTCATCCAGAGCTCAAAAAAATGGCGTACCGAGCAGAAGCTAACTTCGCGTCGCACCCTGTGCGTCTGCGAAATGTTTACGTGCTCGATACTGGCACTCCCGCAAGTATTGAACTCCTCAATCCAAAGGAAGCATTTCTCGCGCTAGCCCGATACTCATATCTTGGTCGACATATAAGAGCGACTGGCTTGAGCTCTCAACACTTCAAAGATTGTTCGCACGTCGCGAATTCGGTGCCTGTTGCCCGCCTGCGTAGACCAAGGTCTTTGGAGTTGCTTGCCGATGTCGGCGCGCTGGTTGCAAATGACCTGGCTCGTGGAGACGGTCTTCCTAATACACTCATTTCCCATCTAAATTCGGTCTCAAGAGCTGAGACTGTGAAACCAGGTTTGTCTTAAGTGAGCAACGCGATAAAAAGATACCAGCAGGCTGTAGTTGAACAGGTAATTCACTGGCCGCGAACGGCGCAACTGCTCTGGGCTGCTGCACCTCGATGGATCACGGTCTGGGCTTTCCTTCTGGTGGTCCAAGGTATCTTACCAGCCTTACTGGTCTACATGACAAAGTTGCTGGTTGATGGACTTGTAATAGCGCGGGCTGACGGGAACTTTTGGATACACGCCCGACATCTTTTGGTGCTCTTGGTCGTGACGGCAACAGTCATGATTGTGAGCGATTTTTTGCAAAGCGTAATCGAGTGGGTACGAGTGGCACAATCCGAACGAATCCAGGAATACATCAGAACCCTCATTCATCAGAAAGCAGGTCAAGTGGACCTCGCCGTCTACGAAACTCCTGAGTACTTTGATCTGCTGGAGCAAACACGCAACGAAGCCGGCAGTCGTCCTGTTGTCTTACTGGAAACGTTTGGCAGCCTGCTTCAAGACGGCATTACTCTCTGCGCGATGGCGGTGATTCTCATCACTTATGGTCCATGGTTACCTGCGGCACTCTTGTTAAGCACCGTCCCAGCCTTCTACGTGGTGTTGCGATATGAACGAAGTCATTATCGATGGTGGCAAAAGAAGACCGCGGAACGGCGTTGGGCTCAATACTATGACGCAGTTCTGACGCATAGCGACTCCGCAGCCGAAGTCCGGCTATTCGGCTTAAACGGCTATTTCGTCGAGAAGTATCAGTCGTTGCGTAGAAAGTTAATCTCTGAGCGACTGCGGCGAATGCGCCAGCTGATTTTTAAGAAGTCTGGCGCAAGCATCGTAGCGCTGGTCGTTTCTGGCGCTGCTATCGCCTGGCGAGTTGTCGATGGTCACGCAACACTCGGCGATCTGGCACTCTTTTACGGAGCGTTCGGCAGAGGTCAGACATTAATGCGTTCTCTTCTCAGTAACGCGGGTCAAATGATTTCAAACAGTCTGTACTTGAACAATCTCTTCACATTTCTCGACCTTAAGCCCAGAATACTTGACCCTATTGAACCGCAAAACGCTCCTGCGAATTTACGTTACGGAATCTCGTTTCAGAACATCACGTTTGCCTATCCAGGCAGTCAACGTGCGGCGCTCCAAGACTTCAATCTAGATATACCTGCCGGCAAGGTTGTAGCGATTGTAGGTGCAAATGGCGCAGGCAAAAGCACTTTACTCAAACTGCTTTGCAGGCTCTATGACGTCAATGCCGGTAACATATCTATCGATGGAATCGACATTCGTGAGCTAAGACTTGACGAACTTCGAAGACTGATCACCGTTCTCTTTCAATTCCCAGTTCAATACCATGCAACGGTTCGAGAAAACATCGGGCTCGGCGACTTGACGATCGTAGATCAGAACGAAACCATAGAGACAGCAGCAAGGCAAGCTGGAGCCCATGAAATGGTTTCGCGTCTTTCATCGGGTTATGAATCTATTTTGGGTAAGTGGTTTGTGAAGGGCGAAGAACTGAGTGGTGGTGAGTGGCAGAGAATCGCTTTGGCGCGTGCCTATGTGAGGCAATCTCCTATCATCGTGCTAGATGAACCAACCAGTTTTATGGATTCATGGAGCGAGTCAGACTGGTTCAATCGCTTTCGCTCGCTGGCTGCAGGTCGCACCGCAATGCTGGTCACCCATCGTTTCACAATCGCGATGCGAGCAGATGTTATTCATGTGATGGATGCTGGCCGAATCGTTGAATCTGGAACTCACAACGATCTCGTCGCCCAAGATGGTTTGTACGCTCAGTCGTGGCTTTCGCAGATGAGGGCCGGGGCTAGCCTGGTAACCGACGAACAGTCGCAGTTTGCTTACTCCCGATCGTAACCACGATGGTTCAGTCACTTCCAGTTCAGAGACTTGAAGCGGTGCCGCTTGACGAAAGGCGGTCATCAACTGCCTCCAAAGAAAACGTGAAGATGGTCACTTCGATCAACTTCCGAAAAGAGGTTGAGCTATTAATCGCCTGCGCCCGAGTGGATCCAAGTGCGGAAGTGCGGAAGCGAATCGGGGAATTGGTCCATTCTGATTTGGATTGGGACTACACGCTGCAACTAGCGGATCGTCACGGAGTGCTTGCGCTGCTCTACTGGAACCTCAAAGACGACGACATTCCAATTTCCGTCGAGCATAGACTGCAATTAGCATTTACAAGAAACGTCGAGATGAACCTCTTTCGAACGCGGGAAATGCTGAACGTTCTTTCATTGTTCGAAGATCTCCAGATCCCGGCATTATGTTTTAAGGGACCATTGCTGGCCCTGTTGGCATACGGAAATGTAGGCCTCCGACAATTCAGCGACCTGGATATCCTCGTCAAGAAACGACATCTCCATCGCGCCAGACAGCATCTTCTAGCTCACGGATATACGCTCGGAGTCGCGTTGAGTTGGTGGCAAACCCAATTTCCCCTTCTATCAAAGCGTAAAGACAACATTCTCGTAAAGAGAGACCAGGGCATTGTTGTTGAGCTACACGGAAAGCTTTCTGGCAGTCACTTTCGGTTTCCACTCAGCCTGGGAAGTCTTTTGCCGACCTTGGCAGCCACTGAAGTGGGAGGCAAAAAAGTTTGCGATCTACCTCCGGAAACCCTGCTTTCCTATCTCTGTTTACATGGCTCGCGCCATAGCTGGGAACGCCTTCTATGGATATCAGACGTGGCCCAAATCGTGCGGTCACATGACGAATTGGACTGGGCCTCAGTAGTTGAACAGGCACGCGAACTCGGCAATCGTCGCACCCTTGCGTTAGGTTTACTACTTGCACGTGATCTCCTTGATGCGCCAGTGCCACGTCATGTTCTTGACCAGTTAGAGATAGAACCTGCGACTGAGTCGCTTGCACTCAGCCTTCGTAACGCGCTGTTTCAGGCAGCATCTGGAGAAAAGGGGATCACATACTGGCATGAGCTGCATTTGCGAATGCGAGAGCGGTTTTCGGATCGTTTGCGCCTGCGAGCTCATTACTGCCGCCGATACCTTAGACAAGCGCTCGTACCGAATGAACTCGATCACGCAATGATTGCATTACCTCGAGAACTCTCATTCCTGTATTACTTGCTTAGATCCTTCCGCTTATCGAAACAGTTCTTTGTATCGCGTGTCCAAAAAACCTTTGGAATCCCACCTGGGCCAATGCCCTAAGACAAGTTTCAGTCTCCCTTGTTTAGTTCCCGGCAGCCCTTCAAACAAGTCGCTTAATGCATAGGCTGTTTCTAAGGATGTATCACCTGCTGCCGAATTCGGCCCAGTCGGCTGTTGCCAGCCTGCGCGGAATTCAACTGCGTCACTGGCGCTATGGACCTGAGACTCACACGTTGGTCCAGGAGGCGCTCACGAGGGACTTTTGGACTTCCGACCAATGGACAGACTGGCAAAAAACACGACTGGCAGAGATTCTGCATCGCGCTGTGACAAGAGTTCCCTACTACCGTGACTTATGGGCGGCTCGTGCGCGTCGCGGAGAAAAGGTGTCATGGGAACGACTCGAAAACTGGCCCCTACTGGAAAAGGAAACGGTGCGTCAGAATCCGGAAGCTTTTATTGCCGATGACTGCAACAAACGACAAATGTATTTGGACCACACCAGTGGAACCACCGGAACGCAACTCAACTTGTGGCTCAGTAAAGCCACAGTTCGACATTGGTACGCATTGTTTGAAGCGCGATCTCGAGGCTGGTACGGATTATCGCAACACGATCGCTGGGGGATGCTCGGCGGACAGTTAGTGATTCCCGTAAGTCAGCAGAACCCGCCTTTCTGGGTTTGGAATGCCGGCCTCAACCAGCTTTACATGTCGTCGTATCACCTTGCACCAGCACATATCGGCCACTATCTCGACGCGCTAAAACGATATCGAGTCCGATATCTTCTCGGATACTCTTCGGCTCTTTATGAACTGGCGGAAGGCGCACTTCACCTCGGCCGATGCGATGTAAAGATGGACGTCGTAATCACAAACGCTGAGCCGCTCTACGATCATCAACGTCGCGCAATAGAAAAAGCATTCCAATGTCCGGTTCGAGAGACCTATGGCATGGCCGAAGCTGTGGCGGCAGCAAGTGAGTGTGAAGGTGGCAGCATGCATATTTGGCCGGAGGTAGGGGTTATTGAAGTGCTTGAAGAGAATGGCCAACCTGCCACGGGCCAGTCGGGCGAACTAGTCTGTACCAGTCTGATTAACGAAGACATGCCCCTGATCCGCTATCGGGTAGGGGATCGCGTTTCTGTGCCATCAACCCAATTAGAGTGTTCCTGCAAACGTCGATTACCTGTCTTTTCGAAGATCGAGGGTCGTCAAGACGATACCTTATACACACGAGATGGACGTCGGATTGGACGCCTCGATCCAGTTTTCAAGTCTGAACTGCCGATTCGAGAAGCACAGATTGTTCAGGAAGCGATCGACCGGATACGAGTTCGTTACGTACCGGGCGACACCTGGACACCCTCAGTTTCACCCGTTCTTATTGGTCAACTCCGTTCGTACATGGGTGATGTTCAGATAACACTTGAACAGGTAAAACAGGTTCCTCGCGGCGCGAATGGCAAGTTTCGCGCAGTGGTCTGCAACCTTCCCCCCTCTACCCTTGAGGAACTCAAGATGAGCAGCAAAGCAGGCGCGGCAGCACAGGTGGATCATTCGAAAAACAAGAGAGCCCGCGAGGATGACTCTAGCCAAGGCATTGCATTACGTAATCTCAATAGACAGGACCTCGACGCGGTCGCAGCAATACATATGGCGGCCTATCCTGAGAGTTCAATAACAGTGATGGGAGCCGAGACGGTCCGACGATACTTCGAGTGGCAAATGATAGGACCACACAGCGCTTCCGTATTGGGTGCTTTCAGTGGTGAGCAGTGTGTCGGTTACCTCCTGGGCGGTGTCTTTAGAGACCCAACCGGTGGATTTTTGAGTTTGAACCAAAAGTACCTGGCATGGAGGCTACTGACGCATCCGTGGTGGTTGAAGAGCGAGAACTTCCGACAACAGTTGCGCAAGGCAGTAAGAACACTCAGACAGCGATCAGATATTTCCAGCAAGGGTGAAGTTTCGCGACAACCGTTCGAAATTCTCGCTTTGGCGGTTAAGCCTGAAGTTAAACGGACCGGAGTCGGTAAACAACTAATGAAAGCAGCCGAGGCTTTGGCTCGCAATCATACTTTTTACGAGATGCAACTCAAGCTAGACCCGAACGACGAGAACTCATTAGCTTTCTGCCAAGCACTTGGTTGGCACAAGACCAGGACCGGGACCGGGGAAGATTGGCGTGGCGAAATGAAAAAATCTTTACTGTGACTAATATGTCAACTACTCCATTTGTCAGCATCATCATGCCTGTCAGGAACGAATCGGCGTACATCAGACGTAGTCTGCAGTCTGTATTGACCCAGGACTATGATCAACAACGCCTGGAAATACTAGTTGTCGATGGTATGTCGTCTGATGGGACGGCAGAAGTAGTAAGTCAATTGGCATCTGTGCATCCTAATCTCAGACTGCTAACGAATGAAGACTTGATTGTGCCGCCCGGCTTGAACAAGGCTCTGAGAGAAGCCAAGGGGGAGATCATAATTCGAGTAGACGGTCATTGCGAGATCACACCTGATTATGTGAAACGCTGTGTCGAGCACCTGATTGAGGATAACGTTGACGCCGTAGGAGGACCCATTGAAACGATCGGTGAGACTGAATCTGCAAAGATGATTGCACTAGCAATGAGTTCACCTTTTGGAGTCGGCGGCTCATCCTTTCGAACTCTCAAGGACAAAGCTCTGCTGGTTGATACGGTGGCGTTTCCTGCCTACCTGCGAGCCGCAATTGAGAGGACCGGGTTCTTTGACGAAGAGTTAGTCCGCAATCAGGACGACGAATATAACTTTAGGCTTAGAAAACTCGGTGGCCGAATTCTTCTCTCCCCAGATATCCGCTCTCGCTACTACAGCCGAAGCTCCCTGCGCTCACTCTGGAGACAATACTTTCAATACGGATACTGGAAAGTACGTGTGATGCAGAAACACTGGAGGCAAATGAGACTCTATCATTTTGCTCCAGTGACATTCGTTAGTTTGCTAATGCTCACCCTGATCCTGTCGCCATTCTTTGAATTCGCGCGTTTACTGTTTGCGTTCATGGCTTTCTCATATCTAATTGTGAACATTGTGGCCTCTGCGAGAACGTGGACCGAAGGGAGTTGGCGACAGGTCCCACTGTTGTCAATCGCTTTTGCTATCCTTCATTTCTCTTATGGACTGGGATTTCTCTGGGGTCTTGTTCGCTTTTGGAACCGTTGGTCGACGAGCTCAAAATCTCAGGTTTGCGGTCCTCTAAGCGACCTAACTCTCCACGGATAGGGCTGGGAAGGCCGCAAGGTACGGGTTTCGATTTGCAAAACATAAAACCGTCTAAGGTTTAGTTGAACGGCTCTTGATCGCAAGAGTCGACATTCCTGTCGCAGTAACGCACAAATGCGTCCCATTAACCTACCCCGTTTCCAAATACACTCAAGCCACAAGGTCATCGATAGTGTAAACGGCTTGTTTTCAGTGCTTTTCTTAAAAGTCAGCAACTCCGTAAGCACTCCATACGTCCAGGATGTGCGGCACATTAGTTGCTGAAACCGAATTACCCATTCATGGTGTCTGGCAATTCTGGCACACGTTCGGCTACCTGATCAGTTTTGAAAACATGGAGCAGAAAGATCAGTTAGTGAGTTTGATCGCTCGGTCCCGAAAGACCCCGGTATCTGACTCGTCCCGTAAACGTTCCACTTCATAACTAACGCCGTCTCAGCGATAAGAGATTTCCCCGCCCGGGGTAACCCTGTGTCGTTCTCAAAGACACGGCGCACCTACTGTTGGCCCAATCCCATGACTGACCTTCAAGTTCCCTTCTTTCGCCCGCACATTGGTCAACAAGAAATAGACGAAGTTACCTCGACGCTTCGCTCGGGGTGGTTGACTACCGGCTCCAAAGTAAAACTCTTCGAGCAGCAGTTTGCCGACGCCGTTGGCGCCGCGAACGCTGTCGCGGTAAACAGCTGCACCGCCGCATTACATCTCGCGGTCGAAGCTATGGGTCTCCGTCCGGGCCAAGCAGTTCTGGTCCCCACTATGACTTTCGCAGCGACTGCCGAAGTAGTGAGATATCATGATGCAATACCGGTATTAGTGGATTGCGATCCAGATACGTTGAACATGGACCTGGACGACGCAAGACGGAAGACTCACCTGCCTATAGTCGGGGTAATTCCAGTACACGTCGGTGGCTTCATGATGGAGATCGAGGCTGTCCAAAACTTCGCCGCACAGCACAATCTCTGGGTGGTCGAAGACGCAGCCCATGCATTCCCGGCAGCGTGGAGACGAGACAACAAGCGACCATGGCAACACTGTGGATCGAATACCGCTAACGTCACCTGCTTTTCATTCTATGCGAACAAGACGATCACGACCGGCGAAGGTGGGATGGCTGTCACTGATAATGATGTCCTCGCTCAGCGTTTGCGGATGATGTCTCTGCATGGTCTATCTCATGATGCCTGGAATCGTTACACCAGCAACGGAAGCTGGGATTACCAGATCGTTGCCCCGGGTTATAAGTACAATCTTACCGACATAGCGGCGAGTCTCGGCATTTGCCAACTCGCCAAAGCAGAGTCGATGCGCCGCGAGCGTGAGGCCATTGCCAACCTATATCGGATCGCCTTTCAGGATGTTCTGGAGCTCGAACTCCCGATTGATGATGAGAATCGCATTCACTCCTGGCACTTATTCCCAATCAAACTTCGATTGGATCACTTGTCCATATGCCGCGACTCGTTCATAAAAAAACTGAAACGAGCTGGAGTTTCCTGTTCAGTACATTGGCGCCCTCTACATCTTCACCCTTACTACCGCGAGAAGTTCGGAACTCAACCTCATGACTTTCCTGTGGCAACAGCCGTGTGGAAACGGCTGATCAGTCTGCCAATCTTCCCAGGTATGAAAGAATCCGAAATTCAACACGTCATTCAAACTGTGAAGCAGATCTGCTCGGAGTCAGCCCGACGTAGAGTAATCCCGAGGCACGACGTTAGTTCAGCTTCACTCTACCGCCAGTTTGTGCCAGGAATGTCTAAAGCCTGACGCCAACTGGTTTCTCTCGAAAGCACTCTCATTTCATATCGCATGCCGAAAGGTTTGCCGCGCTTTTGCGACGGCGTGATCGCGTTTGTGGGATTGATTCTGTCTATGCCCTTGCTCGTCTTAACAGCAATGGCTATCCGCCTGACCTCAAACGGACCAATTATTTTTCGCCAAACCCGCGTAGGTCTAAAGGGTCGCCCATTTACACTCTTCAAGTTTAGGACCATGCATTTGGTGAACTCAGGGCTGCAAGTGACAGCTAGCGACGACGCTCGCGTCACACGGGTTGGCAAGATTCTGAGAAAGTTCAAGCTAGATGAGTTGCCCGAACTGTGGAACGTCCTCAAAGGCGACATGTCGTTCGTAGGTCCCCGTCCCGAGGTTGAACGATACGTAGACTTAAACAATCCTGCCTGGCAAATCGTGCTGCAATCAAGACCAGGAATCACCGATCCAGTAACCCTGAAACTCCGCAACGAAGAGAATCTTTTGGCTGACATCAAAAGTGATCGCGAAAGGTTCTACCTGGAAGTATTGCAGCCTTACAAACTCAAGGGTTACTCAGACTACTTACACCGCCGTAGCTGGCAGAGTGATTTGCACGTGCTCTATCTCACAGCTGTTGCCGTGCTCTTCCCAAACACGGCAACTCTTCCAACTGTTGATGAACTCAACCCCCTATCGAGCAGGCTCCCATGTCGAAACACCTAGAAACAACTCATGAAGTAAAACGTCCCTGGCTTCGTTTGCTCACAAAGCAAATGCAGTTCGTGCTGGACGTGTTCACACTCAGTGCTGCTTTCGTGTTTGCTTATCTGTTGCGCTTTGACTTTGCTCCGCCTGAACACGAGGCCCGGGTAATCTACGCGCAGCTTCCATACGTCGTTCTGTTTCAGTGTGCGGCGTTGATGGTGGCAGGCGTTCCTTCTTTTATTTGGCGTTACGTAGGCATGAGCGAAATTAAAGTGTTTGCGAAGGCTGCAATCGCTTCAGCAATTCCAGTCTTGATCCTTCGCATCTGGTTGCCCGAAGCGTTTCAGATGTTTCGCGTACCATTGTCCATCATCGTCGTTGATACGATCCTTGCTTTCGGTGGAGTACTCGGCCTTCGCGTACTTCGTAGAGTGCTTGACGAAGAGCGGTCCAAGCGGAATCGATTGCGTAGTCTCAATGGTGGAAATGGACACGCTAAGCCTGTCTTACTAATTGGCGCAGGACGCGCTGGCATGCTTACAGCCCGGGAAATTCAAAGCCGCGGAAATATTAATCTCGACATTAAGGGATTTGTCGACGACGACCCGCAGAAACAAGGTTCAGTGGTCCAGCGCGTTAAAGTACTGGGCACAACAAACGACATTCCACGGCTGGTTCGCGAGTTGGGTATTGACCACGTTGTCGTCACCTTTGGTGAAGCATCACGTCGCGACTTTCGACGAATCTTGACAATCTGTAAACAAGTACCGATCAAGGTTCGCACTATTCCTGGACTGTTTGAGATTCTGCAAGGCGATGTTCAGGTAACTCGTATCCGTGATATCCAAATCGAGGATCTACTCGGACGAGACCAGGTGCATCTCGACGAGTCGAGCATCAACGGCTTTCTGGCCAATAAGACAGTCATGGTCACTGGTGCCGGAGGCTCAATCGGTTCGGAACTTTCGCGTCAGATTGCTCGATTCAAACCCGATCAGTTGTTACTTGTCGAGCGAGCCGAGGGAGCGCTCTTCTTCATTGATCGCGAATTACGAGAAAAGTGGCCCGGCCTTAACGTCGCTGCTCTCGTCGCTGACGTAGGCGATAAAACTCGCATGCAGACGATTTTCGAGCAGTATCGTCCACATGTTGTTCTGCACGCCGCGGCCCACAAACACGTCCCAATGATGGAGTTGAACGTATCTGAGGCGGTGAAGAACAACATCCTCGCAACCAAGTTTCTCGGAGAACTGTCAGGCAAAAACGGCGTGGAGTCTTTTGTCCTGATCTCGACTGATAAGGCAGTTCGTCCGTCGTCGGTGATGGGTGCCAGCAAGCGAATGGCTGAACTCGTCGTCCAGAATCTGAATAGCACATACCAAACTCGTTACGTCGCTGTGCGCTTTGGAAATGTGATTGGATCCGCCGGCTCGGTCATTCCAATTTTCCGCGAACAGATTAGCCGAGGTGGACCAATCACAGTGACCCATCCTGATATGGTTCGCTACTTCATGACGATCCCTGAGGCTACTCAGCTGGTGTTGCAGGCAGGAGCGATCGGCCAGGGCGGAGAAATCTTCATCCTCGACATGGGTGAACCAGTACGTATTCTGGACCTTGCTAAGGAAACTATCACTCTGTCTGGTTTGAGACCATTCATAGACATTGAAATTCTGTTTACTGGCATTCGACCCGGTGAAAAGTTGTTTGAGGAACTCGATGCCAAGGATGAGAGACTGGCGAAAACAAGACACCCGAAGATCTTCATTGGCCAAATCGCAACCTACCCTGAAGAACAAGTACGCGGAGCGTTGCGCTGGTTGGAGGTTTTAGCACGCACGGGTCGGTCGAATAAGATTCGCCGCATCCTAAACGACCTTCTCTTCGACGCTCAATTAGAAATAGAGACTGACGGCGAAGTACTGGTAGACCAGCCCAGACCAGCAACTCAACATATGGTCGCCACAACTACGGCCTGATCGCAGTTCAACTCTGATTTCTTCTCCAACCCTCACACATCGAGCCTGGCAGGCTACAATTCGAGGTTAAACACAGCATGTCCCAAGCAATTGTGATTGGCGGTGGCCCCGCAGGGCTTACTGCTGCTTATGAACTCTCAAAGTTGGGTATTGGTTCGACTATTCTGGAAGCAGACCGTCAGGTTGGAGGTCTGTCACGCACAGTGAATTATCGAGGTTACCGTTTCGACATCGGTGGTCATCGATTTTTTACCAAGGTCCCACTGATTGACCAACTATGGCACGAAATCCTGGGAGAGGATTTTATGCTTCGGTCGCGTCTTTCGCGCATTCACTACCGCGGTCACTTCTTCGATTATCCGCTAAAAGCGACCAACGCTCTTGCTGGATTGGGCCCAGTAGAAGCACTCATTGTCGGATTGAGTTTCACAAAAGCAAAGATGTTTCCCCTCGCTGATGAAACCAATCTTGAGCAATGGGTTGCCAATCGGTTTGGTCATCGTCTCTACGAAATCTTTTTCAAGACCTACACCGAAAAGGTTTGGGGAATTCCCTGCACCGAAATCTCCGCTGATTGGGCTGCACAGCGAATCAAGAATCTTTCTCTGCCGGAAGCGGTACGGAATGCGCTGTTCAGTACGCACAAATCAAAGAACGGCGACGTTATCACGTCGTTAATTGAACAATTCAACTACCCACGATTAGGACCAGGCATGATGTGGGAGCGTTGCGAGGAAATCCTTGAGCGCCAGGGCAATCCGACGGTGAACGGTATCAAAGTTGATAAGGTCCGACATCGTCATGGCCGAGTTGAGTGCGTCTACGGTCACACAAAGGAAGGTGAACAAGTTGAATTCAATGGAGACCACTTTATCTCCTCAATGCCACTGCGCAGTCTGATTCGTTCGTTGAGTCCTGCGGCGCCTGATGAGGTGATCGCAGCCGCCAACACTTTGCGCTATCGCGATTATCTGACAGTCGTATTGATCGCAAAACGCGAGAAGGTGTTTCCCGACAACTGGATCTATATCCATTCACCCGAAGTGAAAATGGGCCGAATCCAGAACTACAAAAACTGGAGTCCTTACATGGTTCCAGATCAGGCGAGAACTTCTTTAGGCCTCGAGTATTTTCTCTGGGATAAAGATGAGGAATGGGGTTGGTCTCATGAGCGACTGGTTGAACTTGGGATCAAGGAATGCTCGCAACTTGGTTTGATCGAAAGAGACGAAGTGGAAGACGGCACCGTGGTGCGAATGAAGAAGGCTTACCCAGTTTACGATCAGCACTATCAGAACAGCCTTAGCATAGTTCGTAACTATCTCGAGACTATCGAGAATCTCCAAACGATTGGACGTAACGGTCTGCATCGCTACAACAACCAGGACCATTCGATGTTGACCGCCGTCTACGCAGCTCGAAATATCGTCGGTGAAAAGCACGACGTATGGGCGGTAAACACTGAACAGGAATACCACGAAGAGTCGCGTGCTGCCTCTGAAAAGCCGAAGGTGCTGGTTAACGAAGGAGGCCTGCGTTTAACTCCAAGGCGACTTACTCCGGACGAGTTGATCGAAGCTGCGTTCGCACGGATGGATCCGATTGCACTGGGTCTGTCAGTTGGATTGGTGTGTGGGATCGGTCTATTTCTCGCCACCATTGTTCTACTCCTCAAAGGTGGTTCTGTGGTTGGACCAACCCTATCACTACTCAACAACTATTTAATCGGTTTTAGCGTGACATGGAGGGGGGCCATTGTTGGTACGTTAGAAATAATTCTCTTTGGTTTTGCTCTTGGATTCCTCTTCGCTTCTTTGCGGAATATCGGTATGGACGCGTACGCCTGGCTGTTACAGCGACGTGCCCAGCGTGACCTTATGGAAAAGGTTTGATTGCCATGATGAACGTTGAAAACTCCGAAGCAATACAAGCTTCAGCAGAAGTTGGCCGCGCCATAGCCCGAATTCAAACGAGTGTTCTAACTGTAGTCTTCGCACTCATTTCTGGCTTTGGTCTCTTCTTTATGACCGTCTGGCTCTTAATCAGAAGCGGCAAAAATGTCGGCCTTCACCTGCAGCTGCTGGGAAATTACTTCCCCGGGTATTCGGTGACCTGGCTCGGAAGTCTCGTCGGGTTTGCATATGCTGCGTTGGTTGGCGGAATTGTTGGTTGGGCCATCGGTACGATCTACAACATGGTGGTCTCAATTCGACAGCGACAGTCATGAGTAGCCAACCGCAGATTTCAAAGACGAGAGACCATGGTCGAACTCTCTCTGTCGTTGTGCCCTGCTACAACTCGGCAAATGATCTCAAACAGTGTCTTTCTGCTTTGGCGGCCTCGGCTTATGAAGACTTCGAAGTCCTGGTTGTGGATGATGGTTCTACCGAGCCAATCGCCCACCTCGTTGACGCTGAGGGATATAAATACGTACGCATTCAGGGACCTTCTGGACCCGCTCGTGCCCGCAATTATGGAGTCTCTCAGGTTTCAAGCCCGTACGTTGTATTCATTGATGCTGACGTCTGTGTTCATCGCGACACTCTTTCACGCATCGCAGCAACGTTCGAAAGCGATCCCCAAATTGATGCCCTGATCGGATCCTACGATGAGTCGCCAGCCAGGCCGAATTTCCTGTCACAATACAAGAACTTGTTTCATCACTACGTCCACCAGCAATCGGACGGAGTGATCTCAACTTTTTGGACCGGTTGTGGAGCGATCAAGCGCGACCTGTTTCTAGAGTTTGGCGGTTTTGACGAAAAGCGTTATCGCCGGCCGGCAATTGAGGATATCGAGCTGGGCACATGGCTCAGTGGTGCAGGCCATCGAATCATTCTTGATCGTCAGATCAAGGTAAAACACCTGAAGCGCTGGACTCTATGGAACCTTTTGAAAACGGACATCTTCGACCGTGGAATTCCCTGGACGCGACTGATGCTTCGTGCGGGAGCTCTTGCAAACACACTCAACGTGAAAACCTCGCAGCGTGTGAGCGTGCTCCTCTCATTTCTTGCGCCGATTCTGTTGCTCGCTGGGCTCTGGTGGAATCCACTTCTGATCCCCGCTTTGATAACGGTCGCCGCAGTGACAATCTTGAACATTGATTTCTATCGCTTCTTCGGAACTCGGACTGGCTGGTGGTTTGCACTCCGCGTCGTTCCGCTGCACTGGCTTTACTTTTGGTACTGTGGATTCAGTTTTGGCTTTGGCACCATGCTGCACTATCGCGATCGCATATTTAGTGCGTCGCCCTCAGTGTGGCCCTTAGAACCAGGTACTCATGCCGATTAGCGATTCTCAGACTCTGAGCTTGAGTGTCGTTGTCACAGTAGTTGGTGGCAAAGAGTTAGTCGCTCGCTGTCTCAACGAACTCTGTAACCAAATCGATTTCCGGACAGCCGAAGTGATCGTTCCTTACGATCAGTACTCCAAGAATGTCGGCGACCTGGCTACTCAATTCTCACAGGTGCAATTTCACTACACCCCGAGTGACTGTGAGGTTAGACCGATTGAGCACGATCTCTATGATAGGCGACGCGCTGCAGGCTTGAACATCGCTCGAGGGCGCGTCGTCGCAATGACTGAAGACTATGCAGTTCCAGCGAAAGACTGGTGTAGTCAAATCCTGGCCTGCCATGAACAAGACTACCCGATCATCGGGGGAGCAATCGACAACGAAGTGGACCACCCGCTGAACTGGGCACTCTACTATTGCGATTTTGGAAGATATGGACGACCGCTTGCGCCTGGCGAAGCGAAATACGCTTCGGATGTGAATATCGCTTACAAACGAGATGCTCTTAATCAAGTTCGCAGCATTTGGCGGGAGTCGTATCAGGAAACATCAGTTAATTGGGGGTTACAGGCTTTGGGTAAGAAGATCTTCCTGGATCCGCGTATGCTGGTCTTCGAAAATCGACCAACCCTTTCTGTCCGAGACTTAATTCGCGAACGCATTCAATGGGGACGTGTGTTCGCTAGAACTCGCATAGCTGTGGGTGGCGGACGCCCACAGCGAGTTCTATTTGCCGCTGTCACACCCTTCTTACCACTCTTGCTTCTCGCAAGAGTTTGCAAACACATGTTGCGTCAGCACCGGTCGGCCAAACAGGTGGCGCAAACTCTGCCATGGGCCAGTCTACTGCTATTTGGTTGGGCCATCGGAGAATTCGCTGGCTACGTTTTTGGCGCGGTGTCTGATAAGGGTTCTGTCACGCAAATAATCACGGATGCTCAAGAATGTCAGCGGACATAATGCCTACAACTGCACCATTACTCTCAATCCTAACCTATCACTCGTTAGATGAGAGTCATTCAACACTCTCTGTTGAACCTTCAGAGTTTGCGCTTCAAATGTCCTGTCTCGCGGAGAGGGGAATTCAGGGAGTGTCGCTACGTGAAGCGCTCGCCCACCGTGACCAGTATGGCGATTGGCCCGATCAAACTGTTGTCCTGACCTTCGACGATGGTTTTGCCAACTTCTATCAGACAGCTTTCCCCGTACTCGAGAGCTACGGCTTCACCGCCACTGTGTTTGTAGTAACTGGCCGAATGGGCCGGAACAGCAATTGGGACACTCCCGGAATCGATTCTTTGCCGCTCTTAACCTGGGAACAAGCAGCTGAGGTCTCTAATGCCGGCATCGAGATTGGATCCCATACTCGGAATCACCGGGACCTGAGAAGATGTTCAGCTCAAGAAGCAAAGTTTGAAATGTCGGCGTCTCGTACCGACATTGAAAACCGACTGGGTGAGGCGGTTCACTCTCTGGCGTATCCGTACGGCGGCATAAACCACCTGGTCCAACATCTTGCAGCGCGAGAGTTTCGTGCTGCATGCACCACCGAATTGCGTCGCGCGAATGGCGACGCCCTGAATCTCCTCCCGCGCATCGATATGTACTATCTGAAACCGCTGCGTCGATTTGCGAATCTGGTGGAAGGACGCCTGGATTCGTATCTCACCGTGCGACGCTGCGGCAGATTGGCGCGACGAATCCTCGTCTCGGCATCCGGCGCCGAACAGTGGTCCATGCGCTAGGACTAACAAGGACCCAATATCATGAACATAGTAAAGCGAATCGCAAAGCACGCAAGGTTGAACTGGCACAGTTTGACCAGCACTCCAGTTCCCAGCCCACCGTTACTGATCCTATTCATAAATTCGATCTGCAACATGAAGTGTGAGCACTGTTTTTATTGGCAGAACTTGAATCGTCGCGACGACCTGACTTTCGACGAGCTCGTTACTCTCTCAAAGCAGCTCGGCCGAATCGATAATCTAAATCTCTCGGGTGGTGAGCCGTTTCTTCGCAAGGACTTTGGGGCAATTTGTCGCGAGTTCATTCGCAATAACAGAGTGCAGGAGATCTACGTACCGAGCAACGGCTATTTTACTGATAAGACCATCGAACAGATTCGTGAAACTCTGAAGGAAAAAGCGTTACGGCTGTTTGCCATTGAACTCTCGCTTGATGGAATGCCGGAATTTCACGATAAGTTCCGAGTGACAAAGAACTCGTTTACTTATGCAATGCAAACCTACGATGCGTTGGCCGAGTTGCAGCGCGAAGATCCTCGATTGCAGATTCATTCGATTTCTACAGCTACCGCCGACAACATGGATGAGATTCGCCGGCTAACAACCTACCTCTTTGAGCGTTGCCCTCAGATGAGTCACCACAATCTCGCACTGATTCGCGGGGATCGAAAGAATCCGTCTCTTGAAGGACCAAAACTCGCTGAATATAAAGAGCTGGCTGATTACGTGCAGCGCCTTTGGGCACCAAGAGAAGCAAAAAGATACGGCAGCATCGTAGAACCAATGCTTCAGTGGGCGAAGATCAAGACCGCGACCGAGAAGCGCCAGGTAGTGCCCTGCAAAGCTGGCGTTCTCAACGCTGTCGTTTACTCAAACGGAGACGTGGCTGTCTGCGAGACGCACAAACCGCTCGGGAATATTCGCGAGAAGTCGTTCGGCGAAATATGGTACTCGCAAGCAGCGAACCAACTAAGAGCTTCGATCCAGGCCAACGAGTGCTACTGCACCAATGAGATCTTTCTTTGGCCCAGTATTACTTTCCAACCACGCCAATTGACGAAAGCTATGTTGGGTTCAAAGGTCTGGCAGAAGCCGTCAACGCTGCCTCTCAATGAGCGGAGTGATTGGCGAAAGGCGGGCGTAAGCATTCCATTGCCAGTTATGAAACTCGCTCAGGAAAACCTGTTAAGCCCGGAACAGCCGCGGAAGTAGGAATCAGAGTTTTGAAACTCCTGAAAAACTTCTTGTCGCTCGCCGCCGCTGAGGCCTTCAGTAAGGTAATCACCTTTGCTGCATTCGTTTACCTGGCCCGTAGTCTTGGGCCTACAAACTATGGCTATCTCGAATTTGCGACGGCTGTGTTGATGTGCGCAAGTCTTATCGTAGATCAGGGTTTCAGTGCTTTTGGTGCACGCGAAATCGCGAAGAGACCATCCGATACTGGTCAGTTGGCAAACGAGATCATCACCAGCCGGTTTCTTCTGGCGGCATCGGGATACCTGATGATCGCCGTGTTTAGTTTAGTTATCAACCGTGGTCCGGTGGTTACAAGGCTGTTACTAACCTACGGATTGAGCTTGTGGGCGCTCCCCTTCCTGCTGCAGTGGATCTTTCAGGGACACGAACGCATGCACCTCGTGGCTATTGCACAACTAGTGAGACAGGTTGTCTTCGTTGTGACAGTCTTCTTTTTTGTGCGAGGAGCCGAGCAAGTGCAAATGGTGGCCTGGGCAGAGGTCATTAGCGTTACGGCGGCCGCTCTCTTTTGCGCCGTGATCTACCTGCGATTCTTCAAGCGGATCCCCCTGCGCCCCATCATATCAGCGCGTGTCTTTCGCGAAGGTGTACCTATCGGCGTCAGTCAGATGTTCTGGGTTGTGAAAATGTTCGGCGGCACTCTGCTCCTTGGACTGATCGCTTCCTCATCGGACGTAGCGTTTTTCGGCAGTGCCCAAAGAATTCTCGTTGCGCTGCATGCATTTGTTTGGCTCTACTTCTTTAACCTTCTACCGACTCTCTCCAGAGCCTGGCCAGAGAATGATGGCGCTTTTCAACGAACGATCCAGAAATCAATGCATGGAATGGTCTGGGTTGCGCTAGGAGTGGGGTTCGCCTGGGCCGCACTGGCTCGGGAAGGGGTACGAGTAGTTTATGGTCCAGTATTTCAACCTACTGGAACGGTGCTGATGTTCTTTGCGGCTGTTTGGGCAATGGCGCTTATCAGCGGGCACTATCGATTTGGTCTAATTGCGGCTGGGTACGCCACCACGGAGATGAAGACATCTGCGCTTGGCGCCACGCTCGCACTCATATGTATTCCAGTTGGGTACCTAAACGCAGGAATCAATGGCGCAGCGATTGGGCTAGTCATTGCTGAAGCGGGTATCTGGCTAAGCTCCTGGCTTTGTGCCCGAAATCTTTTATCACTCAAGGGTAATTCGAATTACCTTCACCGTCCCCTGATTGCGATAGCGGTACTCTTGCTTGTTATGTGGTTGCTCCCTTCCGGCACGCAGTCAATCCGACTTGCGATCGCAGTACTGCTTCCGGCACTGCTTGCCCTGGCGCTTGAACAAACCGCACGTCTTCGCGTAATTCAGTTGTTTCGTCCGGGTCGCATATGAGTTCAGTTACCGGCGACAGTTTTGCAAACAGTGTCTCGCCTGCGATGCAGTCAACAGCTGCAACGCTATACGAGGCTGTACCGGTTGATCCAACAGAGAAACACATATCAACACATCAATCATCCTTCCGCTTCTCAACAAGGGGTGTGGCCGTTCGACTCTTCCTGACGTGCTGGCTGATTTACGGTTTACATTTCGCTACCAACACAGTGCGAGAAATCTTTCCGGCCCTCAGTTTGGGTGACCACTTGAGCTTTGACGTCTCGGAATACGCGGGTCTCCATCCAGATATCTTTGAAATGCCAGGGCGTGGTGTCTTCATAAATAGTAATCCCGGGGCCTCCATCGTTGGTGCAGTGCCGTACGTTCTTGCTCGACCTTTGATAGATAAGGTGTTGGAGAGAACACAGAAAGCACGCGCTAATTCGCCAGTCACGGATATTGGCGTTTACAACTCGCCATATCCAATGGCCCAGGAGTTCTACAAACGCTCACGAGAGCTTGGGTATGACGTCAAGTTTGGATTGGCGGCCGGTGTCATGCAGGCATTCGCGATGGCCCCTCTATCTGCGTTGAGTGCCGTTGTAATGTTCTACGTTTTACTCGGACTCAAGCTTCCTCTTCGGAGTGCGCTCCTGTTAAGTCTGCTCTATGCGTTTGCGACACCGATTTTCTATCGCACAGCGCAGTTGAATCAGAACCTCCTCGTTAGTCACTGCGCCTTTTTTGCTTTTGCTTTACTTTGGAGACCCTGGGATACGGAAGATCAGCCACGTAGACCAGCTTATTTTCTTGCTGGCTTATTATGTGGTTGGGCAGTTGTCCTTGATTACAGCGGCGTAGTAGTTCCCCTGGTGTTGGGACTCTATGCAATCGCACGACGAGCGCAACTTCCTGCCAAAGTAAAATTTCGTTCGGACATCTGGCTTTTCTTTATTGGCCTGGCAATTTGTGCCATCGTGTTGATGGGGTATCAGTGGTCCAGTTTTGGACATCCCCTGTACCCAGCACAGCGGTACATGCCCAGTACTTCCTTCTCGCACTATGGCTACAACGGCATGGACCGGCCACATCTGGATCTTCTCTGGGACACTGCTTTTGGGCTGAGGTTCGGTCTGTTCACTTCAGCACCGCTCCTGTTATTGGCACTCTTCATTCCTGCCTGGTTGAAACAACGCAATCGCGTGACTAAGAACCTCGAGACCTGGTGCATTGTTGCGTTCACTGTTTCCTTCTTTGTCTTTTCCTCCGCCAATCAATTTGGTCGACTTCAATTTAATAGCGGCGTGCGTTACATGGTCCCAGTCGTCCCGTTCATGTTCTTGCTAATCGCCGGATTCCTGTTACGCCTTCCTAGACCAGCGGCAATTCTCATAGCTGTTGTTTCAACTTACTGGTCCTGGTGTTTGGCGATGTACAGGGACGTCGAACTAGGGCTTGGCGTACTTGAACCGTTGCGACATATCACTCTCGAAGGTCCCAGACTCCCCTGGCTAACGACACTCGCGCGAATGGGATATCTGCCAGACAGCTTCTCGATAATTCCTTTGTTCATCGTTGTTACAGCGATCATCTGGTTACTTTGGACCATCAAACCAGAAAGATACGCGCAGCGCGTGCTTGTTCATCGATCGTGAAAAACCGCATCTCAATCTACACAGTCATCGCCTCCCTCGGCGGTTTGGCATTGCTTCTAGTTGCAGCAATGAGTGGTAGCAGTGCTGTCGAACACACACTGCTGGGTAACAGTGAACACTCACTGTCCTGGGGGGTCGGACTGTTTCGCGGATTACTCATTTTCCACGGACTAGTGTTATTACTCGTAGCCTACCTGGCGATCCAGAAAACCGATTCGAGGCCGACACAAACGTCGCAAACTCGGAGCAATACGAAGTCGAGTATCTGGTGGATGCTCGTGTTGCTCAGTGCAATCGCATTCGGTCTCAGAATCTGGCGACTTGGTACCGACCTATGGTTTGATGAGCTACTGACTCTATTGAACTATGTACGACTGCCTGCCGGCTATATTGTCAGCAGACTCCCCGATCAGAATAACCACATTCTCTTTTCGTTGATGTCGCACGCCTCCATCCGAATCTTTGGAGAGAGCGCGTGGGCATTACGTCTCCCATCAGTTCTGTTCGGCGTCGCCAGCATCTGGGCCTTGTTCTTGTTGGGAAGACGTGTGCTCTCAACTCGCGAAGCGCTTCTCGCAAGCGCGTTAATGACAGTTTCCTATCATCACATCTGGTTTTCTCAGAATGCCCGCGGTTACATGGGACTACTCTTCTTCTCTTTACTCGCAACGTGGCTATGGCTGGAAGGTCTCGAGAGGCAGAAGTGGGTATGGTGGTTCTGTTATTCCCTGGCAGTCGTAGGCGGCATGTGGACCCACTTAACGATGGCATTTGTAGTAGCCGCGCACGCCCTTGTCTACTTAATTGTTCTGGTTGGCGCTTTAGCAAAGGGACAAATTAAACAAGCACACCTCTGGCAACCGCTTGTTGCGTTAACTCTGGCAGCAACATTAACCCTGCAATTTTACTCGCTGGCACTGCCGGAATTCTTAACGACTGGACTTCACGAGGTCTCACTGGAGTCCGAATGGACCAACCCCTGGTGGGTTGTCACTGAAACTCTTAGAAACCTACGAATAGGATTCTCGGGATTAGTGGTCGTCATCGGCGGGCTCGCAATGGTGAGTGTCGGCTGGTGGCTAATGATGCGACGAGACTGGAAAGCCGGCTTACTCATGGTCCTACCAGCACTTCTCGCGGGCGGCATCATGCTGGCACTTGGTCATAATCTCTGGCCTCGCTTTTTCTTCTTTTGCATGGGCTTTGGGCTGTTGGTCGCCATTCACGGAGCAACTTCTCTTCCCCGTTTCTTAAGTGGTCTGGTACCCGCATGGCCACGCTTACAAACTATTAGTCCTGCAGTCGGTTTCGTTTTGGCTTCACTCTTGATTGTAGCGTCGATGATGACTGTGCCGAGGAACTACGCTTACCCGAAACAGGACTACAGTGGAGCCCGCGACTTTGTTGAGAGTCAACGCAAAGCTAACGACATGGTTGTTGCAGTCGGCCTTGCAGGCGTTGCTTACAAGAGCTACTTCGCTCCGACCTGGTCAGTAGCGCAAACAGAATCAGAACTAGACGCACTTCGTCATGGAAACAAGACCGTGTGGCTTATCTATACGCTGCCGGTAGAAGTAAAAGCATATCGACCCGATGTGTGGCAAACCATCCAAAAAGATTTCTCAGTTGTAAGGGTCTTTCCCGGCACACTTGGTGGTGGGGAGATAGTCGTGTGTCGCCAAATTCAAAATGACGATGTGCAAGTCGCGATGAGTTTCTGAGAAGTCTTCACCTGATAACAAACGCTGAATATTCGATAGAAACAATCAACGATGTTCCGATCGTGTCCCGGAAGTGTGATGTGATAGGGAGGAAGTAAAAATGGTCATGGCAGTTAGCATAGTTATGCCGGCGTTCAATGAGGAAATGTCGGTCAAGAACAGCATTGTCGAATTGCGCGAATTACTCGATAGCAACAACATCACCGCGGAGTTTATCGTAGTCGACGATGGCTCGAAGGATGGTACGGCAAGACAGGCAAAGGCCGCTGGAGCTCGAGTGATTCAGCATCGCAGCAATCGTGGCTATGGCGCTTCACTAAAAACCGGTATTGCCGAGGCGAATTACGACACGATTGTCATCACGGACGCCGATGGAACCTATCCTGGTCGCTATGTGCCGCAGATGCTGCAAGAGCTTGACCAAGCAGACATGGTTGTTGGGTCGCGTACGGGAAACGACGTTCACATTCCCCTCATCCGCCGACCGGCTAAATGGATGCTAAACCAATTGGCCAACTATGTGTCAGGCCGTCAGATTCCTGACTTAAATAGCGGGCTACGCGCTTTTCGACGTGATGTCGTCATGCAGTACTTCCCGATCCTTCCAGATCAGTTTAGTTTTACCACCACTATCACGATGGCGATGCTGTGTGACAAATACGCCGTCTCTTATATACCCATCGACTATAGAAAGCGTTCCGGACGATCGAAGATCGTACCGTGGGACGCTGGCAGTTTTGCCATCCTCATTCTTCGCATCGCGATGCTTTTCAAACCACTTCGAGTGTTCATCCCACTAGCGCTTGTTTGCCTGAGCTATGGACTCTTCAAGATGACCATCGACTTGTTTCGCGATCCCAACATCTCGGCATCAGCAATTCTGGCTTTGACGAGTGCTATGCAGTTGACTCTAGTTGGAATGCTCGGAGAAGCCATTGCATCTCGCTTAGGTCGTATGAATCCTCAAAGCGCGTTTGGCGTTCGTCCAAAAGAAATGATTGATGAAGGCGAGATAACAAATGACGCACTCGCCCGCCGCGCCGGAACAAAATCTGTCGTCTATTCAATAGCAAAAAACTAATATGTTGTTCCTCAAAGCCTATCTCCTTTTTGGTCTGATTGTGCACAAGGCCGTCTGGGAAATCTTGAAGCGTAAACAGACTGCTTCCGGCCCAGCTCAATCAGTAACAAATAAGGTCTCCGGCAGCTTTCAGTTAAGACTGGTTAAGTTAACCAAGATCGTGATTCTCCTGGGAATCGCAGTTCAGATATTCCTACCCGATTTACTTCCGATAAGCCATGAACCGTTTCTTATTCGGGTGGTTGGCACAACTGTCTACACCATTGGACTCTTATTGGCGATTCGTAGCCGAGCGGAACTTGGAGCCAATTGGTCGGACATAGAGACTGCAAGGATTTCGGGTGAGCACGTCGTAATTTCCAACGGTCCGTATCGCTACATTCGACACCCAATTTACGTAGGAGATCTACTGCTCCTAGTCGGACTGGAACTAGCGCTCAATTCCTGGTTCGCACTTGGCGTACTGCTTCTGGCACCAATCGTTCTTCGACAAGCACTGCGTGAAGAAGAAAAGCTTGCGAGTCGTTTGCCTGCCTACCAGAAGTACTGTGCTGAGACTAAACGATTCATTCCTTTCGTGGTGTAGAAATTAAGTATGGCGGCGAAAGTTAAGCATTCAAAACTCGGCACCGTTACCGGAAGAGCCAGACAAGCGATTCCGGAGCGAAGGAACCGACCAGTAAAACCTCAAGTGGCAATCCTGGGTGGTGGACCTTCGGGAGTAGGTGCGGCCTGGCAGCTAGTAAAACAAGGTAAGGCCGACGTTACTGTGTTCGAACAACGTGACGACGTTGGCGGCAATGCCGGTAGTTTTGAACTCGAAGGTCTATCGGTTGATTATGGCAGTCACCGGCTACATCCCGCCTGCGACCCCGCAATTCTAAACGACCTGAAAGGATTGCTTCAGGGAGAACTTCTCGACCGTCCCCGACACGGCCGCATTCGTTTGCGAGGACGTTGGATTCATTTTCCCCTCAAGCCGGTTGATCTGCTGCTTCACTTACCGCCTTCATTTTCATCTGGTGTTGCGCTGGACTCTGCGATGAAAGTTCTTACACGCACCAGCGATAGGAACGAGACTTTCGCGACGGTACTGGAACGCGGTCTTGGTAAGACTATCTGCCGCGATTTCTATTTTCCCTATGCGCGAAAGATTTGGGGTGTCGAACCTGATGAACTTTCCGCAATTCAGGCGCGACGAAGAGTTGGTGCCGGGTCTATCACAAAGATGCTGCGGAAGGTGCTGGGTTTGGTTCCGGGTTTGAAAGCACCCGGTGCGGGCCGCTTCTATTATCCCCGAGGTGGTTACGGTCAAATCAGTCGTGCAATTGCGACAGCAGCAACAGATTTAGGAGCTTCGATCAATCTGAATTCATCCGTACGCCGACTGGTTCTCGGGAGGCCACATCGAATCGAAGTAGAGAGCAACGGGCAAATCACTGAGTACGAAGCTGATTACATCTGGTCCACACTTCCAATCTCGTTGCTAGCTCGCATCGCACAACCGTCAGCTCCAAGCGCGGTTCTTGAAGCAAGTCGGCAGATGGACTCGCGCGCGATGATCCTTCTGTACCTGGTAATTGACCAACAGCAGTGGACGCCATTTGATGCTCACTATTTTCCCGAAGCCGAGATAAAGATGACGCGACTCTCAGAGCCTAAGAATTACAGTGCAAGCGACGAGCCTCGGAATAAGACCGTTCTATGCGCGGAAATTCCCTGCACTGTAAACGACGATCTCTGGAAATCATCAGATTCAGAACTGGGAAAGATGGTTATCGACTCGCTGGAACTATGTGACCTGCCGGTAAATTCAAGAATATCCAATGTTGTTTCGCGGCGTCTCCCATTTGCTTATCCCATCTATCGTCGAGGTTACGAAAAACATTTCGATTTGCTCGACTCATGGGCTTCAAGTCTGGACCGAGTGCTTACACTCGGTCGTCAAGGATTGTTTGCTCACGACAATACGCATCACACACTCGCTATGGCGTACGCGGCAGTGGATTGCCTGAGCACAACCGGACACTTTGATAACAATCGCTGGGCAGGTTACCGAGAGGAATTCAAGAAACACGTGGTGGAAGACTAGAGTCAACACACACGCGATTTGGGAAGGAGATAATTTCGTGGAAAGAGAGCTTCTTACAGTGATGTTTCTGCAGTTTTGGTCATTGATTCTGCTTTATGCTGGACCAGACCAGTTATTACCCATCGCTTCAGTCATCGGAAGCATAATTGGGATTCTATTGATCTTTTGGCAACGCTTAGTTGGAGCGATGCGAAATGCTTACTCGCTCGTGATGCAAAAGATCCGGCCATCACGGCGAGCGTGACTCAATCAGTCTGTCGCAATTCTCCTTTTATAGATAAGGGATTTCTTAACTGGAAATGAAAAAGGTCATAGTAATTGGATTGGATGGGTTTGAACCTAAGCTGGCCGAACCGTTGATGGATCGCGGAGAACTCCCGAACCTTTCAAGGCTTCGCGAGCGTGGCGGCTTTTCACGGGTTCAGACCACTTCTCCGGCGCAAACGCCCGTTGCCTGGTCAACCTTTGCAACTAGTACAAACCCTGGCGGGCACGGCATCTTCGATTTCATTCGACGCGATCCCAAAACGTACCTGCCGGATCTGTCGATGACTCGGTACGAAAGACGGAATGCATATCTACCTCCCAAAGCTGTGAATCTCCGTCGCGGGGTTCCATTTTGGGAATTGTTATCGAAGGCAGGTATTCCTTCAACAATAGTTCGCTTCCCGTGTACCTATCCTCCCGACAACATTCGCGGGCGGATGTTGGCGGGAATGGGTGTTCCAGATTTGCGTGGCGGACTCGGCACCTCGACGTTCTACACTTCTCAGGAGGACATTCATTCGCAGGAAAGCGAGAATGTTCTGACTATCCAGCCTGATGCAAAAGACTTCATCAAGACTCATCTCATTGGACCACGTAGTCCGAAGGCGGGGAAAGATCTAACGTTTCCAATCTCCATCCAGATCGATCGAGATGCCAGGAAAGTAACTATCCTTTCGGACGGCCAACCAAAGGCCATTGATGTCTACGAAGGACAGTGGAGCGATTGGCTACGAGTAAAATTCGAAGTCGGATTATTGCAGTCAATTAAAGGGATGGTGCGGTTCCATCTCGTTCAACTCTCACCCGTGTTTGAACTCTACGCCTCGCCAATAAACTTTGATCCGGACGCGCCTCTATTTCCGATTAGCGTACCCGCGGATTACGCCAGACAACTCGCTAAAGAAATCGGTACTTTCTATACGACTGGTATGGTCGAGGACCATGGCGGACTAAACAACGAACGTTTTGGTGAAGAAGCTTATTTGGCCCAGTGTGAAGGTGCATTACGTGAACGTGAAAAAATGATGATCTACGAGTTAGATCGTATGAAGGAAGGCTTCTTCTTCTGCTTATTCGACACACCGGATCGCGTACAGCACATGTTCTGGCGTTTCAATCAACCAAATGGTGGGAAGGATGAGCCCGTCCGCTCCGAAATGGAACACGTCATTGAACAACATTACAGCCTCTGCGATGAAGTTGTGGGGAAAGCGCTACAGCGCGTTGACGACCAAACGTTATTGGTGGTGTTGAGTGACCACGGCATGAACAGTTTCCAGCGCGGAGTCAATGTGAACTCATGGTTGCGTGACAACGGTCTTTTGACTCTGAAGGATGGTCACGATCCAGACGAAAGTGAGTTTTTCCGACATGTCGATTGGAGCCGAACAAAAGCCTATGCACTGGGCTTGAGTGGAATCTACCTCAACCTGAAGGGTCGCGAGGAACAAGGCGTGGTTCCGAATGATGATGCTGAGGCAGTGAAGGCTTCGATTGCCGGCGGACTCTCAAACCTGATGGATCCGGACAAAGGAAAACGAGCTATCACTACTGTTAAGACTCGCGAAGAATTATACAGCGGAGCGTACGCCAGCGAATCACCTGACTTGATGGTCAACTTCGCTGAAGGTTATCGCGTTTCCTGGAGCACAGCTCTCGGCGGTGTACCTCTCTCGTTGTTTGAAGACAATGATAAGAAGTGGGCAGGTGACCACATTATTGATCCGCATTTCGTACCCGGCGTGCTGTTTATGAATAAGGAGTATCGCGACGAGAATCCGACGCTCCTCGACATGGCGCCTACTATTCTCGACGCGCTTGGTGTTTCTAAAGGAGAAGCGATGGAAGGAGATTCACTCCTAGCATGAAAACCCTAGTCATTGGTCTCGATTGCGCTGTTCCGGAGCTGTTGTTTGGTGACGAACGGCTGACAAATTTTAGGCGGTTGATGGAAGGTGGTTGTTACGGCCAACTTGAAACAATCATTCCGCCTATTACCGTGCCAGCCTGGATGTGCATGGCCACAAGCCAGGATCCTGGTTCACTCGGTATCTATGGATTTCGCAACCGCCGCGATCACTCATATGACGGTTTGAGTATCGTAAATTCAAAGTCTATTCAGGATCTCGCAATCTGGGACCAGGTGGCTCGAGAAGGCAAACGCGCAAACATTATCGGCGTCCCACCATCATTCCCTCCACGAAAAGTTAACGGTGTCTGCATTGGTTGTTTTCTAACGCCGGACACGAATACCGACCACTATACTCATCCTCCGGCGATGAGAGATGAAATCAGGAAACTCACAGGCGATTATCCAGTAGACGTTAAGGGTTTTCGTACAGACAGGAAGGACTGGCTCAAAGATGAAATCTATCGAACCAGCCGTAAACACTTCGAGGTAGTTCGCCATCTGATCCAAAACTCTGATTGGGACTATATGCAGTTCGTGGAGATCTGTCTTGACCGGCTCCAGCATGGCTTTTGGAAGTATCACGATCCACAACATGTACTTCATGAACCAGGAAATCCTTATGAGGACGTAATTCGTGACTACTATCTCTATTTAGATGATGAACTCGGAAAGATCTTTGATTGTTTGACTGATGACACAGCAATTCTGGTGATGTCTGACCATGGAGCGCAACGACTCGATGGCGGATTCTGTGTGAATGAATGGCTCGTCCGGGAGGGCTTGCTGGTACTCAATGAATATCCAAAAGAAATCACACCCTTCAGCAAGCTGAGTGTGAATTGGGACAAGACCAAGGTTTGGAGCGAGGGCGGATATTACGCTCGAGTTTTCTTCAACGTGAAGGGGCGCGAGCCCCTGGGAACGATCGATCAAGCCGACTATGAAACAGTCCGCGATGAAGTGAAGCTAAAACTCGAGGCTCTTGTTGACGACAAGGGCGAACCGATGAATACCCAGGTGTTCAAGCCAAATGAAATCTATCGCACTGTACGTAACGTGGCTCCAGATCTGATCGCCCATTTCGGAGGGCTCTACTGGAGATCAATTGGTGGCGTCGGATACCCAACGCTTCATCTTCAAGAAAACGATACTGGTCCAGACGATTGTAACCACGCTCAGTTTGGCAGTTTCATTCTCGCCGCCTCAAACAACCCACTACGGGGAGAGATCAAAGGAGCTCATATCCTGGATCTATCACCAACGTTGCTCGAGCTCGGCGGATATGACGTGCCAAACACTATGCAGGGCAAATCGTTAGTGCTGGGACAGACTCTCAGCAGCGACGATTCCCTTGGTTACTCTCCAACAGGAGAGGAAATCATTCGCGAACGTTTGAGCGGACTAGGTTACATCTCTTAATGCTGACTCGACCGGTCGTGCGCGGTATTTATGCCCGTCGCAAGTCGTTCTTTAATAGCGACAGACTCTATCAGCCATCGAGGGGGCCGATTGATGAAGGCTGGACTCGCCCTCGTCATGCTGGTGGTTTTAGTCTGGCTACTCTCTTCGGCGGTAGCGCCCGGAAAAATCTTTGGCCGGTTTTCTTACTTGAATTTCGTGGTGCTGGTTTCGGCTACCTACCTATTGTCGTGGTGCTTCGTTTTATTCTTGCTAGCGGAGTCTCTTCGTAGTTTGATGCCCCGGTTTGTTCTAACAACATCAACCTTCCTCTCGCTACTGCTTTTGCTTGAGGTTCCATCTGTATTTGGATTGATCGACTACAGAAAAATCATTTCACCTCCCGGAGGCTTCATGGTGGTGAACGTAAAGCCCTGGGACAATCCTGGCAATTTACGTGATTCAGAGTTGATTTATCGGCGCAAACCTGGAGCAGTCATAGTTACAGAAGCATCCGGAGACCTCGTCAACTGGCTCGGCATTTCCACTGACAGACGTTATCCCGTAAACCTCAAATACGACGGTCGCGGATTTCGGAATGATAAGGATCTCGACAGCGCCTCCATCGCTCTCATTGGCGACTCCTTCGTTGAAGGCGTACTCATTCCTCACGATCAACTAGTGTCCAGTCAGTTGCAAAGTGCACTGGCCGTGCCTGTGGTTAACCTTGGACTGAGCGGATATGGACCACAACAAGAGTTGATCGTCTTGCGCAGGTTTGCTCTTGGTCTAAAGCCAAAGGTTGTCCTTTGGTTCTTCTTCGAGGGTAATGATCTACTTGACGTTCCAAGGTATGAATCGCTTGTCTCTCGAAAAGAGGTATCAGGAGATCTCGACAGTGTGTGGGAGCGGTCGTTTCTGCGAAACGCTCTATTCACTCTGGCAAGTCGTAACGCTACAAAGTTGCAACACGATAGCATTGAGGCGGCACGGAGGTCGGCGACCTTTATTAAGGCTGATGGGACTAAAGAAACATTCTATTTTGCCTACGGGAGTGAACCCCTCAACGCAGAAGAAGAAGAGAGCCTGAAGAAGGCTCAATCCTGTTTCTTAGAAGCCGCTAAATTGAGCGCAGAAGCGGGAACAAAGTTTATTCTTGTATATGTACCGTCGAAGTTCAGGGTTTACAAAGATCTTTGCGAGTTTCCGGAAGATGGTTACAGCAAAACGTGGCAACCGAACAAAATGCCCGAACAAATGAAACAGTGGGCTTACGACAAGCATATTGAGTTTCTTGACCTCACCCCAAGTCTTCAGACTGTAGCATCGAAGGGCGAGCTTCTTTACTTCCCTGATGACGATCACTGGAACGCATACGGCAACCAGGTAGTGGCGACTGCTATTGAGCGTCGCATTCAACCCAACAGGTAATAGCTGCCCGGGCTAAGCATTTACCTCAAGGTTAAGCAGTGGATGCAGCGACAATCACAAGCTGTCACCCTCTTCTCATAATCCTCCAATGAAAATCGAAGAAATCAAAGGCTGGGCCACGAGTCACGACAAGCTTCTGTTCAGCGTTGGCTGTGTTCTATTGATAAGCATCTTCGTCTTGCACAGCTTGAGTGTTAACTATTCGTCGGATGACGGCTATATAGCTTTTCAATACGTCAAGAACCTGCTCAACGGAAGTGGTCTTGTATACAACCCGGGTGAGCGAGTCGAAGGTTACAACAACTTCCTCTGGATCATGTTGCTCGCAGGCGTCCAGCGATTGTTGCCAACTGTGAAACTGCTACACATCGCAGATGTGCTCGGGATCACTTTCGGGGCTCTGGCCATTCTCATGGTATGTCGCTTCTCTCGAATGGTCCATCAACGAGTTACAGTGCTGAGCCTATTGGCTGGTGCCTTTCTTGCCCTTCACTCAGGATTGGCGGCCTGGGCCACAGGCGGCTTGGAAACCACTCTATATGCATTCCTGCTTTTCAGTGCAAGTTACTCTTACGTAAGTTACATAAGAAGCGGAAAAAACGGATTTGCTGTTCCTGTGCTGTTTGCGCTCGCCGTCTTAACTCGTCCCGATGCGGTGCTCTTGTTTGGAGTAACCCTGATTCATGCTTCGATCTTACATCTGAAAGATGGCAAGCCATCAAAGGCTGTCATCATCAAATGGGTACTCATTTTTCTCGGAATTTTCCTTCCCTATTACCTCTGGCGTTATGCCTACTACGGCTATCCGCTGCCTAACACGTTCTATGTCAAGTTGGGCGGCTCCTCGAAGACCAAGTATTTGCGGGGTGTCATCTACCTGCTCGACTACCTGAAATCGTACGGAACCTTCGTCTTCATTCCGGTCCTTGTGCTCCTCATAAGAAGAAGGCGGCAAATGTGGGTAGATTATTTTGCTGCGCTGGTCGGGGTGTACTTGCTCTATTTAGTTTACGCCGGCGGTGATGGTCTAGCATTCTTCAGATTTGTCGCGTACATCGCACCGCTTCTCTACATCCTGGTGCAGGAAGGCTTTGGCGATCTATACGAACGAGCTAATCGAATCCGTTTTATGCCACTCGCCGCAAAGGCTGCGCTGACACTCGGCCTTCTGCTATCGCTCAGCGTAACTATGCGTCAGACGGTGTTTCCCATGGTTTTCGAAACACGCATGCGCTGGTATGAACCACATTCGCAACTTTCCTTTCCAGGCACAGGCGACAATCACTACCTCTGGTTCGACAATTACTTTGTCGATCGACAAGCCATCGCCGCTCAGTGGCTAGAAGCCAACGCCCCGGCTGGTGCTTTGGTTGCTTCAACTCCTGCTGGTTCCATCGCGTATCACTTAAAGGATCACAACGTGATTGACATGCTCGGTCTCAACGACGTGCACATTGCTCACACAAAAGCTGATCTCGGAAAGGGTCGTGCAGGTCACGAAAAGGGTGACGGGAAGTACGTACTGTCACGCGCGCCGGATTACATCCTGATGGGAAATGTCGCGGTATTGCCTTTCCCTCTGGACGATCATTCTATTGAAGACAAGCTGATTCTAAAGTCCGAACACGAACTTTGGGCGGACCCGGAGTTTCACAAACAATACGAATTGAAGTGCGTCAAACTCGCTGACACAGGGGTCTTTCAATACTTCACGTTTTTTCAAAAAAGAGATCTCGCCGCTGCAACGGCTTCAAACTTATCGAACAACAATACCGGGAGGACGAAATGAAGGTACTGGTAACTGGTGGATGCGGATTCATCGGTTCGCATACATGCGAATTCTTTCGAGAACTCGGTTGGGAAGTCGTTAGCTACGACAACATGACCAAGTATGAATTGGCTCGCACCGGCTATCAGGCCAACGCAGCTCGCGACTACAACTGGAATTTCCTGGGTGATCTTGGAGTGCGTCGAGTCAAAGGCGATGTGCGATCACTCGAACAATTGCTCGATGAAGCGTCAGGCTGCGATTACATCATTCACACTGCGGCTCAGCCTGCCGTTACCATCAGCATGGAAGACCCGATCCTCGATGCCACTACTAACGTCCTCGGAACGCTGAATGTACTAGAGACCGCCAAACGTCATTCTCTGCCAGTCGTTAGCTGCGCCACCATTCACGTTTACGGGAACTGGATCAACAACACCCTTCAGGAAAACGACACGCGTTACTTCCGAGAGCCTGCAGCCGTTGATGAAAGCGCTCCCACGATGGAGGGATATCTGACTCCACTTCATGCGTCAAAAGCCTCCGCCGAATACTACGTTCGAGTTTATGCAGATACGTACAAGCTCAGAGCCGCAAGTTTTCGTTTAACCGGACTATATGGCCCACGACAGTTTGGTGGCGAGGATCATGGTTGGGTTGCCAATTTTACGATCCGCAACGTTTTAGGTTGGCCTCTGATGGTCTACGGCTCCGGTAAACAAGTCCGTGACATTCTTTTCGCATCCGATGTGGCGAAAGCCTTTTGGGGATTCTTCCGTCAGGGCGAAGCTGGTATCTACAACGTTGGAGGCGGACCTAATCATTCGATTTCGCTCCTGGAATGCATCGACCTTATAGATGAAGTGACAGGGGTGAAATCAGAGGTGAAGTTTTCTCCAGCGAGATTCGGTGACCTGAATTACTTCGTATGCGACTCAAGCAAAGCGAAGCAGAACCTCAACTGGGAAGCGGAAGTCAGCCCTCAGAATGGTGTGCCGGCGCTAATTGAGTGGGTCCAGCAAAACAAAGGGCTCTTTGCAAACTAACGTTAGTCGGCGTAACCACCACCACCATCAAATCGCCTTTTCCGCAACGAATTCGACCCGAGTTTCAAAGCCAGAGATTCTCACTTCAGCAGGAATAACAAGACGAGAGCAGGAGGTTCTAAATGAAAGCACTAATACTAGCTGCTGGTAGAGGAAACCGTTTAAGCGAAGTTTCCAACGGACACAACAAGTGCATGCTGCGTCTCTTTGGTAAGCCGCTGGTCCAATACAGTTTGGAGAATGCGGTTGCGGCCGGAGTTAGTGAAATCGTAATGGTAGTCGGGTATCAAACCGAGGAAATCATCAACGAGTTTGGCAACAGATTTAAGGACGTTCGCATACGTTACGTTATTCAATATGACTCGAAAGGCCTGGTAGATGCTATCGATCGAAGCCGGTTAGCAATTGGCGACTCCGATTTCATGCTGTTTCTCGCCGATGAGATCTTGAGCAAGCCGCGTCATCCAGAGATGCTTGATCGCTTCTACTCCAGCAATATGTTCGTGGCATGTGGAGTTGTTGACGAACCAGACCTGAAAGAGATCCGCAAGACGTATGCGGTAATTCAAGATGATGATCAACGCGTCTATCGGCTAATTGAAAAGCCTCGCAAGCCACACAACCACATCCGAGGCACCGGCAATTGCATCTTTAACTCCAAAATCTTTGAATACATCAACCTCACACCTATAAATCAAAATCGAGGTGAAAAGGAGTTACCAGACTTGATTCAATGCGCTATCGACGACGGTCACCTCGTCAAATCCTTCTGGATCGGAAACGACTACATCAATATCAACACTCCAGACGACATCATCAAAGTAGAACAGACGTACCAGGCCAAGACTGAATGGGTAGACGAGTATGCAGCGGCCTCGTAGAGGAGATTTTATGCGTAATCGGTTTCTGGTCGTTATTCCAGCATACAACGAAGAGGCCACAATCGAACAGGTGGTTACCTTGAGTCAGAAATATGCTGACGTCTGCGTCGTTAACGACGCCAGCAGTGACTCAACGCCTGCCATTCTTGCAGCGCTAAAGGGTGTTCACTGTATTCACCATAAGAAGAACACTCACATAGCCGGAGCGATCCTGGACGGTATGCGTTATGCGCTGAACGCCGGATACGACTTCTGCATAACGATGGACGCTGGAATGAGCCACGATCCAGATGCGTTACCACAATTTCAACGACACACGTCCGCCGACATGGTTATTGGCTACAGGGTAAAGCGGGTCAAGGTACCAGTTTATCGGAAGGCTCTAAGCTTTGGGGCAAAGGTTCTGGTTAACCATTCTCTGGGACGAAACTCGTTGACACAAAAACGGAAAGGACTCAGAGACGTAACCTCGGGTTATCGAATGTATTCTCGAAAGGCCCTCCGCCTACTACTCGCAACGGAACTTGAGAGCCGCTCTTTTGATTTTCATCTTGAAGCACTGGCGTGCGTTTACCGCTGCGATATGAAGATCGAAGAAGTACCAATCACTTACGTTTTTGGCAACTCTTCGCTGCGTTGGAAAGTTGTCGGTGATGCCTTGCGGATGTGGTGGCGAATCTATGTCGGAGATGGTGGACTTGACCCTGCTCTTCTGAAGATAAATCAAGATCGAACTGCGGCCTGATCGGCGAATCGTTTTCGACAATTCTAAAAATGGATAGCAGGTTGGAACAAGCCGCTGGGTCCTGGGGTACGTTGGCCGCAAGGTCGCGGGAAGGCGTCGACGCCAAGGTCGCGGCTCAAGAAAACTCGAAAGTCGGAACGCTTACCGAAGTATTGCTGGTATCCGCGTGGTTTGGACTGTTCGCGGGACTACTTGAAAGCATCGTTTCAGTTGCGCTGCGAGGAGTTCCTGGTTTCGCGGTACGCGTTTCCACGGAGATTTTGTGGATTGCGCCAGCGGTCGATTTGGTCCTGTTTACGTTCCTGGGGATTGGGTTTGCTTTGCTGTCACTGACACTAAGAAAGACTATCTCCTTTCGCTGGCTAGCTTCTCTTCTTACGGCCGCAACACTTTTGGGATTGCTGCTATTACTTGGGAAACTGAATCAATTTGCGGCTTTGATACTTAGTGTTGGCGTCGCTGTTCAGATGGCAAGGATGGCGCGCGGAAAAGAAGCGAAACTGCTGTCATTCTTCAAGCGCACAACCCTGGTGCTTCTTATATCAACTGTGCTTGCAGGAATGGGGGGTGCTTTTTGGGCTACCGCTAGTGAACGTTACAGTACGAGCAAACTGCCTCCACCCACACCGGGTGCGCCAAATGTTCTCTTGATTACGCTCGATACTCTGCGAGCGGACCATCTTTCTCTTTATGGCTATAAGCGAGAGACTAGTCCAAATCTAGCCAGGCTGGCTGAACGAGGCGTGCTTTTTGAGAGCGCGTTCGCCAATTCCTCCTGGACGCTACCATCACACGCGTCACTGTTTACGGGCCTACTACCACACGAGCACAAGGCTGACTGGACTACACCGCTCAGTTCGAACTATCGAACATTGGCCCAGGCATTAGCTGAGCGAGGCTATCTGACGGCTGCTTTTGCCGCGAACATTTCGTACGCCACACCAGAATGGGGAATGGCTCGAGGATTCCAGCGATATGAAGCACATGGGAGCTCTCTGGCGGAAGACATTACGAGCACAGTCTACGGTAAAAAGCTGGCATTGAATCTGCTTCCTCGAATCGGGCACTTCGACATTCCTGGGCGAAAAACAGCGTCGGAGATTAACCACGAATTTCTTAGCTGGTTGAACCAAAAAACTGACAGACCGTTCTTTGCCTTTCTTAACTATTTCGACTTGCATGATCCTTACCTGAGCAGCGGACCATATCGCACTCAGTTTGCCGCTAATCCAACTCGTGGCGATGTAATCAATTTTCAGTTCCAAGCAAATTCCTTTCGACGTAAATCTACTGTTACCAAGGAAGAGCTCAATTCAGAGATCGACAGCTATGACGCCTGTCTCGCAAATCTGGATTCAAAACTCGGCGAGCTCATGGAGGAACTCCAGCGACGCGGGCTCGACAAGAACACATTAATAATCATCACGTCCGACCACGGTGAAGCATTGGGAGAGCACGACCTTTATGGACACGGCAATAGCCTTTACCTAGAGAGTTTGCGCGTTCCCCTATTGATCGTGTTCCCGGGACAGATTCCTGCGGGCGTCCGTGTTGCTGAAATAGCGAGTCTGCACGATGTTCCTGCAACAGTCATGGACCTCCTCAATCAAGGACATGATTCCTTTCCGGGAGAGTCACTTGGTTTGTTCTGGACCAAACGTAACAACCCGGCGCCAGCAACAGCGGCGGTTGTGTCAGAGTTAAGCCCTGGACGCTTTAAAGATGGACCAGTCAATTACCCAACGACAAAAGGCTCTTTGAAGTCGATAGTTACCAGTGAGTGGCACTTGATTGTTTCCGACTCCGGTGAGACTCAACTTTTCGCGTGGCGTAGAGATCCACAAGAATCCAACAATCTGGCCGAAACCAGTGCAGGACGAGTTATCGCAGACGAACTGAAGCAACAGTTGTTAAAGCGCGTCCCACTTTCCAACAAATAATCGTGGAAGTCATAAAGAACAGTCGGTCCGCGAAGCTGGTCACCGAATCGGGCCTCGAACTGCTTGCAGGTAGCAATGCCTGGCATCAGAGACTCTTGAAGTCCGTCTGGTTTGTTTCAGTGCTCTACTCTCTTCCATGGACCATCTTGATCCTGGCCGTCCATCGCAACAGCCCGCGAACCTTGATCTCGTTTCACGGTCTGTTACATGCCGCAATCGCGGGACAATTCCTTACGCCCGGTGCCATCGCTTTCCCTCCAGAGAACCCGTTCTATGCCGGACAACCACTTCCGTATTACTGGTTCTTTCATTTTCTTGCGGCCCAAGTTACGCGCGTACTTGGATGTAACGTTTTTTACTCATTCGAACTGATTACGGTTATTAGTACTTTCTTTTTGGTTGTAATGGGTGTGTCCCTGGGCCTTAAACTCTTTGGCAACAGAGCGTCCGGCTTCCTCATGACCTATTTGATTATGGCGGGCACCAATCCTCTCGGTTGGCTTCACGCAATATACAACATTGTTCGCGGTGGTCCTGGCGTTCTGACCGACACACCGAACCATCTTTGGGGTATCACACATCCGCTGTACTCGTTGATTCGTTACAACGACGTTGGTGGGATCAATGGACCACTCCTAAATTTCTTTCTCAATATCACGTCACGTCCAGCAGCACTCGCCGGTCTCTTTGGAGTCGTTTTCTTTCTTGCGGCTTTTCTCTATCGTCGCAGCCTCCTTCCATTCGTGGGACTCTTGTTAACGAGTGCTGCAACAACCGCGTTTAGTCCGATCATCGGAATTGCGGCAGGTGGATGTCTGATCTTTGGGCTGGTGACCCTTTACTGGGGAGCGCGACTGGTTAACTCGGCCACGAGAATTGTTGAGAGCCGGGTCGTCATTTATTGTGGTGCAGCCATAGTCGGTGGTGTGCTTCTTGCTCTGCCAACGTACTACCATCTTTTGCTGGGCCAAAGTTCAAGCCAGGCAAGATTCACGCTGCTGTCGATAGGCGGCATTCGTCAAGTAGTGGGAATTGGTCTGAGCGTTACGCCCCTGTTCATTCTGGCTATCATAGGCACTTTTCGTGCGCCACGCGATCGACGCTTATTTCTACTGGCCTTGATCATTGCGGCGCTCCCGCTGATTGCGATTACCATAGCCTTCACCTTTGTGGCGGGCAACGAATCAAATTTCTTCCATGCGGGAGTGGTGCTACTTTCCGTCCCGGCCGCCGGCGTAGTTTTGCAGACTGACCGCATAACGAAACGCATCTTCGCAAATGGTCGCATAACTGCGGGAGTAATTCTGTTTTTCCTTCCTACAACTCTTCTATTGGCCATGTCGTATTTCAATCGGCCGCCGGTTCCAGTCAATTTCGACTCAACCGCCGTCGTCCGGACGCCTGAGAATGTCGAACCTGGATCACTCTATGCATGGGTCAAACACAAAACGGAAGTCAATGCTGTTTTTGTAATTAATCCGCGGGAGCGAGTGGCGATCTGCGGAAACGCGGCAGAGTTTCCGGCGATGACTGGACGAGCCATCCTAACGGAAGATCCTGAGCATTACATTGTCACACCGTATCCCGACCTTCGCAGACGCGTAGAAATCGCAGATCAACTCTTATCCGGCATGGAGTTGAGGATCGACGATTCAAACTATCTTTCAAAACTACACTCTCCTATCTACATCGTCAGTAACCACCCCGAAGAAACAACCAGGCTGAACCACCTGCGGGAAAACTACGGCGATCCTGTTTTTCATGACGTTGGTGTCAGTGTTTTCAAGTGGAAAGAAACTCAAGCAAGTGCGGTGCTCGGATCTTTAGGACGGTCAGGAAACTAACAGCATGTCAGAGCTAACAAGGTCTATTGACGAAAGCCTGCAAATAGTCATGCCGGGTAACGGAGCAACTTCAGCCGGTACAGCAATGAGCAGGAGTGCAGATCAGGTTCCGTTGGTATCGCCCTACGGACATCAGGATCTACTTTCAGAAATCAGCGCCACGTACGATTCCACTCTGGTGCGAATGTACTGCAAAGCGCGATTTTTAATTATCAACATAAATATCTTGCACATCCTCGCGCTGTGTCTGAGAGGAAAACGTAGAGTGTTGGATATTGGTTGCGGTTTCGGACTGTTTGGCTGCTACTTCGCTTCGTTACATCCAGAGCTTTCGTACGTAGGATACGATCAGAATCGGAATCGAATTGATATGGCGAACAAGGCGGCTGCCAAACTGGGCCTCCGGAATGCCGAGTTTCGACACGGAGATGCGCGCGAAATGAGCATCGATGAACAATTCGATGCGGTGATAATGGTCGATCTAATGCACCACATCGATGATGAAGCCAAGAAACGTCTGGTGGCGCATTGCGCACAACATCTCGCTGAGGATGGTAACTTAGTGATAAAAGACATCAGCACTCGATGGCCGCTCAAAACCTTCTTCACATGGAGTCTCGATGTACTCATGACACGCGGTTTCGACATGCACTACTGGAGCGAGGAGAGCTTTCACAAGCTGCTGAGTTCTTACTTCAATCGTATCGACACGTTTCCGCTTTCTGATTGGCTACCATATCCACACATCATTTATCTCTGTGAGCGACCAACCACAAGCATGTCGCAAAAAGTGGTCTAATCTAAAGAGAAGCGTCACGTAGCAGACTCCCCAGCCCGACAATTAATCCTAATCTTCTTACACGAAAAAGGAAGCGCCGAATGCGTTCGTGCAGACTCTATCTTTGCCTTCTTGTGTTAATGACCGGCTTCTTAGCAGTAGCAATAGTTCCAGTACACGTCTCATCTAAGGCATCAAAATCAACAACCATAGAAAAGGTGGCCACCAAAGAGAGTTCGTTCTCAAGCCTTAACCTTAGAGGCCTGCATAACAACTCTCTTGTCTTGAAGACCGTTCCGCAGAAGCAAGCTACACATCCTTATTCGGGAGCGGCAAACGGCCAGGCCTTCATGGTTGAAGAAGGGCCAATTGGACCGAATGTAACTCTGTTGAAGACTTCCATTCCTGTATTCAAGAACTTCGGACTCTCTAAAGATGGCGGCAAGTTGTTGTACTCGTCTTTGAAAGACGGCATTCCATCGGGTGAACTGTTTCTGGAGGATCTCTCGAGTGGAACAACCGAAAAACTGACGTCGCGACTTGTTCTCACGTCAGCATGGTCGCCCGACTCGAGTCGAATCGCATACACCTTCTCGAGCGGAGAAGCATTTGGACTTGCGGTGATCGATCTGAATTCACGTCAAGACAAGATCGTTATTTCCGGTGGTGTATTTGCCGACGTTATCCAGTGGAACGACTCGGGTACGGGTATTCATTACCTTGGAACAACGGAGCAGGATTCGCAGGTCCAATTAGCGTCAGAGTACGTAACGGTTGACGAATGGTCCGATCCAACGAATGCACTCAGGGTTCCGGCAGGCTTCCCTGTTCCTGATAGATCTCGAATCGCTCAAGCACAGATTGGAAAACCAAAGGGCAGTCAGAGATTTCGAGTGCCATCGAGAGATGGTCAACATGAAGTCACCGGCGACGACTTGCTTAGCAACACTTCACTGTACGTGCGCTCACAAGTGTCCGGAAGCTCAACCTCACTCGGTCAAGGTCAACTGGTTTCGGTAATGGATAATGGAGCGATCGTTAGGAAAACCTCGTCAAAGAGTTCCCAGTTGCAATATGTGAGCTTTAGCGGGCAAGTAACAACTCTCGCTGCCTCGCCTTTAACCTATAACTTGCCACTAGCGAACCCCAAAGTGGTCCAGGGCGGCGCGGCCTATGGTACTCCCGGAAACTGCCTTATCGTGTCCCACACCAATGCGATGTCCTATGCATTCGACCTGGAAAGTACGATTGGCGCTCATGTGATGGCAGCCGCAGACGGTTTGGTCGTTTATACAAATTCCACGGTAAGTTGCAACACTATCGATACTGACTGCTCAGACTACAATCCTAATGGGTGTCCCGGCACGTTCCTCGGCAATGTCGTGATCGTTCAGCACGCCGACGGAACTTACAGTAAGTATGCACACATGGAAACCAATTCCGTGCAGGTTGCCGTCGGAACAACAGTCTGTCAGGGTCTGTATATCGGCAGACAGGGTCACACCGGATCCACTAACGGAACCCTAAACGGTTGCGGCGATCACCTTCACTTTCAACGACAGTCGTCCCCTGACATTTTTGGACAGTCAATCCCGGTGGACTTTGCTGATGTCCCATCGAATCCACTGGCTTGCAATCAGACTTATGTTTCCGGCAGCACCGAAGTGAGTCACTCGATCAGCCCGAGTTCTCAAAGCTTCGGTACATCCGGCGGGAACGGCTCAGTTAATATCACCTCCACCGGTTGCAGTTGGAGCGCAGTAAGCAACGACAATTGGATCACAGTAACTTCACCCGCGAACGGCAGTGGCAACAGCCTCGTCACGTACTCAGTGGCAGACAATTCCACGAGTGGGGCTCGTGTGGGCACTCTTACCGTCGGTGGTCATACTGTTACCGTTTCTCAGACCGGTGGCGGAGTTACCAATCAAGCACCAACAGTGAATGCGGGCACCGACCAAGCTGTCACATTGCCAAGTAGTGCAACTCTCTCCGGAACCGTTTCCGATGATGGACTACCTATTCCTCCTGGAGCGCTTACGATCAGCTGGTCCAAGATAAGTGGTCCTGGAACCGTTGGCTTCGCAAATGCGAATCAAGCTTTTACAACCGCGACGTTCTCAATGGCTGGCATCTACATACTCCGCCTTAGTGCTTCTGATGGATCACTTTCTACCAGTGATGACGTAAGAGTCATTGTAAGTACAAACAGCGGGACTGGTGCGATGGTTGGAAGCTTTGGTCCATCACCGATTTCGGTTGACTTGACCACCGAGGGCAGCTCGGATTGGATTCATTGGGGACTTATCGATGCGAGTAGTTTGGATCGAAAGAACGGCGTGCCCGCCCAGATTAGCAACTACACCAAAATTGGACCTATTACCCCAGTTAGATACGGCGGCGGAGCCACGTCCTACAGTTGGAGCGACGGAACACCTAATGCCGTGGTTAGCAATACCAGTTCCGGGCTGTTTGATTACGACATCGGCAATGGCTTTGAGCTAACCTTCCCGGCAGATACTGCGACACGTACGCTCAAGTTGTATGTGGGACTCTTTTCTTCGCAAGGAAGATTCGAAGCGACTATCAGCGATGGAAGTGCTTCTCCACTTGTTGACACCTCATTCCAGAACCCAACTGGGACGAGTGATGGAGTTTACGCAATCAGCTATCGTGCTGCTTCGGCCGGACAAACACTTACCATCAGATGGACGCTCGAGAGCAACACGAATCCAGCCGGGAACATTACAATTCAAGCCGCGACACTAGCGGTCAGCGGAGGACAGAGTACCGGTTCACTCTCAGGAAGTGCAGCGACCGCGCCCGGCAGCGTTAACCTGACAACCGAAGGTACTGCTGACTGGGCACACTGGGGCCTAACCGATGCGAGCAGTTTTAACCATCGCAACGGAATCACCCCCCAGATAAGCAATTACGTACAAATTGGTCCAGTAGGTGTTCTCCGACAACAGCAGAGCCCAACCAGCTACACCTGGAGTAACGGAACTCCGACAGCTTCGGCAACCAATACGCCTACCGGCGTCTTTACTTATGGTGTTGGTTCGGGATTTCAGATCACAGTTCCCGCAGATACCACCACGAGAACACTGAAACTCTACGTCGGCGTTTGGGACGCACAGGGACGATTGTCCGCGACATTGAGCGATGGGAGTGCGGCACCCTTTGTCGACACCACTGTGATCAATCAGACGTCGACCAGTAACGCCGTCTATACTATTAATTACCGGGCAGCCAGTAGCGGCAAGACTCTGACTATCACCTGGACCGTCAACGCAAACTTCAATGCGTTTGGCAATGTCACCTTACAGGCGGCCACACTCGCCACCAGTGGTGGCCCACCACCGGTTAATCAGGCTCCAATCGTCAATGCAGGTTCCGATCAAACCATCACTCTGCCTAGCTCAGCAAATCTAGTGGGAACGGCGGCGGACGACGGTTTGCCAGCACCGCCGGGAGCTCTGACTACGACCTGGTCCAAAGTATCGGGACCTGGCACGGTAGGTTTCGGCAACGCAAACTCATTGAGCACGACTGCCAGTTTCTCGCTCGCTGGTGTCTATACACTTCGCCTAACGGCAAGCGATAGCAACCTTGCAAGCACAGATGATCTGATTGTTACAGTGAATTCTGGCGGGGGTGCCGGGGCGCTTTCGGTCAGTGCTGCAGTCTCGCCCGGAGCAGTAAATCTAACAACAGAAGGAACGGCAGACTGGGCACACTGGGGACTCACGAATGCCAGTAGCTTTAACCACCGCAGCGGTGTCACTTCGCAGATATCCAATTTCACACAAATTGGCTCGGTTGGTACTCTAAGACAACAAGGAAGCCCAACAACTTACACGTGGACCAACGGCACTCCTACTTCATCGGCCAACAACACTCCGACCGGTGTGTTTACGTACGGTCTTGGATCGGGCTTCCAGTTGACTGTTCCGGCCGATACAACGAATCGAATACTTAGGTTGTATGTAGGTGTTTGGGATGCTCAAGGTAGATTGAGCGCAACGTTGAGTGATGGAAGTGCGACCGCAGTTGTCGACACAAGTGTTATCAACCAAACCTCAACCAGCAATGCCTTCTATACTGTCAACTACCGAGCAGCAAGCAGTGGGCAGACTCTGACGCTGACCTGGACAGTTAATGCAAATTTCAATGCGTTTGGCAACGTCACATTGCAAGCAGCAACATTGGTGTTGAACGGTTCGCCAACGCCAACTCCGACTCCGACTCCGACTCCGACTCCGACTCCGACTCCGACTCCAACGCCGACACCGACTCCAACGCCGACTCCGACGCCAACGCCAACGCCAACGCCGACTCCAACGCCGACTCCAACTCCGACGCCGACGCCGACGCCGACTCCAACGCCAACTCCGACGCCGACGCCGACTCCAACTCCAACGCCGACTCCAACTCCTACGCCAACTCCGACTCCTACGCCGACTCCGACTCCGACGCCGACGCCAACGCCAACGCCAACGCCGACAGCGGGTTTGATTTCGGGTGGTCAGGTACCTGCGCCAGCGAACGTAAACCTAACGACGGAGGGAACTGCAGATTGGGCGCATTGGGGGTTAACTACTGAAACGAGCTTTGATCATAAGAATGGTGTAACTCAACAGATCAGTAATTACTCTCAAATTGGCGGCGTGGGTATTCTGCGTCAGAAGCAGAGCCCGACAAATTACAGTTGGACCGATGGCACTCCCACTGTTACCACCACCAATACGCCAACTGGAGTCTTCGCATACGGATTAAATAACGGGTTACAACTAACACTGCCCGCTGATACGACCGACCGCACTGTTAAATTGTACATGGGCGTTTGGGACGCCCAGGGCCGTTTAGAAATAAGTCTCAGTGATGGCAGCGCACCAACGTTCGTCGACACGTCTTTAATTAATCAAACGAACGTTAGCAACGCTGTCTACACGATCAATTACCATGCTGGTACTAATGGCCAAACCCTTATCATCAGGTGGACCGTCAACGCTTCTTTCAACGCCTTTGGAAACGTGACTCTGCAAGCAGCGTCACTGGTTAGCAGTGGACCAGCACCAACACCAACTCCAACTCCGGCAGCTGAGTTTCAAATCTCTTCCTCTGCACCATTTGCCCAACTGGTAACAAATATTGCCAGCGATCCAAACGGTAACTTTGTTGTGGCGTGGCAAAGTCTGCTTCAGGACGGTAATGGCTGGGGAATTTTTGCTCGTCGATATGATTCAGCCGGCTTACCTCAAGGTAATGAATTCCAGGTAAATACCTTTACGCCGGGGAACCAATTCGTACCTCGCGTTGCAATGGATTCACTCGGGAATTTCGCAATCGTATGGGAGAGCTTCCAGGTTGATGGCAGCGGTTACGGGGTTTCGTGTCAGCGATTTAATGCGGCCGGTGTAGCACTTGGTGGAGAGTTCCAGGTCAATACAAACACTACTGATAATCAACACGATCCGTACATTGCAATGGCGCCAAACGGTGCGTTCGTAGTTGTCTGGTCCAGCAATCTTCAGGACGGAAGTTTAGACGGCATCTACGGACAGCGCTTTGATTCTGCGGGCGCTCCTGTGGGAGCTGAATTCCACGTCAGTACGTTTACCAACAACATTCAGGGCCAGCCCACAGTCTCAATGGACGCTTCGGGTAATTTTGTCGTTGTATGGGAGAGCCAGGGTCAGGACGGTAGCGGATACGGTGCTTACATGCAGCGCTACAATTCTAGCGGCGTTGCTCAGGGTGGTGAAGTTCGAGTGAACACTGTTACCGCAAACGATCAGGCGGAGCCCTACGTCAACCTAGCTTCGGGCGGTAGTTTTGTCATCGCGTGGGCGAGTACCAGTCAGGACGGTGATGGTATTGGAGTCTACGCCAAAAGGTATAACGCCTCGGGAGTCGCTCAAGGCTCCGAATTTAGAGTCAACACATTCACTTCTGGCGATCAAACAAATCCTTCCGTCGCCACAGACTCTACTGGCAATTTCGTAATCATTTGGGAGAGCCAGGGTCAGGATGGGAGTGGCAAAGGAATCTATGGACAGCGCTACAACTCGTCAGGTGTCGCTCAAGGTTCCGAGTTTCTGGTTAACACCTTTACAAGTAGCGACCAGGCGTATCCATTTGTGACGCGTGCCCCGGCAGGTAATTTTGTCGTTGTTTGGACTAGCTCTGGTCAAGATGGAAGTAACGAAGGCGTGTATGGCAAACGATTTAACTCGTCCGGTGTACCACTTAACACTCCATAAACGTTTGACTGAATCACAGAAGGAATTAAGTTAGTGCGCATCGGTGTGGACGCAACATGTTGGCAGAACAGACGAGGTTACGGCCGACATTCGCGTGCCTTACTTTCAGCGCTCGTTAATCTCGATGTCAATAACCAGTATGTCTTGTTCATGGACTCTGACAAAGACATTGAAGACCTACCGATCGGAGCCGAATTGAATCTGGTAAAGACAGATGCGCCGACGGCCCAGGCTGCCTCAGCAAAGGGGCGCCGATCAGCTCGAGACATGTGGCGAATGGCTCGGGCCATGTCGAGCACCGATCTGGATCTGCTCTTTTTCCCGACGATCTACAGTTATGTGCCCGTGATGACGCGCGCCAAGAAGATCGTGATGATTCACGACGTTATCGCGGAAAAGTACTTAGACCTGACGATGCCAAAGTTTAGTGCCCGACTGTTTTGGAAAACAAAAGTGGCGCTTGGTCGTTGGCAGGCAGATGCGGTTGCCACAGTATCAGACTTCTCGCGACGTGGAATTGTCGAACACTTTGGTATGGACGCTGATCGAGTTCACGTTGTTAGAGAGGCAAACGATCCTGTATTTCGCGTATTGAAAGATCCGCAGCCGACACAGCATCTCACTTCGCTGGGGTTTGATCCCGCTAACCGATCAATCGTGTATGTCGGTGGCTTCAGCCCACATAAGAATCTCGAGATGCTCGTAAGGGTTTTTAGCGACATCATCAAGAAGCCCGGCTTCAGTGATCTGCAACTCATACTAGTCGGCGACGATAAGACAGAGGTTTTTTATAGTTACGTTGATACGATTAAGAACATGGTGGCCGATCTCGGACTCGGGAAACGAGTTCTCTTCACCGGCTTTCTTTCCGATGAGGAGTTGGTGATCCTGTTCAATCTGTCGACGGTTTCGGTTCTACCATCACTTATAGAAGGCTTTGGATTGCCGGCTGTGGAAGCTGCTGCCTGCGGATGCGCCGTGATCGCGACACGTGAAAGCCCGCTTCCGTCAGTACTCGGCGAGGGTGCTCTCCATTTCGACCCCAGAAACAAAGAGGAGTTGGAACGCGCTCTGCTTTCAGTGCTCGAATCGCCTTCACTGCGCGAGCGGATACGAATGGCTGGAGTCGACGCAACCAGTAAACTCACGTGGGAAGCGGCTGCGAAGGAGATGGTAAACCTCATCAACTCGGTAACTACGTCATGAACAGGCCGCTTAACTTTCTTCACCTCACAACGTTCTATCCGCCGTATAGTTTTGGCGGAGATGCAATGTACATCTATCGACTGGCGCACGCGCTCGGCGACGTCGGCCACAACGTCGATGTAGTACATTGCGTTGACTCCTATCATCTGCTGCATCCGGGAAAACCCGAGATAGCTTTTACTTCTCACCCTAAAGTCCAAACGCATGAACTTCGAAGCGGTCGCGGATGGCTATCACCCCTGCTAACACAACAAACCGGAAGAGCCTTTCTGAAGCAAAAAGCGATTAACGATTTACTAAAGAGCAAGCCATATGACGTGATTCACTATCACAATATCTCCTTGCTCGGGCCAGAAGTATTGACCTTTACGCCAAAGCACAATCGCGCGGTAAAGATGTATACAACGCACGAACACTGGCTCATTTGTCCGACTCATGTGCTCTGGAAATTCGGTGAGCGACCTTGCGAGAAGGCAGAGTGTTTTCAGTGCACAATTAAAGCAAAGCGGCCACCTCAACTCTGGCGCTTAACCAACTACCTTCGCGATACCAGCCATCACGTCGATCAATTTGTTTCTCCAAGTCGTTTTACCGCAACGATGCATGAAACGAGAGAGTTTCCTGAACGAGTTCTTCACTTACCCTACTTTATAGATCGAGTGGACAACGAGTGGCGTGAACCTGGTCCAAACCCGAACCCAAACCCATATTTTCTGTTTGTCGGAAGACTCGAGAAGATCAAAGGACTGCACACTCTGATCAAAACATGGGCCAACGTCAACTACGATCTCTTAGTTGCCGGAAGTGGGCCAGAAGCAGAAGAGCTCCGAGCTTTGGCCGCGTCTAACCCGCGAATCAAATTCCTGGGTCCCTTATCACAGCAGCAATTAGGCAGTCTTTACTACCACGCTGTTGCGTGCATCGTACCTTCGATCACCTATGAGACTTTTGGAATAGTAATCATCGAAGCCTTTGCCAGAAAAACTCCGGTCATTGTCCGCGACCTCGGTGCCTTACCCGAGGTGGTCAAAGATAGCGGTGGGGGCTTTATCTATCGAAATGACGACGAACTACTTAGAGCGATTGAGGAACTGGCAACTCAAAAGGATCTGCGTGATCAGTTGGGCAGAAAAGGTTACCAATCGTTTGTCTTGATGTGGTCTCGCGAAGCGCATCTTGAACTCTATTTTTCATATTTGCGCAACTCTGCAAAACGAAAGTTCGGATACGTGCCTTGGGAACCAGAGCGTACTGAAGTTACAACCCCAGTCCTTCAAAAAGAACTCGCCATTTAGATCCAATCTCTAGTTCATTTTCTCAATGTCAAATCGCGCACTGGCAATCAAACGGTCTGACCGGCTCTCGTTCAGAGAGATTTCGGAACGCATTGGTTCTCAAACTGCACCTCATTGGGCCGCGTTACCGATTGCGACCATCGGCGTCGGATACATCCCGATCATTCCGGCAACCTGGGCAAGCTTAGTAACCACGGCGGGTTATTTTGGCTTTCTGAAGACCATACCCCGTCTGTACACTGTTGCAGTTTCAGCTGGACTTAAGATGCCTCAAGTCGAGGTATTTAGAATGACTTGCGTGTTGCTGCTTGCAACGCTCCTTGGCATCGTTGGAATATGGGCCAGTTCACACACAGAGCGATTCCTCGGAAGAAAAGACCCAAAGCATGTTGTGATTGACGAGGTGGTGGGCCAACTCATTACTTTTGTCTTTGTGCCTTTGACCGCTGGTATCGGATGGCTCGTGCTTGGTTTTCTGATGTTTAGAGCATTCGATATTTTCAAGCCGTATCCCATTCGCCATCTGGAAGATCTACACGGTGGACTCGGCATCATGGCAGACGACACACTAGCTGGCGGATATGCTGCTATCGTGATGTTGCTATTAGCCTATCTCCCGCTTTCCTTCTGAGCTCCAAGGGAATAACACACCCGGGTTGGATCAAGCTTCTACTCTACGTCAGACAACCCTTGGGAAGAGATCGTTGTGTTCAATCTAGTCCTTTCTAATAAAGAGGCTCGTATGCGTTGCTTCCTGCGAACGATCTTACTGAATAACCCATACTCTGTCTTAATCCTCGCCGCTGTCGGATTTGGTCTCATATTTATTGTGGGCTCAATTGCAACGGAGGCTGCTCCTCCAAATTTCGTTAACGAGATCTTGATTACGAATCTTGTCGAGCCAATATCAATGCAGTTCCTACCCGATGGCCGAATGCTCGTTGTCGGCCGTCTGGGTAAAATCTGGGTAGTTCAACCTGGCGCTACACAAATTGATCCGACGCCTTTTCTTCAACTCACAAACATAAGTAATAACTCTTCGGAAAACGGAGTGTTCAGCATCACTCTTGATCCAAACTTTGCGCAAAATCAGCAGTACTACCTTTTCTACACTTCAAGCTCGCCACTTGCCGATCGAATCTCACGCTTTACGGCGAATGGAAATACTACCAACCTGAATACAGAACAGGTCATCTGGCAGGATACTGCTGTACCCGGCGTTACCCATCATGGCGGTTCTATCGGCTTTGGCCCAGACGGTAAGCTATACACTTCAGTAGGCGAGCATTTCGTCGCACCAGACGCGCAAGTCCTGGACACATTTCACGGCAAGATCTTGCGAATGAATAGCGACGGCACCGCCCCGAGTGACAACCCCTTTTTCACGGGAAACCATACTCCCCGCGATTACGTTTGGGCCCTGGGTCTGAGAAATCCCTTTCGAATTTCTTTCGATTCTTTTAACGGACGACTCTACATTGCTGACGTTGGAGGCAACGTTCAGGCAACGGCCCAGGAAGAAGTAAATGTCGGAGTACGGGGAGCGAACTATGGTTGGCCCAATTGCGAGGGGCCTTGTAATGATCCAAACGTTACGGATCCATTGTTCTTTTACTCACATAACAACGTCCACGCATCAATAACTGGCGGCTTTGTTTACCGCGGGAATCAGTTTCCCTCTCAATACTTCAACAGCTATTTTTACGGCGACTTTGAGCGAAACTTCATCAAGGGGTTCAACATGAACGCGAGTGGGCAAGTGACGGGAACGTTCAACTTTGAACCAGATAACGGCGCATCCGACGGTCCCTACGGAAACATTACGTTCCTCACTCAAGGTCCTGACGGCGCTCTCTATTATGTGGACTACAACTATGACGCTTCCGGAAACGCAACATCGGCGGGATCCATTCGTAGGATTCGTTACACGCTGGGAAATCAGCCACCGACAGTTGTAGCGTCGGCGAACCCGACTAGGGGAGCGCCTCCTCTGAACGTGAACTTTTCCAGCGCTGGAACCACAGACCCTGAGGGAAACACACTGACGTACAGTTGGGATTTTGGTGACGGAGGAACATCAAACCTTCCAAACCCAGCTCACGTTTATCAAAGCATTGGTCTTTATACAGCACGCGTTACTGTCTCAGATGGATCAAATCAGGTCTTATCAAACCCAATAAGCGTCACAGTGGGTAATGCACCCGTAGTCACGATTTTGTCACCCGCAAACAATTCACCTTTCATTGCGAGAGACGTGATTTCGTTTAGTGGTTCGGCCTTCGATCCCGAAAACGGCAATCTTCCGCCAGGTAACCTTTCCTGGATAATACTTTTCCATCACGGTACGCACACACATCCGATCCTGGGGCCTTCAACAGGTGCGTCTGGAACATACACCATACCCACGAATGGACACGATTACTCCGGCCAGACGAGTTATGAAATCATATTGACAGCGACGGACCTGGATGGACTGCAGAGTTCGGCTTCGGTGTTCATCCTTCCGCAGAAGGTGAACCTCACATTTGACACGATTCCAAGTGGGCTCGACATTTTCTTAGACGGAATCAAGACGCCAACACCTTTAGTTCTCGATACACTGATCGGCTTCGATCACACTTTGCAGGCATTAGATCAAATCAAGAACGGAACGTCCTACACCTTCCAGTCCTGGTCAGACGGCGGGGCACAATCTCACACAATTACTACGCCAGGCTCGGACGCCACGTTCACTGCAAACTATGCGATCGCTCTAGTGCAACCATTGTTGAATTCGACTCTCGATGATCTCGCCGCACTGCAGAATCCAACTCGCGGAACTGGAGTGGGAGCTACTGTCAACACAACTCCAGTCAATGATTTTGTTTCGGCTCAAATCGGTAACGGAATCAGAATTGACGCGTCCAACGAAATGGCTCAGTTCTTGCAAATCAGTGGGGGCGTCCAGAACGTTGAACTCGACCAGGGTACGATTGACTTCTGGTACAGGCCAAATAGTGTTCACACTGATGGAGTCTTTCGCCCACTGGTTAGTGTTGGTCCATGGGCCACGCCGGGATCAATTCACATCATCAAGCAAAACTCATTTAACAGTAACGGTCTTGGCGTGCAGTTCCGAGATGCGGCCGGTAATGTTTGGGAAACAGACGTACCAGATACCGGCTACAACTTCACACCTGGGACATTTGTTAATGTACGCGCCACCTGGGATTTTACAGTCGCGGCTGGTGTGCGAAACATTCATGTGTACCTAAATGGGGTTGAGGCGCCAATGTTGTTTATGACAACTGGTCCCAGAACGATGCCCGCAGAGAGTGCCACACGTTCAATTTATATTGGTAATCGCGGCGATGCATCAGGGTTCTTCGGCAACGGCGTTTTCGACGCCTTAACGATTTATCCAACCGCAATTCCGCCGTCGCAACAGGACCTAACACCTCCGACAAGAAACAATGGACAACCGAGCGGGGCCTTGCAGTCTGGAACGACCTCAACAACAATTTCGTTGACAACTGATGAAGCGGCGGTTTGCAAATACTCCGCTACACCGAATGTCGGCTTCAGCGGAATGCCTGGTACCTTTTCAACTACGGGTACAACTTCCCATTCGACGATAGTCGGCGGCCTGAGCAACGGTAACTCCTACACTTTTTATGTGCGTTGTCAGGACACGGTCGGAAACGCAAATACGAACGACTTCAATATTAGTTTTTCGGTCAATAATCCTGGACCGACAAATCAGCAGCCGACTGTGAATGCTGGTCCGGACCAGACAATAACGCTACCTGGAAGCGCTACCATGAACGGCAGCGCTAGTGATGACGGCTTGCCAAGCCCGCCCGCGGCACTTACCACCGTTTGGTCTCAGGTAAGTGGTCCGGGAATAGCAACCTTTGGAAACGTTAATGTTGTAAATACGAGTGCCAGTTTCTCAGCCGCAGGTACGTATGTCCTGAGGCTAACCGCCAATGACACCGCACTCTCGAACAGCGACGATGTCACCATATTTGTTAATCCGAGTTCTGTGGGTGGCTCCCTGGTCGGGAGTCTGGCGCTGTCGAGTAGTTCCGTGAATCTCACGACCGAGGGAAGTCTTGACTGGGCTCATTGGGGATTGAACTCGGCAGCGGACTTCGATCACAAGGCCGGGGTTCCGTCCAGAATCAGTAATTACTCAGTTCTCGGCGGAGGCGGTGTTAACCGTCAAGGTGCTAGTCCTAGCAGTTATAGTTGGACAGATGGAACACCGACCGGAGTCGTAACGAATTCGCCTACGGGAGTTTACATAATCGGCAGCGCGAACGGTCTTCAACTAACTGTTCCTGCTGATACGACTGAACGAACCTTGAAGCTATACCTTGGTGTGTGGAGTGCGCAAGGAAGGTTGGAGGCAACGCTCAGCGATAACAGCGCGCAACAGTTTGTCGATACTGCAGTAATCAATCAGACGGGTACCAACAACAATGTGTATACGTTGAGGTACCGTGCAGCGGGAGCCGGGCAAACTCTCACTATTAAGTGGACCGTCAATGCAAGCTTCAACAACTACGGCAACATCACCTTGCAAGCGGCTTCGCTGGCGCTGCCAGGAGGCCCACCTACTAACCAACAGCCGAACGTCAACGCGGGTTCCGATCAAACGATTACGTTGCCGGCAGCCGCAAGCTTAGCAGGCACTGCATCGGACGATGGACTACCTGGTCCGCCGGCCACACTAACGACAACGTGGAGCAAATTCAGCGGGCCAGGTACCGTAAGTTTCGGTAACCTCAATTCGTTGAATACATCGGCCACCTTTTCGACGTCAGGCACCTACGTTTTGCGACTTACCGCAAACGACGGTGCACTCTCCAGCAGTGACGACGTAACCATCACGGTAAATCCAACTTCTCCAACTAACCAACAACCGAACGTCAACGCGGGTCCTGATCAAACGATCACGTTGCCGGCAGCGGCCAGCCTGGCCGGAACTGCATCAGATGATGGCCTACCAAGTCCTCCAGCGACGCTAACAACAACCTGGACGCAGTTCAGTGGACCAGGCACTGCGAGCTTTACAAATGCAAACATAGTGAACACGACAGTTAGTTTTTCTGTACCAGGGACGTACGTGCTGCGCCTGACCGCAAACGATGGTGCACTCATAGTCAGCGATGACGTAACCATCAACGTCAATGCTAGTTCTGCTGGAGGAGCTTTGGCTGCTTCACTCGCAGTCGCCCCTTCATTGGTGAATCTAACTACAGAAGGAATAATAGACTGGACTCACTGGGGCTTGAATGCGACTCCGGACTTTGATCACAAAGCATCGGTTACGTCACGAATAAGTAACTACCTGCTAATTGGTTCGGGAGGACCGGTACGCCAGCGCGCAAGCCCGACCAGTTACAGTTGGACCGATGGAACGCCAACTGGTGCGGCTTCAAATTCTCCAACCGGTGTTTATCTGCTGGGAACCGGAAACGGTTTTCAAATTACCGTGCCGGCAGATACTACCGACCGCACATTAAAGATATACGTTGGAGTCTGGAGCGCTCAGGGCAGACTCGAAGCATCGCTCAGCGATAACAGTGCACCAACTGTTATAGATACCAATGTGGCAAGTCAAACTGGAACAAGCAACGGGGTGTACACAATCAATTTCAGAGCAGCTTCAAACAGTCGAACACTGACCGTGAAGTGGACAGTACTGAATAGCTATAACGTCTACGGAAACATCACCCTTCAGTCTGCCACCCTATTCTAGATACTCATCGGGCTAAGCACGTTCGTACGTTCCTAGCAGTTCGCCAACTCCCATCGGCTTCCCATCAAACTTTATTTTCCTCTTGCCCTAACCGAATTCCCGGTTTCTATCGAGGTGTATCAAATGGCACAACAGTTTCCCTTAACTAACCCAGACGGCGTTAGGCTCGCGGAGGCTAGAAGTGGAAATGTCATCTACCTGTTGCTGGTTTCTATGAGACCGCATCAGTGGGTTAAGAACCTCTTCGTCCTCGCTCCCCTTCTCTTTGGAATGAAACTTAGTCAGCCCGTCTATCTGTTCACTGCTTTTGCTGCGGCTCTGTCGTTCAGCCTTCTATCCAGTGGGTTATACCTGGTGAACGACATGGTTGATGCCGAGGCAGACCGAGCACATCCAGAAAAGCGGTTGAGACCTATCGCATCGGGGAATCTCAGTGCAACGATTGCCGTTTTGGCAGCCTGCTTCCTGCTGACAGTCGCGTTCGCTGTTTCCTTTTCTCTTGGACTGAAATTCGGATTGGTCGCAGTCACCTACGCTGTCGTGACACTAGGTTATTGCGTGGCGTTCAAACAAGCGATAGTGCTCGATGCCATGCTGATCGCGTCTGGTTTTGTTCTTAGGGTAGTCGGTGGGGCGATCGCCGTAGATGTGCAACCTACTCATTGGCTGATCGTTTGCGCGTTTCTATTAGCACTTTTCCTGGCATTCTCAAAACGCCGGCAAGAATTGGTAACTCTCTCTGATGGTGCCGCTCAGCACCGCGCGGTGTTGGGTGAGTACACAGTGAGTTTCCTCGATCGGGCCAACAATATATTGCTTGGCGCGACGCTTGTTTGCTATGCACTCTACACGGTAGCGCCCGAGACAGTAGAGCGTTTTCACACAGACAAACTTATCTATGGCTCTGCTTTTGTTATTTACGGACTGCTGCGTTATTTGGCTTTATTACAGGATGGCAAGAGTGGGGCGAATCCCAGCAAGATGCTGGTTAAAGATAAACCTCTTCTGCTGGCGGTGATCGGTTGGGCGATCTATAACGCGCTCATAATCTATCGTTCCTCCCTCCACTTTTAGGAGGGAAGAACGACAGATCGAAAAGCTTACTTAGCGTAGATCGTAATCACACCAGCCGCAGGAATATTCGTTGTTACGACTCCGCCAGAACCTATAGATTGATCTGGCAGATTAAAGTCATACTGACTTGAGGTTGTATACTTAATTCCATAAGTTCCGGCTGGCATCCCTACGATGTTGAATGACTGGCCCGCAGTAGCTTTCACGACGACAACATATTTGCCGTTCGCATTGATGAAAGCCAACGGGTCGAGATTGGCGTTGTTACTACTACCACCAATTCTTCGGGCTCCCCTGCGCACAAACTTGAAGTACTGACGCAGGAATTTTGTCCGACTGCCGTAAGTTACCGCTCCGGTTGACGGACTTATCATGAAGTACATCGAACCGTTGTCGGTGTTGGCAATATCTGAGGCGAGTACAAACTGTCCCCACGATGAATTGGATCCAATCTTGAGATCCTTGTGGAGGGTATTGTAATCAGCCCCGATGAGTTCCGACATGAAGGTATTCTTGCCATCGGCCTGCACCGCATTCTTGAGCATAACCAGGTCAGAGTCTTCAATGTCGACATATCGATGATAGGCGACCTCTGAAACGTAGGTGAGTGCAGCTGGGTTCGTGGCCTTGATATTCGTATACCAGGTCAACGCATCGGGAGCACTTGTTACCGAAGGCAGTATGAAGTTCGGAGTAAAGCCGGCCGCCAGCAACTTATTCTGCGCAGCCACTACTACATTGGCAATCTGCGAGGCCGTCCACGCAGCTGTGGTTGTGTCTGGTTCGAGAATTACCTCCCAGGCATCCGGGGCAAACCCGTATCTGGCTTGAATATGCTGATAGACAGCTAGAACAAATTCACCGTACTCCGCTGGATTGTTCTTGTGTTCGAAGCTTGATGAACCAAAATCTACATAGCATATCGATACGTAGAGACTTTCGTTTTGCGCCGCAAGACGTTGACGCATTGGAATGACAACTGCATCCATTTCCAGATCCAGCCTGGACCAATTGAAGCCACCCGGATTAAGGCTATTCGGGTCACCATTGTCGTTGACTATTTCATAGCGATGCGAAAGTGCTGATGTCAACGAGATCTGGCCATTAAGATACTGCTGGAAATAGTCAGTCGGATTTTCAAAACCAGAGGCGACCTCTACTCGAATCCGATTGATTCCTATGTCTACCGCGTTATTAATAACGGTGGACCGCCAGTTCTGATAGGTTGCAGGGTAGTTGTCCTGCAACATTCGGGCCGTTGCCTCCCAACCCCGCATTGTTTCGAAGGTAGTCGACGGGCTCAAGGTAATATTGTTACCTGACGGCGTCGGCGCGGGTGTTGGTGTCGGCGTTGGTGTCGGCGTCGGGTTTGGAGTCGGCGTCGGTGTCGGCGTCGGCGTCGGCGTCGGTGTTGGCGTCGGCGTCGGTGTTGGTGTCGGCGTCGGTGTCGGTGTCGGTGTTGGTGTTGGCGTCGGTGTTGGTGTTGGCGTCGGATTTGGATTTGGATTCGCGGCAGAAGCCGGAACCACAACAAACGCACCAAATTCCGGAGCCGTATGCGTTCTGGTTACACCAAGTCCGATTGGCGATACAGCACTCAAATTCGTCATCGGAATTGAGACTGAAGGATTCGCCGGATTATATGTGCCGCTCACTACCGGCGTTGCAGAGTAATTCTGCACATCCCGGATTTGGTAAGCCTGTCCAGATTGCAGGCCACTTGTAGAGAGGTTTACTGAAACGCTGGAAGCCAACGCCCAGTTATAGATCACGATGTTTGCTCGACCGGTCTCATATTGATTCGGTCGAACCACCACCTTCGAGGGTGCCAAGCTCTGCGAATAGAAATAGCTTGCGGGATTGGATGGACCTGCCGTTCCCAAGTCGATTACGTTTGAGTCTAACCCGCTGGCAGTTTTCCACTCACTGAACTTCAATACACCGCCGCAAGCACCATTCGAGCTGTTATATGCGAGCACCGCACGGGTGTTACCGCCCACGCAGTTCTGCATAGAAGACTGATCGTAGTAACGATTACTCTGCCAGACATAAGAGCTTCCGCCTGGTCGTCGTAAGAATGGACCTAATGCGGCTGAGCCTTTCAGAGCGAAAGTATTCTCAGTCACGTTAGCGGAACTCCAGTCCGTCATATCAAGGACCGCACTTGAGTTGCCGCCAAAATAGTTATTCGTCAGAGTTACTCCGCCATTGGCTGCCGTATAGCCAAGCCGGAGCCCGGGCATACCCACTTCATAGAAGAAGCTATCACTGAAGGTAATCCTGTCTGTTACGCCGGACGAAGCTCCAACCAGGAACGGGTTTTTGAAGACTACTAATCCAGTGTTGACTACGTCGACAGTGTTTCCACTGACGCTCTCTTCCTGACCGCCAAACACTTCGTTGTTAAAGGTTAACGATTCAAGGAACCGCTTGATACTGCCGGGGTTATTTTGAATGTACCAACCGTGTCCCGCAGGACCGTTTGAGTCGCGGTAACCGTTGTTGTAGATAACACAACCGTAAATGTCGCTGTCTATCGCACTAGAGCTGGAGAAAATTCCATTCTCGCAGTCATGTAGTACCAGGTTTACCAGATCGGTGCGGGCGCCAGCATGAAACACTGCCACTCCACGAATATGAGGAGAGGCCTGGCCATTTGCGTTATCCCAAGTTCGGACGGGATCAGAGTTCGTGATTTCAAAATCTCGATAGATCGCATCCGAGCCATTAACAGTTAACTGATTTCCACCCAGCACACAAAGCGCGCCGGCACTATGGCTGCTTGCAGTTGTGCCACCCCATCCTCGCTCTACCGTCAGAGTGTTTCCTGAACGGTTTGAAATGAGGATAAGTTCCTCAAGCGATTCGGCAGATTTGTCATGAAATGTTATGTAGCTGCCAACTGTAAATTTGCTTGCGTCAGCGACGGTGATTGTGCTCTGCGTGTTGCTGATTGATGAGCCGAGAGTCGTGGTGGCATAGCCTTCAATCTTGGCCCACTCCCCCGGATAACTTCGCACCGTAATTGGGCTGGAAACACTGCCCCTTAAGCTGCTGGCAAACTTCCCAATATACGTTCCGCCGCGTAAATAGATCGTTGACCCAGCCACCACCGAAGATGGTTGATTTAATGCGGTCTGTAGATCCCATGGAGTTGAAACGCTTCCGTTACCAGACGGCGAACCATTGGTGGACACGTAGAACTGTGGTCCGTTCCCCGGCGTTGGGGTCGGGTTCGGAGTTGGTGTCGCCGTTGGCGTTGGTGTCGGTGTCGGAATCGGAGTTGGCGTCGGCGTTACCGTCGGCGTTGGAACTGGAGTCGGCGTCGGCGTCGGAATTGGAGTCGGCGTCGGCGTGGCAGTCGGGCTTGGAAACGGAGTCGGCGTTGGTGTTGGTGTAGGCGTAGGTCCGCTACATGGCCATGTCGTCGCTGGACCACTCGCATAGTTACTAGATGGCCCAATCGTGAACCAAACGTTCGAGACTGAATTTCCGCAAAGGCTTATCCGATATTCTGACGGGCTGCTGTTATAGCCACCATTCCAGATTTCAACTTCCGGTCGCACAATGTAATTGCCATCTGCTAGTCCCGAGAAAACAAACGCACCGTCAGCCGGGGTTTGCAATTGCGCAATTCGCTGGCGCTGCTCATTCAGGATCTCGACATAGACAAAACTGAATGGACCACCTCCTGAGTAAAGCGTCGCTCCGCCAATCGACCTCGTTCCAGGATTAGGCGTAGGAGTTGGACTCGCTATTGGTGTAGGAGTTGGTGTCGCTGTAGGTGTAGGTGTTGGTGTGGGTGTCGGTTTTGGTCTCTTACCCCCAACATGTCCCACGCCGATCTTGGTGCCTGTCACTGAACTTGGTCCAGCCTGGGCACCATTCTCAACTGAATCTGTAACGAGAGTTCCGTGGTAAAACAGTCTAAGTTGGACGTCGCCGGTATCATCGTCCATCTGTTCATTGAGACGAACAATAATCACTGTGTAGACTTCAGGCAGATCAAGTCTGCCAACATACTCGACATTCAACTGATAGAAAATATGATCGTCGTCCTCGGCATCGGCACTCAGCGACGTCGCATCCTCGCCTTGCTGAAGACTAAAACCCTTCACAAAAAGCATTACCCTGGTCTGGGGGTCCGCGCTAAACGGAAGTCGCTGTCTTGATGGAAAGGGCTCGGGCATCATGGTTACTGCGTCTAACGCCAGGGCACGATTTGGTTGGCCCTGCGTTAAAAACCATGCGAGTCCTGGCTGAAACTCTGGTTGGTCAATTGATTGGAACGGTGGAACAATCTTGTGAGTGGTCTTCGCGATCACTTCGGAAGGCGTGGAAGACTTAACGTTTGTCCTTGGTCCAAACGCTAGAACTGGAGAAGACGGTAATTTGGCAGCTGATACTTTTCGACTGGCAACTAGGCCAACGGTAGTAAAAGCGGCGATGATAAGAAAAATAGCAAGATGTCGGGGCCGCGAGGAAGCAACTTGTTTTAGTCTATTTATGAATTTATTGGTTTTTGAACACACTATGAGCCACACCTTGGTTATAGGTTCCTTTTCTTGAAACAGATTAGTTCGGCTAAACCGACCTAACCTAAAATGTTGTTTGGGGCCCTCTCCTTAGACGTCCGTCAAACTCCCAAAACGAAACGCTAAAAGAGAGGCAAGAAAAGCGTCGCGGGGCTCAACACGTTTGACGCTTCGCACTAAGAATATGAATCGAGTTCGTTCAGCACAAGCATTATTTTGTGTACGAACCTCAATAAGAGGTGGACAAACATTCGTGAAGCCCAATAGGCTGTATAAATCTGTGGAAAACCCTACTCAGTGTTCACAAACGGCATTGAAAATGGCGCTGATTCGCAATAATTCCATCAAGCGGCAATGGGCCAGCCACCACCAGTAGAGCAAAAACTGGATCTCGAAGTTGTCTCTTCCAGATTTGTAAGGAGGCACCAAACAGTGAGACTCCACATTATGGCGGTCGACTGCTGTGAGCACGTCGTCAGTGCTCTCGAAAACATTCCGTCTGCCAAACTAACCACCATCGGATCAAAAGATAACGCGCGCGCCCATCAGATGGAGGTCCAACCTGATCTTATAGTCATTGGCACTCCCAAATATCCAGTGCGTCGTCTCTTTATCAGCCAGCTGCGAAGGGTCTATGCAAATAAACCTGTCTTAATACTGAGGCGAATTGATTCGGAGGCAAACGGCGATGCTTACGTCCGTGGCGAGTTCCTCTTGAGTGATTCCCCGGACGAAAGAGATGATCTTGAAATCGTCCGAGCGCTCCGACAAATCCTCCCAATTCAGCCTTGTGAACACGTTCATAAGGGTCGTAACTATGACATCGTGCGCGAAGTACTTCAGGTGATTTCGGAGAACTATACGAACCCGGATTTAGAGCTAGGCGACGTGGCGAAACAGGTACTTATGACACCCGCACAGTTGTCTCGCGTTCTGAATCAACAGGTGGGCGTGAGCTTCCGACAAGTATTACGGCAAACACGGATTGAAGAAGCAAAACGAATGCTGGCCGTCCGTGAATACAGTGTAAAAGAGGTTGCTGCCAAGGTTGGTTTTGCAGACAGTCATTATTTCTCACGCAGCTTTAAGGAACTAACCGGTGTAAGCGCCCGTGAGTTCCGCGCTCAGGACGCTGTTTTTGGATAGGCGTCCTGGTTGAATTCGCACCCGCTTTAGCTCCTCGCTATTCAATACCCTCACCGTCCACTCCGATACAAACAAATAAAAACCATGATGTGCCTAATGCAGGCGCTTCACAAAATCGCTCTATCATCGAAGCGGCAAAGCCAAATAAGATAATTCTCAATATAGGTTTCGGCCCGTGAGGTCGGAGCTTCGAATCCCCTCTCGCCCCGACCATTAACATCAGACACTAACGGCCACCTTTGATAGGTGGCCGTTCTTGTTTCGTGGCAGGATACGGCTCGTCAGCGCGTTTCACTGTTTGTTTCTACCTGACTCTTTAGAGTTCGCGGCCTTTTGTGTCGAATTCCAGCAGCGGTAATTGCCCCGCTCACTCTGAGCGCAGCGCGATCATTGGATCTACCTTCGTTGCGCGGCGCGCGGGGATGTAGCAAGCAATGAGCGCGACTGCAACGAGAGCAAGACTCGTAATGGCCAGGATCAATGGGTCGCGTGTCGGCAATGACGGAATGAGAGCGCGCAATACTCTCGATACTCCGTACGCACCTGCCACTCCCAATAACGCCCCACTCACAACCAGTAATACTCCTTTACCCAACACCAGCCACATTACATCACGTCGCTGCGCTCCGAGTGCGACACGAATTCCAAGCTCACTGGTCCGTTGGACGACCGTGTACGAGACCACACCATAAATTCCGATCGCCGCTAACATCAAACCCACAACCGCAAACGCACCGAGCAAGCTTCCCAGCAAAGAGATATTGCCCAGGCCTTGATCAACCATAGTCCGTGCGGTGCGAATCTGGTAAACAGGTTGACCCGGATCGAGTGTGGCAACTGAGTCGCGCAGTATGTTGCCAATCGCGTCGGCGTTCATTGAGGTACGCAAAACAATCGTGAGATAACCGGGAGCAACCTGGGCTACCGGCTGAAACGCTTCAAAGTGTGTGTAGGGTTCACCCAAATTACCGGGGAAAGCCAGGTCATCAACTACGCCGACGATTTCGTAAAAGTCCTTTTTCTTACCAGTACTACTTATGCGCCGTCCGATCGGACTTTCGTTTGGCCAAAATGTACGTGCGAGAGATTCATTGACGATAACGACGTTTGGGTGATCAGATGTGTCCGACTGGTTGAAGGTACGGCCCTGTCGCAAACGAGCGCCTAGAGTTTCGAAGTAGTCACTACTTACCGGTTCATAAAACATCTCCCAGTACTTATCCTTCGGCGGCTCAGGTCGCCCCTCAACTAAGAACGAACTGCTACTGTTGAAACCAAAGACAGGATTGGAACCGCAAATCGCCGCGTGCTCGACACCGGGCAGTGCCTTTAAACGATTCTCCAATTCCGTCAGGAAAAGAACACGTTGCTTATCCTCTTTGTATTTCTCTCCCCTAAGGCTCATCTGGGCGATCACGGTTCCATCAACACGCCAGCCCGGATCGGAGTTCATAAAGCGCTGCAAGCCACGAAGGAACAACCCGGCGGAGGCTAGCAATACCATCGCGAAAGCCACTTCGCCGACAATGAGTGCGTGTCGCAGACGGTGCTGCGATCGTCCAGCAGTGGATCCGCGCGAGTTTTCTCGCAACGCCTGGTTCACGTCCGCCCGTGATGCCAGCCACGCAGGAACCGTCCCGAATAGCACACCAGTCACAGTTGAACAGAGGAGAGCAAAGCCGAACACTTTGTAATCAATCTGCATGTTCGCGCCCGGCAAATCGGCGAAGAGGCGAACACTGATAAAGCGAACCGCCAAAATGGCAATAACCAAACTGATTGACCCACCGATTAGTGCAATAAGGATGCTCTCCGTCAACGACTGCTGCAGCAACCGCCACCAACGCGCACCGAGGGCTGCGCGAACCGCGAGCTCGCGCGATCTTGCAGCGGTGCGAACGAGTTGAAGGTTGGCGAGGTTCGCGCATGCAATCAGCAACACAAACCCTGCCAGTCCAAATGTGAACCACATGACAGTTCTGCCGATACTGTCAGACATAGACCGTTGGAGAGGTTCCAATCGCAAGCTCTCGCCTTCATTCGACGAGTTCTGCTTACCGAGGTTGGCGGCCAAAGCAACCATGCTCTGTTCTGCCTGCTGTATTGTTACGCCTGGTTTGAGACGACCAAAAGAAGAAAGAAAGTTGTTGCCGCGGTTTGCTTTCCGTTCTGGAGTAAACGTCAGTGGCTGCCAGATGTCGATAGGACCCCAAAGGATCGGATGTTCGAATCCAGGAGGCATCACGCCTACGATTTTCACTGTCTTTCCGTCGAGTTGAATTTCCCGTCCTACTACGTCTGGGTCGCCACCAAAGTGGCGATTCCAAAAGCGATCCGTCAGGACAATAACGTTATCAGCGCCGGGTTCGAATTCTTCCGGTCTAAAGACGCGGCCATGCGCCGGGGCTACTCCCAACAGTGGAAAGAAATCCGCGGTGCCCGCAAGAGTGAGTAGGCGTTCCGCTGTTTGCCCCTCTTCGGTAAGATTACGGCTGCCAAAGTTGTAAGCAGCCATCTTCTCAAACACCGTATTTTGATCGTGCTGGTCGAAAAAATTCGCTGTTGAATGCGGCCAACTTTGTGAGTGTGGCGACGTGCGAAATACTCTCACCAATTGTTCGGAGTGCAGGTAAGGGAGCGAGCGAAATAGAAACGTGTTCAGCACGCTGAACATTGCGGTGTTGATGCCGATGCCAAGCGCGAGGGTCAGCACGGCCACCAGGGCAAACCCCTTATGCTTTAGCAGGAGGCGCAAGCTATAGCGCACGTCTTGTAACACGCTGGTCATACTCATTCTCCGGGTTCAGATGTTCACGTAAGTCGGAAAGTGTCGCTCAATAATTAAAACACCCTGGTGAGGATTTTTGTGACGGTTAACTGAGGTTTATGAGTCCGTTAGATGTGAGGCACTCTGCCATGTAGGGAGCTAAATGTTCATAGAGGCTTTGCACAAAAAGCAAAAATCCCACTCCCGGCTGGAGTGGATGGTTCAGATCCTCTCTAGGAGTAGCGACTCACGAATTCCAGCAACGGCAGTTGGTGGATTGTTCAGATCCTCTCTAGGAGTAGCAACTCACGAATTCCACCAACGGCAGTTGGTGGATTGTTCAGATCCTTTCTACAGAGAAGCTCTTTACTTAATGGCGCGCGCGCAGCGCGCCGGAGGTGAAACCTGAAGCCGATTCATCTAAAAACGCTGATTCGCAGGTAGCTCCGATGTTTTTGAGCATATGAAGACTCCACGTATCAACAACGCTTTCTCTTCCCTCCGGCGCGCTTCGCGCGCGGCACCAGAAGGGAACATTCTGACGTAGAAAGGATCTGAACCATCCACCAACTGCCGTTGGTGGGATTTTTGCTTGTGCCAGGTCCTGACGATTCGATAATCCTGCAAAAAAATTTGGGAGGGGTTACTGCTTCTTCGTTGTCTCTTTCATCTTCGCGTGCGCGCGTTCGTAGTTGGTCTTAAAGAGCGAGGCATTTGGATCATTGTTTTGCTCACCAAGAACCTTCGCCTTCTCGTAGAGAGGTTCCGCGAGATCAATTCGCCCTCCGCGCTCATATGCCTCAGCGAGACTGTCGTAAACATTCGCAGAGTTGGGATAACGTTCGACATTGATTTTGAACGTTGCTATCGCTTCTTCTGGTTTACCTTCGCCCAATAACTGGTAACCGATTTGATTGACGAGGTTCTCAGGCACGGGAATGGGGTAGCCGAATCTCTCACTCAGTTGTTTGTAATGAGTTTCTGCACCCTTCAGGCCGCCAAGCACCGCTCCGCTTTTGACATCTCTCGGTGCTTGCCAATCTTCATACACCTTTCGCAATCCGAAATAATGACTCCGCAATACCACTGAGCCATGATCTTCATCAGCAAAGCGCTCGGCTTGCCACGTAAAATCCTTAATATTCGTTTTCGAAAGCAGGTCTTTGAAACTATCGAAGGACTCGCTAATCCCGCCCGTCTCATTACCAATCGACGCAAACAGCGTTAGTTTGAGTTCCTTTTGATTCTTCAAGAAGTCTCCTACACGTTTCAACTCTTCACCGTTCTCCCATTGCAGTGAAGGACTAACGGCAACATAAGAGTTGAAAAGACCGGGTTTGGTAATCATTGCGTGAATCGCGAAGAGTCCGCCGAGTGAGTGTCCGGCGAAGATGCGATAGGGCTGAACTCGATATTGTTTCTCAATCTCAGGAATGAGTTCAGTCTCAAAGAATTTTAGAAAGTTGTCCGCACCGCCACTGGTTGGAAATTGAAGTTCGCCAGCCGCATTCTTGGTGGTGGACTTTACAGGCGTCAGGTCTCGAGTTCGATCAGTGTTTGTGACACCGACAACAATCAAGTCTGACATACGACCGTTTTGAGTTAGGAACTCTATGGAACTCGACGTGTGATTGATATGAGAGTCGCCATCCGACATGTAAAGAACTGGATAGCTCACCTTGTTGGTCTCATATCCGACCGGAGTGCGCACTAGCACCAGTCTCTCTTCGCCAAGAACTGCTGATTTGATCGTCAACCTCTTGACTGTGCCGATGCCGGGTTGTGCGATGGCGACAGATGAGATTATTAGAAGGACAGCAAAGCCGGATAGTAACCGGAAGAGGTTTGATAGACGCGTCGTGCCGCATGAGAAATTGGTAGTCATGGTTCAACTCCGAAAAAGTGGATTTATTCCATTTGATGCTGTGGCAACGAAGTTGGGGAGGCGTTGATATTACTAGATCTGAACGGTCCAACCAATTACTAAATGTCCCCTTCCCTGTTATGAGACAATGTTTGGCGAAGAGCAAAATGACTAAAGGCCACAAGATGCGATTTCACTTTTTCATCATAGTCTTCGTTGTAGCTGTGCTGTATGAAGTGGTTTATGTGGGCGCTCAAAAGAAAGACTGCAACTGCAAGAAAGTACCTGAGAGTCCTAAGCCTGCAATTATCTTAGCGGCTACGAAATGTAGCCTCGACACTGTCACCAGCCTCATCGCGAATGGTGAATCCGTAGAGTCAAAGGACGCCGAAGGAAATACTGTCCTCAAGTATTCCATTGAAAACAAGTGTGAAGCACTGGTTAATTTCTTACTGTCGTCAGGTGCTAACCCAGGTGCGGCTTCGATCTATGGGAGAACACCCTTTATGTCAGCCGTGTCTGCGGGACCAATTGATTTGGTTCAACGGCTAATGGCAAGTGGGTCCGACGTTAACTTCAAGGATAAATTTGGTCAGCACGCTCTCTTCTACGCAACTGAAATCGCCACCGTTAAAGTCCTGGTTGAAGCGGGGGCCGATGTGAATGTTTCGGACCATATCAAGATGACATCGCTGATGCATGCAGTTATGGGTTGCGATGAGGACAGAGTTGTGTATCTCGTGAATCACGGGGCCAACGTTAATGCGAGGAACTCCATCGGCGTGACACCCTTGTCATTCGCGAATTGCAGTCCCTACCCGCGGATCTTACAGACACTAATATCGGCTGGAGCAAACATCAATGCGCAGGACAAGGAAGGACTGACACCGTTAATGAGTACCATGGGTTATCCAGATACAACCGCACAATTCATTGAAGCTGGGGCTAACGTCAATATCAAAGACAAAAAAGGGCGGACGGCGCTTGACCACGCAATGAAAATTGATACGTTTCGCGAAGACATTGTAGAGATACTTCGAAATGCTGGAGCCGTCTCTGGAAGAACACTCCGTAGCGCTGCTAGAAATGGCAAGGCAAAAAAAGACACGACGCGGGCAGCGAGAATTAAAGCGAAACCGAACACATAATTAGATAGTAGTAGTCAGGAATTTGGTTTGAGTAAGAGTCACGACAGTCATAGAATGTCTTCCGCCATGCGAAAGGGTTGCGTCGAAACGAGGCTCTTCAGTTTAGCTGCCGCGGTCGTCTGGGTGTGTTGTGTGTCATCCAATCCGGCTGTAGCTTCCGTGTTTCGTGATCGCCCTGCCTTCAACGCTGCTTCTCAAAATCTCAATACAGTTGACTTCGAGTCAGTGTTACCGAACTTTGAAATCAATCCGGTGATTGACGGCATCCGCTTTCAAAATCTTGCCGGATCCCCGCAAATCATCCCATTACAAAATCTGTCGACGAAAGCGCTGCTTGGACGATCGGCGGGCGAGATCACGGTTTTGACGATCTTTCTGCCACCTGGTATTACTGCAGTCGGTTGTGATCAGTTCGGGGCGCCGATGATCGTCACGACTTCGACTGGAGAAAGTGTGACCATGAACCCGTCGGATGCTTCACGCTTCGTCGGCTTTGTCTCCGATCAAACCATCCAAACTCTGACCATCTCTCTTGATTTTCCTGAGCCTACACCAGACGTTGTCATAGACAACCTTTCCTTCGGCCAAGGCCGTGTGGGCAACGAACCCCCTACCCCCTTGCTGCTCGTGCCTAACAACACTGGACGCGCTGCGGCACTCGATTCGGTCACTCATAAGAGTGAGCCTTTCAACGTCACCACGACACACAACTTCGCTGCCGATGGACACACACGAATCACTCTCTTTGTCGTTGGCCTCACGCTAGAACCGGCCGACTCGCCGTTCGTCAAAGTGCACGTGGAAGATTCTCAACAGCACGTCTTCGACCTGTTGAGTGAGTCAACAGCTCGTGTCAAGAACCTGAGCTGGATTTCGCAAGTGACTGTGCGCCTTCCTGACACGCTCGTCGGAGTGGGAAATGTCAACGTAAGCATTAGTGTGCGGGGCGTGATGAGCAATAAGGCGTTGCTTCGAATCGACTGAATTTGCACCTTCGTCACCGCACCCGCCACGTGCGTCAGTTACAAAAGAGCAATCTGATAGTCCGATTTACTGTGCCGCGAATTGTGCCAAAGCATAAGCCGAACGCAACAATGACCGCGCTCGCGTAGTGGACTGCTCGTACCATCTGAGCACACGCAGCGCTCGCAATGTGTTTCACCGGCTGGGCCGACTATCCCATCTTCGAGCTCAAAGTGAACCTTACCGGGATGTGTGTTCTCTTAGTACGGTCATGCAACTGATTCTAACAAGTAGCGAAAACACTTATTGTGAATCTTCCGACTCGCCTTCTAGCGGCGGGCATTCAATTCGAGCTTTTTCACGCCTTTTTTTCAACCACTCTTCGAAGATTGAAGCCTCGATCTTTTGTCGCGTCTCGATGTTAAGTTCTCCAGGATGCAGTGACTCGATTCTTATTAATTCCCATCCGTCTCTCGTATGAATTGGTCCAACAACTTTTCCTGGCTTTCCGCCGAACACGCCAGACTCGACTTCCGCGTCCATACCTGGACGAGCGACTAGCCCAACGTATCCGCCAGCCATGCGCGTATTTTTATCAATCGAATGTTGGCGCGCTAACAAGTGGAAGTCTACTTCGTCGTCGATAATCTGAGCTCGAAGCTCGCTTGCGACACCTTCATCTTCGACAACTAAATGTGAAATCACAGCCGTATCGAATAACAGACGGTTCTCAGCAAAATGTCTCTCCACTTTGTCTGCGACCAAGACCTGTATTAGTTTTTGCCGCAATGTCTCGAATTCCAGAATCTCTTCCCATTCTTCGAAAGTGAGATAGTTTTGTAGTAGCCAAGTCTCGGTCGCCTCAACATCTTCAAGATCCCGGGCGAGTCGAAAATCGTCCGCAGCGCGCTGAAGTTCTTCGGGAGTTACGCTAATACCACGCTCTGCTGCCCCTTCACGAATCAAAAGAATGTCGGTAGCTTGTTGAAGAAATGGTTTCAGGCCGCGCCACTTAACAAACGTTAAGACTTCCTGGAGACTCAACGACTGTTCATTCACGGTCAAGGCAATGTAGTCATTTAGACTCAGCATGCACTAACGGATAGATCCCATCGGTGGAGTTCTGTGCCTTTATAACACTATCGGGGCGACTGTGCGTTGTATCGCTTACGGCCACCGCTAGCGACAGATAACAACCGTCTTCCTCATACATGAGCTTAAGACGCGTCATCTCCCGAAGGAAATCCTCCACATCCTCTTGCTGAATGTCCGTGTATCCGTCCGTCTGCAACATTCTGTAAAGAACAGATGAAGTTTGGCCTTCATCGCAGGCGTGATAGATATAGGCTTCAACCTCCTCTAGCGAATAATCACAGCCACCACCAATGGGCCGGCGATCACTAATCCGCAGGAAGCCCGGACCGCGTCGATAAGTCAGATTTGAACCCTCGATATAGTGCTTACGCCAAACCTCAACGCTCTGCTGCAGCGGTGCAACATAAGCTTTTGGATTTCTACCATCGTCGTACCGAAATTCGAAGCTATAAGCCAGATCATTCAGAAGCGACGCATCACCCTGCGGATAAACCAGATGATAGTAGGCTTTCATCTTTGGTCCAATAATCTCCAAACCATATTTATCCGGTCGCTGATGGTATGGACTAAAACGTTCTAAATGAAGCGGCGTCACACTCTGTGGTGGGATCAAGTGTGTGAGAGACTCAATCAGCTTGGCCATCCGCCCATATTCTTCAGGGTCTTCTTTTGGGAAACCATAAATAAAGTTCCAGCTCGGTGTGATGCCAAATTCGGAACACCACTTTAAGAGTCGTATATTCTGCAACGCAGACACGCCCTTATCCATCGATCTTAGAATTGGCGTACTCAGGCTCTCGATGCCCGGTTGAATGCCCAGTACGCCTGACTCCCGCATAGAACGTAAATGCTGCTTTTTCAGATTTGCCTTGGTTTCGTAGAACAAACGAAAATCGCACCCAGCATCACGCAAGCGTGGCAGGAAATCGCGGAAGTAATGCATATCCACGATGTTGTCGACCGCATGAAAATCAAGGTGACCGTGTCGACGCGCAAGTATCAATAACTCCTTTAGAACTGTTTCAGGAGCTTTACTGCGAAATCTCATTGTCGAACCATTCAGACCACAGAAAGTGCAATGCTTCCTGGCACCCCACCAGCAACCGCGCGCGCTCTCGAACGGAATACTTATCAACGGGGTAAGCTCGGCCCGATAAGAATTCACTTGCAGACGTTCAAAATACTCGTCGTAATCTGGCATTGGCACCTCATCCATTTGGGCCAATTGACTGTCCTGCATCTCATTGACAATTTGTTCTCCCTCTTGCCAGTAGCAAAGCCCCGGATGCGGTTGAATATCCATAGCGGATGTCAGATCTGAAAACAATGGTCCAATCACGTGTTCCGCTTCACCACGGACTACGATGTCAATCCATGGAAACGCTTTTTGGAGTGCGACTCCCATGGGCCCATCGCAATTACTACCCCCGAACACAATATGTACTGATGGCTTGTGACGCTTGAGGAGTTTCGCTAAAACGAGACATGGCACAATTTGACTGAAGGTTGTTGTAAAGCCGACTACTTTTGGATTAGTCGCGAGGACCTCGTTCACACATCGTTCGAGGAACGAAGGAACGAGATTTCTCATTCGGCGAGCCTTACTGAGAATATCCTCGGTTCCACCATTGTTGAGGAAGTACTCGGTATAGCCACCATCGTGTTCTTTATTCAGAGTACGAAATGGAGGAACGGCAAAGACCCAGTCACCGAGTCCGAGGTAGTAAAAGGTTTCAGCAATATCTTTGTAATCCTGAATACAAAGCGGACCATCAGCCAAGCTCGGATTTTCGTTTTCACGGATGTGGCCTATGAAAGCGAGGTTGAAGGAACAAACCGTCGCGACAATACCAGAGCGGCGAAGGACACTCTTCAACGTGCCAAGCTGAATCGAAGGTGAGTTCAGCATGGACCACGGCATGTCGATTAGGGTGACTGCCGAATGGTGCATACACGAATAAGTGGAAGCCAAAGCGCTCAGTCGCCACTGACAACCTGGAGCGAGGCTTCCGCTAAAACGCTGAGTTGCGCTACTTCTAACAACTAATCAAGAGTAACGACGTGGACCTCGGGCCTCGGGTAGCGAGCCTCCCCGAATTTTCTTGGCCTCTTTATCGGTGACTTCAGAGACTTTTTCCTTCTTGACTTTGAGGCGATTAACTTTAACTTTTGGTTTTCCTGCAGTTTTCTTTTTCGTCGCCACAGTAGTTGTCCTTTCGCTCTTTTTTTTTGCTCTAGGTTAACTCAGTAATAACCTCAAGTTGCGATTTGCTGGGTACAGAGAAAGTAATAGAGCCCTTTCTGTTCCATGAGACTATGATGATTCCCCACCTCGCGAATGACGCCACGATCCATTACTACGATTACATCTGAATTGCGTACGGTGCTTAATCTATGCGCGATGATCATGGTTGTGCGATCCTTGAGGATCTCATTTAGATTCTGTTGGATCGCCCGTTCGCTTTCGGTGTCGAGAGCACTCGTGGCTTCATCGAAAACAAGAATGCGCCGATTCTTGAAAAGAGCTCGCGCGAGTGCAATTCTCTGCTTCTGGCCCCCGGAAAGAGTCTGGCCACGTTCGCCTATTACAGTCTCATAACCCAAAGGTAGCTCACTGATGAATTCGTGAGCGCCTGCGATCATAGCCGCATTAACCACCGAGTCCAAGGTCGCAATTGAATCACCAAAGGCAATGTTCTCACGAATTGTTCCGCTGAAAAGAAACACGTCTTGAGGAACCACTCCAATCTGTGATCGGAGACTCCCGATCGAGACTCGCCGGAGATCATAACCGTCAATAAGAATCCGGCCCTCGTTAGGTTCATGTAGACGCAGCAACATGTTTGCAAACGTGGTCTTCCCGGCGCCACTGCGACCGACCAACGCGACCGTTTGACCGGGCATAATTTCCAAATTCACATTTTGCAGCGCGTTTGTGTCCGGACGTGTGGGATAACGGAAGGTAACGTTGTCAAATTTGATGTGACCTTGAATTGGAGGCAGCTCTATCAACGACTGACTGCTCTGGTCTTCTTCGGGCTTCGCGTCGAAGACGTCATTGAGTCGCTCGAACGAAACATTGATCTCCTGTATCTCACGCCACAAGTCAACAAGATTCAAAATCGGATTCGTCACGTAGCCTACGAGGACATTGAACGCAACCAGCTGGCCCACGGACAAATCGCCATTGATGACCAGGCGCGCTCCGTACCACAAAAGAAAGATCGTATTCAGCATCTGTAACAAGTTCGCGGTACCCAGTGTAGCCATTCCCGAGATCGCAGTCCGAAACTGGACATTCAACGATTGCATGCTCAGATTTTCCAGTTTCTGTCGAACACTTGACTCTGCGGCTGATGCCTTGACCGTACCGATGCCGGCGACCGATTCAACCATTTGTGAATCGGCTTCGGCTGATTTTGTAAACGCTTCACGATACTGTCTCTTGAAAATTGGAGTGGCCACGAGGGTCAGGATGATGTAACCGGGAATGAAAAGAAGGGCCAACAATGTCAACTTGACGCTGTAATAAAACATTAAGCCGAGGAAAACAAAAACCATCAAACCATCTATTGAAATGCTGACTGCACGCCCTGTAAGTAATTCGCGAATGCGAGCGTTCTCATTTAACCGTTTGAGGATGTCGCCAACCTTACGTTCTTCGAAAAATCGCATTGGTAGGCTGAGGACATGGCGATAAAAGTTAACCATCATCTGCATGTCGATTCGCCGCGTAGTATGAACAAGTAAGTAGTAGCGAATCGCAGTTATCGCCGTTTGGACAATTGCCACCAGAAGCATTCCCACCAGCAGCATGTTGAGCAAAGAAGTACTCTTGCTTACCAGAACTGAATCAACAATCACCTGTGTAAAGAGTGGGACCGCAAGTGCCAGGAGTTGAAGCAATAGCGAAGCTAAAAAGATCTTGAGAAGTGCCCACCGATATGGTCTGAGCAAAGGTAGAAATCGACTGTATGTCGATTTCGATTCTTCAACGCTCTCAATCTCGGGTGTTGGAGTGAGCAGAAGCAGGTACCCGTTCCAACCCTTCTCAAATTTTTCGCGACTGAGTTTTCGCAAACCGATCGAGGGATCGGCAACAACCACACGATTCGGACTGACGCTGTAGACAACGACGTAATGAAAACCCTCCCAGTGAGCGATCGCCGGCAAGCGTTCGTTTAAAACGTATTCATATGAACTCTTGACGATTCGCGCTTCAAACCCAAGTGTTTCAGCCGCTAACGAGACGTTGTACAGAGAAGCGCCTTCGCGACTCACTCCTGTAACTTCCCGCAGTCGGTTAATGCTCACGCGCTTGCCGTAATACCGCAGGATCATAGCGAGACAAGCCGCTCCACAATCAGTCTCACTTACTTGTAATAATTCGGGATAGGCACGCGCGCGCTGTGGCTTGTATTTCGCTTCAGTCTGCTCAAATGGAGCCGGGGTTAATTCTTGCGCCGCTGCGATCTCAGCCAGGCGAGGAGGTGGTTCGTGGGAGGATGCTACGGATTGCACCGCAGAGCGAAACTTTGAAGAAGACGAAACGATGCGATCGAATTCCGCCTTCGCCAACCGAAATACCGAAGATGGTTCTGTTGTGATGACGCTAGCTACACGGGGTGCATCTCGGAGTAAAGCTAGTTCGCCAAATGAGTCGCCGGCTTTTACAACATTCAGATTCTTGCGGCCGTTGCTTTCGTGAATCACCTGCGCGCTACCGGTGCGCATGATGTAAAAAGCATCGCCGCGATCGCCTTCGCGAATTATTGTGTGGTCCGCCTTGAATTCCTGGATCTCCAGCGATCCGAGGAGATCGCGAATCTCATTCGCCGAAAGCGGTGCTAACGCCGTGCAGAGTTTCAAGAAATTACGTATCGATAGTTCGGAAATGTACTTGCGGAAATACTCACGTAGCTCAGGATGCTGATCCAGGAGTAATTCAAAGTCAACCCTATCCAATCGCAGCAAAGCAACGTCTGTCGCAGCCCTCACGGTAAATCGACGTACAGAGCCTGACAGGATGCCTTGCTCACCAAATGACCCACCACGTTCAATACTTCCGACGGTGACGTCTTCACCAGCGGAATTGATGGCGATAACTCGCGCCCTTCCTGAATAGACCACGTAGAAAGAATTTGCCACTTCGCCGGAGCGTACTATGGTCTGACCGAGTGAATAATGGACCAGCTGGAACCGTTCAGCTAACTCGCATCTCTCGTCGCTCGAAAGGATTGCAAAGGTTGCGGTCTCACTCAGTAGTTTTATGAATTCTGAGGAATCCATCCGTTAACCCAGGTCAGCGTTGATGGCTTCAATTGTGGAAGGTGCCCAAAGGACGGAGCTATCGGTTTCGCCAGATAGTCGTTGTAACGACATTGATGACGTTCACATTAATACAGAGCGTCAGGGTGGTCAATGATTACGCGGGTATTAGGTTCTAAGACCAGGCCAGCGCCGAAGTCTACCCTTCAACGCAAACCTATGCTTCGCACGGGCTCCAGCCACTGGCGCTCTGTTGATTGTCTTAGGACCAAGTGTAGGGAGCGGGAAACTTCATCACACCTTCAGAACAGGTCCACCCTGAACAGCCTGCAGATAAAGAATCAAGACGACCAGCGCGTAGGCGGCCGAAAGAACAATAACGGAGGCAGTTTTCCAACTTAAATTCCAACTGTCTTTCTTGGCGATCAACCAAGCACCCACCGGCATTACTTGCAGAGCGTGCAGACCCACAAAATGGGCTATCCGTAAATCGCCGCCTGTAGTACTCCAATCCATGACAGGCAGTCCGGGACCCCCATCCGCAACGCCTATTGAATGGGCTCCGTTGACCATCATCACGACCCCGATGAGAGAGGCGCCAAGGAAAATGGCGAGCCTAACCGGATACCCCAAAGGGTCGGACGAGTGACGTCATATCTCCCCAGGCAAGCGAAAACCAGCAACGCAACGACGAAAAGACCATTGATCGGATCCATAAGGTCCATAATGATGGAGATCAATGCATCAGCGCGGGTGGTAAAGTTGAAATGCGACGTCGTTCCTCGAGCTGCTTGAATTGTGATGCAAAGCATCTGTGTGAGTACACACACCGAGACTCCCCAGCCAATGATTCTCTTTCCCCAATTCGGAATACGAAGATATTCCAGCAATCGAGCGATCGTGTACACGTATAAGGCGAAAGAGACCGCAAACTTGAGCGGCTTGATCCAGGGATTCATGCCCATCACCAAACGCGAGTCGAACGGCATGATCACGAACATGCAGACCAACAGAACGAGGTTAAAGCAGATCGTCAGGGCGAGGACCTTGTCTCGGCGATAGAGTCCAAAGGCATGCTCGCGCCAGTCGAGCTTGTCAGAGCCGTTGATTTTTGCAAATGTCAATTGTTTCACGCTTAGCCTCCGGGTTCCTGAAATCACCTAGTGGTCAATCTGCCAGACTCCGTCACCATAACTACGGTACGACCTCATTGACAGAGCCAATATCTGTTGGCAGTGAGCGGGGCTTAAACGCTGACAGCGGACGGCAATAATTAGAAAGGAGATCAGTTATTCGATTTTAGGCCCTAACGGTACACCCGACTCACTGATCGAACAAGGAATCTTCGACACTTCATGAGATCATCAAACGTTCGGAATTGCTATCGGTTGACGCATCATTATGAGTGAGTACTTCAGAAAGTCTAGCCATTGCCTTCGTCAACAGCATCCTATTCCGCGGCTAAAATAAATTTCTATCGTCGGATGTCGATTTGGGGAGAGGTCAGACGACTCTACTATGGCATGGTTTGGAAGACTTCTATTTGTACAATTTCGATTGGTTTCAATCGCATGACAAAACTCGTTTGCAACAAAGACGAGAAACTGCCGTGAGAAGTCTTAGGAAAACTATGTTCAATGATGCCCTGCGGACAAATCAAATTGATAATTAAGGAGAAACGAAATCATGGCGTCAAAACCAACGCATGAACAAGCCCAATTACACCTTCAGATCTACGATCTGCGACGTGAGCCACGACTGCGAGAGGCTCGAGATTGGTTCCAGGCGAACTTCAATCCAAAGAATCTAGACGAAGCAATGCGTCTTGCAACACCAGGAACCGAACATGGTGCTTTCTTTGGGATGGTGATCGGCTATTGGGAACAGGCATGTACCCTACTCAACTACGGTCTGCTTCACGATGAGTTATTCTTCGAGACGAGTGGAGAATTCTATGGAATATGGGAACGTCTGAAACCGATAGTGGGTGAGTTTCGAGAAAAGTTTAAGAACCAGTACATGCTCGCGAATCTGGAAAAGGCGGCTCAACGCTTCGAGGCATGGTCCGAAAAGCGAACCCCGGGTCACCTAAACGCGATGAGACAATTCATGCAACAAGGTGATCAAGCAAAGGCCACTGCTGCCAAGTAAGGCTATTCAAGTAAATTGCATCTGCGGTAAGTCTCGAAACGACTTACCGCAGATTTTTTTTGAGCGTCACTAAATATGTTCACTTGTTTTGTGGGAACATAACCTGGCAAACCTCACTCTCCTTGTCTCGCCAAAATTAACTCGCTCCTTTTCAAGCACTAAATACGCGTTAGTCTAATGGTGGTCTATTCTCGAGGAGTACGGAAGATGAGATTCGCAAAGATCGTGTTTCTCGTTGCCGGGGTCTACGGCTTGATTGTGGTTTTCCCGATGTACTTTCTCGAACACAAGACAGGCCAGGACTTTCCACCGCCAATTACTCATCCTGAGTACTACTACGGCTTCGTCGGACTCTGTGTCGCCTGGCAAGTTCTCTTCATTGTGCTATCTCGGAATCCATCAAAGTATCGCGCGATGATGATTCCTTCAATCATCGAAAAGGCAGCCTGGTTCATTCCGATCGTAATCCTCTTTTTACAACATCGTGTCTCAGGTTTCATTTTAGGAACTTCGGTGATCGATGCCTGTCTCGGAGTGTTATTCCTGATGGCCTACATTATGACTCCAACAGAGAAACCTCTTTCGTGAATTTATTGTCTCCCCATTTCCGCGGTCTCCCGAGGCATACTTTGCCTCTACAGACCGCATTACAGAAAGGTTACCTAACCTTTACAACACGGTTATGACTTCACTTCCGTCAACCACTAATCTCGACACATTGATAGATAAAGGAGACGCACTAATGAGTTTGAACGAAGAAAAATTGAACGAACTGTTGGGAAGATTCCTGAATGACTTTGGAGCTACTTTTCACTCCGCCATGGCTGTAATCGGCGACAAACTCGGCTTGTACAAGGCACTAGCCAAGGCGGGACCGCTAACATCTCAACAACTCGCTGAAAACACTGGCACTGCTGAGCGTTATGTGCGCGAGTGGCTAGCGTCTCAAGCAGCGGGTGGATACGTGACTTACGACGCGGCAACAGAGAGATTCTCGCTCACTGAAGAACAAGCGTTTGCTCTAACGGACGAAACTGGGCCAGTTTTTTTGCCTGGCGCGTTCCAGCTTGCACTCGCGGCCGTGAGATCTGAACCTCGAATCGCAGCTGCTTTCAAGACGGGCGAAGGAGTGGGCTGGCATGAGCATGATGCTGGTCTATTTGGTGCCACAGAACGTTTCTTCCGACCGGGCTATGCCGCGCATCTAGTCAATTCGTGGATACCTGCGTTCGATGGTCTGGAGGAAAAGCTAAAAGCCGGCGCACGCGTCGCCGACGTTGGTTGCGGACACGGCGCGTCAACAATTCTCTTGGCCCAGGCATATCCGAAATCAACCTTCTTTGGATTCGACTACCATCAGGGCTCCATCGAAACCGCTCGAAGCAAGGCGGACCAAGCTGGCGTTTCAGATAGAGTGACTTTCGATGTTGCCAAAGCAAAAAACTATCCGGGCAGAGACTACGACCTGGTAGCTTTTTTTGACGCCCTACACGACATGGGAGATCCAGTTGGTGCTGCGAGCCACGTACTCAAGACTCTAAAGACTGATGGGACCTGGATGATTGTCGAGCCTTTCGCAAATGACAACCTTCAGGACAATCTGAATCCCATTGGCAGGATCTTTTATTCAGCCTCGACAATGCTCTGTACACCAGCGTCACGTTCGCAGGAAGTTGGACTCGGCCTTGGCGCTCAGGCTGGTGAAGCTCGTATTCACGAGGTGGTAGCTTCCGGTGGATTTAAACGATTTCGTCGCGCAACTCAAACGCCATTCAATCTGGTCTTTGAAGCTCGACCTTAGTTTTACGCAACTCGAGAGCCCTGCTGCTTATCTCGAGGAGCCTCGGCGAAAAAGCTGCTCAGGAGTTGGACCAAACAATTCTGCTTCATGAGCAGCTTGTGAATGGAAAATTCAAAGGCTGGAAAATGTTGATACCCAAACTCCCCAAGAGGTCCATAAAGTACAGGCGCACTAAGAATTTTAGTGTTGCACTGCTGAGACTTATTCTTCTTCTGGTCACATCGTCGCTTCTTAGTTCCGGGGCAGTTATCAATGCCGTGCAGCAGAACAATCAAACTGTGATCAACTTCGCGTCGGCAACTTTTCACGTGACGGAACGGTCTGGTTTTGCCCTGATGGAGGTCCATCGCACCGGCGACAGCTCTGTAGCGTCAACTGTCGATTACCAAACCGATGACACGGGCTCTTCTCTGAACTGCTCTGAGTTTAATGGAATCGCATCTTCTCGTTGTGACTTCAATACCGCGCTGGGAACTCTACGATTCAATCCCGGCGAGACCGTGAAGACCTTTTTCGTGATGATCAATCAGGATGCATACATCGAAGGCCCGTTCGAAACTTTTGGCGTCAAGCTCTCCAATCCCACAAATGCCTCGCTGGGCGCGCTGGCAACAACGCAGGTCCAGCTTGACGACATCAATGACGGCTCGCCGGCAGCCAGAGCGAACGTCATCGATCGGACGAGTATTTTTGTACGGCAACAGTATAGAGATTTCTTGAATCGTGATCCTGATCTCGCAGGACTGACATTCTGGGTAGACAATATTGACAAGTGCCAGGAGGACGAGCGACGACCAGCGGGGATGACGGTGGACCAGTGCAAGGCTGTCATGAGAATAAACACGTCTGCCGCCTTCTTTCTCTCTATCGAGTTCTCACAAACAGGCGGACTGGTTCACGCAGTCTATTCAGCCGCATTAGATCGGCCAAACAGAATGCCAAACTATTTAGAGTTTGTGCGTGACACACAGTCGGTGGCCCGAGACGTCGTCGTGGGACAGGACAACTGGGAACAGACCCTCAACGCCAACCAAACTGCTTTCTTGAAGGACTTTGCGATGCGACCGGAGTTTATTGGCCTATACCCCACGGCTGACTCACCTGCGACATACGTTAATAAGTTATATGTGCATGCTTTGAGGCGCGACGCGACCGCAACCGAATTAGAGAATGGGAAAGGTGAATTCGGCGCCAGTTTATCTGCCGCTGATCCGGGGGCGAGAGCTCGAGTGTTGCTACGTTTAGTGGGGGCGTTGGATTCAACCGAGGAGGCTAAGAACGCCTTTGTACATATGCAGTATGTCGGTTATCTGAGACGCAACCCGAATGAAGTCCCTGACACAAATTTTGATGGCTTTGATTTTTGGTTGCTAAAGCTAAACCGATTTGATGGAAACTTTGTCGATGCGGAGATGGTTAAGGCATTTCTCGAGTCGCATGAGTATCGATCCAGATTTGGTCCATGATTCAAGAGCGGCCGGATGTAGGTCGCGCCTCACTCGATTTAACCTTCCAGCATTACTTTAGCCTCAAAAGTCTGAATAGTAACGACAGCGCCAAAGGCGCGAAATATGAGAGCCAGGGGCAATCCCGATTCATCGGGAGTCGCCCCTGGGTAAGGTAAGTCTCTATGGCGCAGCTCTGAAAGAGCGTAAGAACTAGGCTCAAAAATAATGATATTTCGCACTTTCAGTGCTGTCGTAAATTGCTGCGACGTGTCCAGGGGCGACTCCCGATGAATCGGGATTGCCCCTG
>Ga0209215_1000024_pt1 | contig 155613 bp, 123 predicted proteins | sample TexAe_OM2H0_M2_FD_187938 | JGI IMG/M metagenome (GOLD analysis project Ga0209215, IMG submission 187938) | Forest soil microbial communities from Davy Crockett National Forest, Groveton, Texas, USA - Texas A ecozone_OM2H0_M2 (SPAdes) (version 2) | ecosystem: Environmental > Terrestrial > Soil... | reverse complement strand
CGTTGATAAAGCACGCTAACGCTAGCGCAGCTTGCCTTTCAACCACTAATCTCAAAGTTGCACTTCCAACTTGAATCCACCATATATCATTTGAAATTTCTCATTTGTCATTTGTCCGTTTCGACCAGGTCTTAGATGTTCGTAACGCCGAGAAGGAAATGATATATGAGAAATTTCAAATGATATATGACCAATGATCCGACCAATGATCCGACCAATGATCCAGGCACTGATTCTCTAAAACAATTCTTTTCATGCGACTAGACGACATCAAAGAATCCGCCTTAATGGCAATCGATACCCTCCGAGCAAACAAGCTCCGTTCGTCTTTGACGATCCTCGGAGTCAGTGTCGGCGTAGTTACTGTGATTTTCATGGTGTCGATCATTCAGGGTCTGAATAAGGCGTTCGCTGATCAGATCGAGTCCCTCGGTTCAAATACCATTTTCGTCTCCAAGTTCGCACCTAGCTTTGGACGGCCGCCCGGACCAGACGAGATCCATCGCAAGGATCTGACCATGGCAGATGCAGATGCCCTGCGAAACGAAGCATCTTCAATCGTCGGTGTCTCACCTATTCATCGAATGATCGCTGCGACCATGAGATACCAGGAGAAACAAAGCGACACTCCAATACTTCTCGGCGTAACTCCTTACTACGAGTTTGTACATTCACAGTATGTTGCGAGTGGGCGCTTTATTTCAGACATCGACATGCAGGACAGGTCAAACGTAGTAATCATCGGCGTCGATGTAAAACAGGCGCTGTTTCCCTATGAAGATCCAGTCGATAAAGAGGTTCGCATAAATGGTAATCCATATCGCATCATCGGCGTGATGGAGCCACTCGGCAACTTCTTTGGTCAGTCAAGGGACAACTCAATCTTTGTCCCTATTACAACTTTCGACAAGTACTATCCCGATCGTCCGTTTCCCGAAGTCGTCTTCTTTGTTATCGTGCGTCCTCGTTCCCGAGCATTTGTGAAACCTGCGATCGATGAGATTACAGACATCCTTCGTCGCAGACGCAGAGTGCCAATTGGTTCACCAGATGACTTTGGTATCTCGTCGCAGGATTCACTTCTGGATGTTTACAACCAACTGACGGGTGCAACCGCCCTGGTCCTAACTTCGATTTCATTTGTTGCGCTTATGATTGGCGGTATCGGCGTCATGAATATCATGTTGGTTTCGGTAACCGAACGCACCAAAGAGATCGGTGTACGCAAGGCAGTCGGCGCCACCAAAATGAACATCCTGTCGCAGTTTCTCATTGAGGCAGTTGTTCTAACCGCAATTGGCGGACTAGCCGGACTAGCTGTTGGCGAAGTGGCCAGTTTGTTAATGAACAAGTATTCTCCGTTACCAGCTTATGTGCCGCTTTGGGCCATTGCGATTGGCGTTGGCATTTCGGCCGCCGTTGGAATTGTTTTTGGCTTGTGGCCAGCCTGGAAAGCTGCTCGTCTGAATCCAATTGATGCATTACGCTGGGAATAGAGATCAAATATGAAGCTCGAGAATAAGACTGCGATTGTCACTGGTGGCGGACGCGGTATCGGAAGAGCCATCGCACTGACACTTGCGCGTGAAGGAGCGAACGTTCTTATCAGTGGACGCAATCGCGACGTACTTGAAACTACCGCTTCGGAGATCGAGGCCCTCGGCCGACGCGCTGTTACCACAGTTACGGATGTTTCGATCGAGTCACAAGTAGAGGAGATGGCAAATACGGCCCTGCGTCAGTTCGGACAAATAGACATCCTGGTTAACAACGCAGGAGTGGTTGGTCCAACTGCATCTGTTACTGACGTCAACCGAACCGATTGGGATGAGGTGCTGGCAGTGAATCTCACCGGGGCGTTTCTCTGTGCTCGTGCAGTAATCCCTAATATGGTAAGTAGAAGGTCGGGAAAGATCATCAATATCTCCTCGATCGCTGGCAAGATGGCCTATGCATTGCGCAGCCCTTATGCAGCATCTAAGTGGGGAATGCTGGGGCTGTCGAAGACCCTAGCCCTGGAATTAGGCCCGCACAACATTCAGGTAAATGCGATTTGTCCCGGGCCCACCGCCGGAGAACGTATGCAAGGAGTAATAGCGGGGCGTGCCAAGGAGATGGGAAAGAGTGTTGAAGAGATCGAGCGACTCTACGTTGACGGAACGGCGCTAAAACGCATGGTGGATCCCAATCACGTCGCGGCAGTCGTACTGTTATTTGCTTCAGAAGTGGGAGATAGCATCACTGGCGAATCGGTCGACGTCTCCGCGGGCTATGCTCTTTAGTCCACCTCATTGCATAATGGGTTATTGACGCTCATACCGCTGGATAGACTCAGGTACAGATAGGTCCGACTCTCCCTGTTGAGACGTTGATCAAGGCGTCGCGGTGCAACCATAATCCGAGAAAACCCGTAATAACGCTGTGAAATTTATCGAAACGCTTAAACTTGCCCTGGCAGCAATCTGGGCGCACAAATTGCGCTCGGCGCTAACCCTTTTGGGAATGATCGTTGGCGTAACCGCCTTCGTAGTTGTCGTCTCCTTGATAGAAGGCTTTAATCGCTATGTTGACGAGAAAATAGCGGGCATCGGTGCGAAATCGTTCACGGTTCAACGCTTCAACCCACTCGAAGACTTTAAAGACACTGACACCATTGCAGCAGCTCAACGTAGGAATAAAGAGCTGACGCTTGAAGACTACGACTATCTCAAAGAGCGCGCTACTTTGGTTGGAAAGATTGGTGCTAAGGCGCGAGGAACACCGTCCGAAGTAAAGCGCGGAGATCAGGTACTGGAAGATGTATTTGTCTCGGGTGCGACTGCGAACTGCGTTGACATCGAGAATCGCGATGTCGCCGAAGGGAGATTCATCGCTGAACCTGAGAATGATAACGCGGCTCGCGTGGCCTATATTGGCGCCGACGTGGCTACAAAGCTCTTTCCACTTGGCAGCCCGATAGGTCAGGAGATTAGTATACGTGGACTGCCCTATCGAGTCATTGGAGTCGAAGTCGCCAGGGGAACGGTCTTTGGAATGCCTCAAGATAACTTTGTTGTGATTCCATTAAAGACCTACTCGGTAAACTACGGCTCCCTGATCCGTCAGCGTTCCCTTTATTTCGTCGCCACTTCCAGGACCGACGACACGTTCAATGACGCTGTCGAGGAAGCTCGCTTTCTGATGCGTGTACGAAGGAAGCTAGGGCCAAGCGAAAAGGATAATTTCGGGATTGTAACTCCTGATGCCATTACTGGCTTGAGAGACCGCATCTTCGGAACCATCTTCATCGTAGCAATGCTGGTACCAGGAATCGCACTCATCGTCGGCGCGATAGTGATCATGAATATCATGCTCGTGTCTGTCACCGAGCGCACGAAAGAGATCGGCATCAGAAAATCTCTTGGGGCAAGAAAGACTGACATCCTGAAACAGTTTCTTGTCGAAGCAGTGACGTTGGCAATTATCGGTGGCGCGGTCGGAATTTTTCTGGCATGGATCGTCGGATACGTTGTAACAACGGTGTTCTTTCCCACGTACCTCTCCCTATTCGCGATTTTGGGAGCGCTGGGGGCTTCAGGCGGCGCTGGTGTCGCGTCTGGACTCTTCCCGGCATGGAAAGCTGCGCGACTTGATCCTATCGAAGCCCTGAGGGCTGATTAAATAAGAGAGCAACTTCAATATGCGTATCCTTCGCAGTGATATATACGAAAACCTCAAGATGGCGATCAATACCCTCCGCGCCAACAAGCTTCGGTCATTTCTGACCGTCTTCGGTGTGGTTATAGGCATCATCACAGTAATGCTGATTGCCTCAATAATCAGTGGTATTGATGTTTCGGTTAAGCGGGAGGTTGAGTCGTTTGGTACACGTTCGATCTATATTAGTAAGTACAACCCTGGCATTCATATCGGTCGCATGTCGCGCGAAGAAAGGATGCGTAAGGAACTAACTTACGATGATGCTGTCGCGCTCCAGTCGTTACCAGCCATCGAGCTGTCAGTTCCCTTTCTCGATATCACTAACAATTTCTTCGGCGGCAAATTAATGGTTTCGGGCGGTGGCAAAACCTCTGCGCAGGTTGCGCTCCAGGGAACACTACCTGAGTTTGAGAGAGCAGGTACGCAGGTAATTTCTGAAGGACGCTTTTATACCCAGAGTGAAAACGACACGAATCAAGACGTTTGTGTTGTTGGTTCAAAGGTTGCCGACGACTTCTTCAAACTGGGTTCACCCGTGGGCCAAACGATCAAGATCGGTACCCAGGAGTTTCGCGTAGTCGGCGTACTACAAAAGCGTGAACAGTTTCTAATCGGCGGCGGCTCCGACGATCAGAATAACGTAATCTACGTTCCGTACACCGTCGCTCGAAAACTAAAACCAAACGCTGACGACATCTACATTCTCGCCGTTGCCAAAGCAGGAATGATGGACGAAGCAAAAGATCAGGTCAGGGACATGCTGCGTATCCGACGTCAGGTACCATTCGCTGCGAACGACAACTTCGGTATGGAGACATCCGAAAGCATCCTTGATAACTTCCGTTCAATCACGGGTGGACTCGCTATTGCGATGGTCGTTATCTCGTCCGTCGGTCTTATGGTTGGGGGAATTGGCGTGATGAACATCATGCTGGTGTCGGTAACGGAACGCACCAGAGAGATCGGTGTGCGAAAAGCGATTGGCGCAAAGAGGAGCGACATCATGTGGCAGTTTCTAATTGAAGCGGCCACGCTAACGGGGCTTGGAGGTATTGTCGGTCTTTCAATCGGTTGGGGCTTTACGTTGCTCTTGCGACTTTTCCTTCCCTCTTATGTACCGTTGTGGGCCCCGGTGGGTGGATTAGTAGCCAGCGTTGGAATCGGACTTATTTTTGGTCTGTGGCCCGCATGGAAGGCAGCGCGTCTCGATCCTATCGAATCACTTCGTTACGAATAACCTTGATAGACTTTGACGGCACCAATTGAGTTTCTCCTGGTGCCGTCGAATTGTGTTTAGCCGCCGAACAATGCTGCTCCTCCGACTGCAAGTATTGCTCCCAGAACCCACAGACTAATCACTATCGTCCACGCTGAGCCGGACGACAATTTCGCTACCTTTCTAAGACCGAGTGCCGCCAGAAACATTCCGTAAAACCTGAGCAGATCAAACTGAGAGAGGAACGCTACCAGCACCTTTGACGATTCCGAACTCATAAACGCACCAGGATTTGTAAGTAAGAGATGTTCCGGATCTACAGTATCCGCAGGCTTAAGTAGCAAGACCGCAATCGCAACAAAGGTTCCCAAGACAGCGGGTGGTAATGAGGAGTAGGCCCAAACTGCGAGTGCCCTCACATATCCAATGTTTCCTCCAAAGATTAGCACTGCAACCCAGTACAGAAGACCTCCTAATGCCAAACCGACCACGACCCACACCGGAACCGCCACTGCACCAATGATCTTCCCGATCTTTACACCCATTTCTTTCTGCTGTTCAGTTTGCTGAGCGGCGTTGGGTGAGCGTTCCATTTTGTCTCGAATAAACTGGGCCATGTCTACTCGAAGATACAAAACAGCCGTAACCAAAAGCGTCAGAATTAATACAATGAGGGCCGCAACCAGAAATCGTGGTTTGTTTCGAAACGATTCAAAAACTCGTCCTGGTTCAAAGAAGATGCCTGTCAGAGTTTCAACCGTGGAAAGCTCAGGCCCGGCAGGCTGGGCCGAGATATTAGAGCCCTGCGGAATAGCTTCACTCATGAAGATTAATCCTCCTACAAGAAGACGGGGCAAACTTCCGTCGAGTCAAATGTCAGAACTCACAGTCTTCTGAAAGATTCATTGATACGATATTTCGTATATCATGGTTTCAGGTCCACACCTAGCCCCAGTTCCTGAGAAACTGTTTTTAGAGATTAGACCTGCCACCCAGGCACGCGAATACACGCTACACTATGACCGGGCGAAACCTCGCGTAGGTCTGGATCTGTCTTCGCGCATTCGTCAATAGCTATTGGACAACGAGTACGAAAACGACATCCTGACGGTGGGTTTATTGGGGTTGGTACGTCGCCTTCCAGAATAATACGCTCGCGTTTTTGCTTCGGGTCCGGAATCGGAATCGCGGATAAAAGCGCTTGGGTGTAGGGATGAAGCGGGTTCCGATAGAGTTCAGCGGCAGTTGCTATCTCCACGATTCTGCCGAGATACATTACAGCAACTCGTGTCGAAATGTGCTCAACCACCGCTAGACCATGTGAGATAAAAAGATACGTTAGGTTGAACTCTTCCTGTAACTCCTGGAGAAGATTAACCACCTGGGCCTGTACCGAAACATCCAACGCAGAGACAGGTTCATCAGCAACTATTAATTTCGGATTCAAAGCCAGGGTGCGGGCCACTCCTATTCGTTGCCGCTGCCCTCCAGAAAACTCGTGCGCATAACGATTCATGTAGTCTGGATCGAGTCCAACTCTACGTAGTAAGGCAGCAACACGTTCACGCCGTTCTTTCTTGTCACCTTGTTTATGAATTACCAGGGGCTCGGCGACGATGTCGCCAATTTTCATTCGCGGATTCAAAGACGCATACGGATCTTGAAAGATAATCTGCATCTCACCTCGAATATTTCTCAACTCTTTCTTCCCGAGCGCAAGAATGTTACTTCCCAGGAAATTCACTTCACCTGCGGTAGGTTCGATGAGACGCAGTAGGCACTTCCCAACCGTCGATTTTCCACAACCCGATTCCCCAACCAGACCTAATGTTTCGCCTGGAAAAATCTCAAATGAAACGCCGTCAACCGCGCGAACAACATCGTCACTACCTTCAACTGGAAAGTGTTTTACTAAGCCTCGAATGCTTATCAGAGGATCGCGAGAGTTTCCGTTCGGTTCCATTCTTATGTCTTGTGGTTCACCGTTGCTGGGATGTGTCAGACTTTAGCTCTGTATTGTGATCAGCCATGATTGAAGCGACCAGGTCGTAAAGAACGCAGCGGACTTTTACTTCGTGATCGAGTTCGAATAGTGGGATCTCGCCTTCGGTACACCGTGGCATTCGATGCGGACAGCGCGGCGCAAAATGACAGCCCTGCGGAAGATTCGTAGGCCGAGGTACCGTACCTTCAATCGTCTCCAAGCGTTCTTTCTTTTCTACGTGCTCAGTGGAAAGTTTTGGCACTGAACGAAGCAAACCTTCGGTGTAGGGATGCTTTGGCTTCTCGAATAAGTCTTCGACGCCCGACTCCTCAACAATTAAGCCGGTGTACATCACTGCAACGCGATCGGCAACTTCGGCAACCACCCCTAAGTCGTGCGTAATTAGCAACACCGCAAGTTCCCTTTGCTTTCTCAGTTCGTTTAGTAGCTCAAGGATCTGCGCTTGAATAGTGACGTCGAGTGCAGTCGTCGGCTCGTCCGCAATCAATAACTTCGGATTACATGCCAACGCCATGGCAATCATCACACGCTGTCGCATTCCGCCTGACAGTTGGTGTGGGTAGTCATCGACCCGGCGAGACGGATCTGGTATAGCCACCTCTTTCATGGCTTCGATAGCAGCTGCACGTGCTTGCTTACGTGATAACTTGCGGTGTAGGCGAAGTGCTTCCTCAATTTGTTCGCCGACGGTGTAGACAGGATTCAAAGAGGTCATTGGATCCTGAAAGATCATTGCTATGTCATCACCGCGCATTTGTCGCATTGCGCTGTCTGATAGTTTTAGAAGATCTTTGCCATCAAAGAGAACTTCGCCGTCGACAATCTTCCCAGGTGGTGCAATCAATCTCATGATCGACAAAGCAGTCATAGATTTGCCGCAGCCGGATTCACCTACCAAGCCCAACAGTTCTCCCCGGTCGAGGTGAAAAGTAACTCCGTCCACGGCCCTAACCAGACCGGAACGGGTCGGAAAGTGTGTTTTAAGGTTTTTGACTTCTAGCAGGTGACTCATCTACTGATTCACAATCCCAGCTTCTTCATGTTCTCCGCTACGATATCACCATCCTCTGCCGGGTATCGTTGTGCTTTTGGCAATACTCCTTTTTCTTTTGCCAGTGACCAGACAATACTCTCGCCCGCGGGTAGCACGTTTGGCTTTGCAGAAAAGATCGGATCAGCAAACGCGTCGGATGCATCGATAAACTTCCAGCCTTTGTCCTTGAAGAAGACAATCAGATCGTTTAGAAACAGGCCATTCAGCAGATTGAAGTGCACCAGGAAAGTATGCTTAACGGATCTGCCAAGTACACGAACCGCTAAAGCATCGTAGTACTGCGCGCGATCCCACATGTGTGCAAGATAGTAATCGCGGTATGGCTTTACATCTGCTTTAGGATTTTCGCGAAGCCGGGTAGTCAGCCGCTGATCAATAAGCCAATCAGAACCGTCAATAGTGACATGTCCCGTTTGATAGCCCTGGGTCGTAAGGAAAGTTCGCAATCCATCTCGCTTGGGAAGCGTATCACCCTCTTTCAGCATCGGGAACCGGAAGAACTTTCGAAATTCACTAAACTCCTTCAGGAGCGCTTCTGCCCGCAAAATATCGCCCTGGAATGTTTCGAGAGTCATCGTTGGAGCATTGTAATTCTGGTGACTGTAAGTATGGTTGCCAATTAAATGTCCTGCGTCGTTCCATGGCCTCAGCAACTGCTTTCCTTCATCACCGTCAATATTGCGGCCAATTACAAATAGAGCGCCCTTTAGTGAATGCGACTGCAGGGTACCGAGAATTGACTGATTACGCTCCGCAGCACTCTGGTGTATTGCGTTGGCCCAGAAGAAGTCATCCATCGTGACGGACACTTGCGGAGCATTCTTACGCTGACCAAAGCTGAACTGATGCGTCCCAAGAGCCAGTGCGCTTGCGCCAAGAAGTTTAGTAAAGTCTCTTCTGTTCATCCTTGCCAACTCTATTTCCCAAACTGGGCAGCCACGCCGTCGGGCTTTACGTAATTGCGAATGGTACTGTACGGGACAACAGTCTTATCAAAAACAGCGATCACGTGGGGAAAGTCGAAATAAATTCCCATACCTTTTGGGCTCAGCGACCATGCCTCGATTTCCGGAAGACCATCTTCGGCCATAACCGGGTCGTCTCGCTTCTCAGGTTTGCGATTTTCGCGTTTGGCTTCGGCTACTTCCATCTCCTCTGCCCGGCGGTTAATGTCCTTGACGACGAAATCTGATACCGCTTTCTTAAAACCATCATCCGCCTGAACGACATCATCAAGCTTTAATTGCTTGTTTCCTTTCAAATCATAGTTCAGTGTCCAAAGTCGCGAGTTGGGATGAGCGCCACCACCATCCGAGTATTCATTCATCTCAATACTGACTACCTCGTCGCTGCCTAACATCACATTGTAGGTCAGTTCGTACGCTCTTCGCTCAAACGCTTCCTCACTAAATTGTTTGATTGCTTTTTGAACCTGCGAGGTGATCAATTCATTGAAGCTGGCAATCGAAGGATTGGTGGCTGGTCCAACGAGTTGAGGATACGACACTGTAACCCCCGCTTTTCGATCGTTGCTGAACTTTGGAACGATCTTAAGTTCCGAGCGGAATAATACGAACTGTTCTTCGAGAACGACGTAAGCTTTGCCGGTGCCGTCTGGTCTGGACCACTCGCATTCCTCAAAAACATTTGGTTGACCCTTGCAGACAAACTTTCCGGTCTTCTTTTTTCCCGGTCCGATCTCGGTCAGTTCGAGTTGTCCGTTTGTCAGATTTCCTTCGAGTTTCAAATCCTGCTTGAATTGATCGTAGAAGTAAGTGCCTGAGACCTTACTGCCGGCTGTTGTTAGTTTCATCTCGATGTGTTTGTCACCGATCGAACCGCGATAGGTTCGCGACGAATCTTGAGCAAACGCATAGGATTGAAGAGTTGGAATCAGGAGAACCAGAACGACGAGCACTCTAAGCTTCATCCAGCATTCACACCTTTCAAACCGTCGAGGTTTCGCGGTACTCGCCCCAAACTCTTCGCAATCGATTACTAATCTCACCAACAGTTGCAAATGCCTCGACACATTCAAGAATTCCAGGCATCAAATTCTCATCTGTGACAGCCGCGGACTCCAACTTAGCTAATGATGACTCGGTTTGCTTTGCGTCCCGTCTAGAACGCAGCGCTTGTACTTTTTCCACCTGTGACTGCTCAAGTGCGGAATCAATCTTCAGGGTTTGTATGGGAGTTTCGTCATCCATCTGAAAACGATTGACCCCAACAACTACTGCTTGTTGAGTCTCAATTGCCTTTTGATATCTATAGGCTGACTCCTGAATCTCCCTTTGCACGAAACCAGTCTCGATTGCTCGCAACATTCCTCCGAGAGAATCGATTTTTCTCAGATAAGCCACCGCTCGTGTCTCAATCTCGTCTGTCAATTCTTCGATCGCGTAGGAACCAGCTAATGGATCTGCCGTGTCAGCGACACCCGACTCATGGGCAATGACCTGTTGAGTACGCAAGGCTATGCGAGCGGCATCTTGAGTCGGCAACGCGAGCGCTTCGTCCATCGAATTCGTGTGTAACGATTGAGTTCCACCCAGGACAGCCGCAAGCGCCTGGATTGTTGTGCGTACGACATTGACCTCGGGCTGTTGCGCTGTAAGAGATGAGCCCGCCGTCTGTGTGTGAAACCTCAACATCAAAGACCGAGCGTCACGCGCTTTGAATCGTTCCCTCATGATGCGGGCCCACAATCTGCGAGCGGCTCGATATTTTGCGATCTCTTCCAGCAGATTGTTGTGAGCGTTGAAAAAGAAAGAAATGCGCGGCGCGAATTCGTCCACCTCGAGTCCTGTTGTGAGCGCTGCCTCCACGTAAGTAATAGCGTCAGCCAGAGTAAATGCAACCTCCTGTACTGCGGTGGAGCCGGCTTCTCGAATGTGGTAGCCGCTAATTGAAATGGTGTTCCAATTGGGAACCTCCCGGGCACAATAACCAAAGATGTCAGTTACCAAACGCAGAGATGGTCCAGGTGGATAAATGTAGGTGCCGCGAGCGATGTACTCTTTGAGAATGTCGTTTTGTATCGTGCCTCGTACTTTATCAAAGCCGACGCCCTGCTTTCGTGCGACTCCAAGATACAATGCAAGCAGAATCGACGCAGTTGCGTTGATGGTCATCGACGTTGAGACTTGATCCAGGGGAATGCCGTCGAATAGACGCAACATGTCCTCAAGTGAGTCGATTGCAACGCCGACACGACCCACTTCGCCTAACGCCAGCGAATCGTCCGAGTCGAGGCCGATCTGGGTCGGTAAATCGAATGCTACAGAAAGACCAGTTGTGCCCTGGGCGAGAAGATACTTGTAGCGGGCGTTGGACTCTTCGGCAGTTGCGTAGCCAGCGTACTGGCGCATGGTCCACAGGCGACCGCGATACATACTGTGATAAATACCTCTGGTGTAGGGAAACTCACCGGGAGAGCCAAGATCGCTTTCGTAGTCTATCTTTTCAGTGTTATTGGGGTTGAAATCGACCGGGAGTTCGATTCCGGAAGGAGTTTCAAAATACTCTTTAGGCTGGTCTTTTGGTTTCGTGGCCATGGTAGAAGAAGCAATTCGAAGCCTAGCACAGCGCGATTGAACGCGGCAAAGAGCTTTGGGATTGGTTCTTGGAAATGCCTGCTGGAACCTTGAAAAAATTCAGACCGGTGGTCTGGCGCAATTGTTTGAGGCTGTGTAAGAGTAACAACACAAAATGGACAACTTACGACCGAGGGACGATTCAAAGCGTCCCTATCTTGATTGGCAAAAACGCGAGTACTTGAAATTCCACCAACGGCAGTTGGTGGATGGTTCAGATCCTTTCTACCAGGAACTTATCCACTCAATGCTGCGCGCGTAGCGCGCCGGAGGATACAGAAAGAACCGTTATTAGAAAGGATCTGAACGAACCCCACACTTCCGTGGGGGATTAGGATCCCACAACTATTTCAACGATCTTCAAAGTCAATGAATACAGCCCGTGTAAACAAGCGTGGGGCCGACCGTGTCCGAAAGGGTCATCTCTGGATCTACCGCAGTGACATTACAAACGTAGATGCCGAGGGCGGATCAATCGTCTCGGTCACTGATGACCACGGCAATTTTGTGGGCAAATCCCTCTACAGCGATACCTCACAAATTGCCCTTCGTTTCCTGACTCAAACTGACGAGGAAATAAATCCGGACTGGTGGCGGCGTCGTTTGCGCGAGGCTATTAGCCGCCGTCGAATATCAGCTGACACCAACGCCTATCGAATGGTCTATTCAGAGGGAGACCTGCTGCCCTCACTCATCGTGGATCGTTACGCGGAGGTACTCGTACTTCAAACACTTTCACAAGGAACCGATGCTGTTAAGACGTTACTCACTGAACTGCTGGTAGCAGAGCTTGGACCACTTGCTATCGTGGAACGTAATGACGCTCGAGTTCGTCAACTGGAGGGTCTGCCGCTCACGTCCGGAACAGTCTATGGTGAAGCTCCAGAGACGTTTGAGATTCTGCAAAATGGCTTACGTTTTCTGGTGACGCCGGGCGGTGGTCAAAAGACCGGCTCATTTTTGGACCAACGTCAAAATCGGATCGCTGCCAGTGAAGTAGCACACGGAAAAGCATTAGATTGCTTTACGTTCAACGGTGGGTTCGCACTTCACCTTGCAAAATCCTGCCCTAGTGTTATGGGAGTGGATATCTCCACCGAAGCAGTTGTGGCCGCGAGGGACAATGCTGCGTTGAATGAAATAACAAATGTGGAGTTTGTCGAAGCAAATGTTTTTGACCTGCTCCGCGAATTAGAAGGCAACGGCGAGCGTTTTGATACCATCGTTCTTGATCCACCCGCGTTTGCTAAGAATCGCGCCAGTCTGAAGCCGGCGATTCGCGGCTACAAAGAAATCAATCTGCGCGCCCTCAAGTTACTCAACCCCGATGGGATCCTGGTAACTTGCACCTGTTCGTATCACGTTTCCGAAGATCTCTTTCTCTCAATCCTCACTGACGCTGCAGTCGATGCTCGAAAGCGAATTCAAATCGTTGAAAAGCGAATGCAGGCAAACGACCACCCTGTTCTTGCTGCTATGCCCGAGACCTATTATTTGAAATGCATAATCGCGCGACTGGTGTCTTAGAAATACGAAACTGCCGGCAAAGTTGACCTCGCCGGCAGTTCCGAAGGTTTTAGCCTAGCGTCAGTTTATTCCCGGATCATTCTCGATGACGAGCTTTGTCGTCAGGTCTTTACCGCCCGCTGATAGTTTGAGCTGGTAGGTACCGGCTTCGAGTGGAAGGCCCTGATTTAGACCTCCAAAACCGCCACCGCCGCCACCTCCACCGCCGCCACCTCCACCGCCGCCGCCTCCGCCGCCTCCGCCGCCACCAAATCCTCCACCAGCAGGACGTGGGGGCGGCTCGCCTCTAAGGTTCCACTGAATGCGGTTGAAGCCAGGCTCGTTTGTGCCAACGATAGTGCGAACAATCTTACCGGTGTAGTCAGAGATTGTTAGTTTTACATCGCCAGCTTGGGCAGCTTTTAGATAGTACGTGATTGCGGTTCCAGGCGCTGGATTGTTCGCACGGAACAATTTTGCACCACCAGCATAACGCGAGAGACGCGCATCATTAAACCAAATGGTTCCTGGTCTAACGTCAAATAAGTGAACATCCTTGTCGAGCACTTTGTTGACCGACAGCTGCTGCAGTGCAGTTATGTCGTCGAGGATATATATGCCACGTCCATGAGTTCCCACAACCAGGTCACCGTCGCGCGGATGGACCAATATGTCGTCGATCCGAACCGTCGGCATACCGGACATCATTGGCTTCCATTCTCCGCCACCATTGATCGAGACGAAGAGTCCAAACTCCGTACCGACAAAGAATAGATCCTTGTTCTTTGGATCCTCTGTGATCACGTTTACAGTCCCCCAGGCAGGGAGATTGTTTACAATCGATACCCACGTTGCCCCGTAATCTCGAGTGATAAAAAGATAGGGCTTCAAGTCGTTCAACCTGTGGCCATCAACTGCAAGATAGCAAGTTGCAGCATCGTAATGAGAAGGCTCAACCCGGGAAATGTGATAAGTCTCGCCAATACCGGGCACATTCTTAGCGACGTTGGTCCAGGTGGCTCCTCCATCCTTACTCACCTGAACATTGCCGTCATCCGTTCCGGCCCAAAGTACACCGGGCATCTTTGGTGATTCGGCGATTGTTACGATATAGCCGTAGCTAGTGTAACCATCGTTTTTCGAAGCCATGGGATCTTTGCCGGGAACACCCATGATCGGAAGCGTGTTGCGATCAATATGCTTCGTCAGATCAGCGCTTGCTGTCCACGTGTCTCCGCGATCAAGCGATTTGAAGAACCGTTCGCCTCCGGTGTAGATAACACGAGGATTATGAGGCGACATGACCAAAGGCGTGTTCCAGTAGAAACGATATTGTTCAGTGGCTGGAGGAGTCGGGACCACATTAGACGCGAGGTTGCCACCACCAAAACCTCCAAAACCCTGCGAAGCTGCAAAAGCGGCCAACTGAGCTGCCGTATCCGGAGTACTCTCGGGTGACGCACTTGGTGAGGGACTCGCCGCAGGTTGAGCGCCGGCGCCACCACCTTGACCACGTCCACCGCCGCCGCCAGCTCGTCGTTGCGGAACTCCTCGAGGACGAATACTGACGCTTCTACCGGTTCTCAAATCCAAGCGGTTCATCGCACCATTTTGCGATTCCGAATAAATGATATTGGGGTCAGTTGGATCAATCTGCGCGTAGAACCCGTCGCCGCCTCCCACTCGGTACCAGTCAGCATTTGTGATTCCACCTTGCAAACTGCGAGTCTGACTTGGCCCACCCCACGAACCATTATCTTGAAGGCCGCCATACACGTAGTAGGGTTTACGCATATCGACCGCGACAGCGTAAAACTGTGCCGCCGGAATTGTGTTTACGAAGTCCCAGTTCGCCCCCTGATCGTAAGTTACGTTGAGACCTCCATCGTTACCCAACCAGATGTGATCCGTGTTAATTGGATCGATCCAGATGGCGTGATTGTCACTATGGGCAATCCCAGACTGAAGCGATTTGAAAGTCTTGCCACCATCAGTTGACTTGCTAAAGTTCAGTCCGCCGACATAGACGATCTCAGGATTCTTGGGATCGACTCGTATCTGGCTGTAGTACATCGGACGATTGTTCTCGTTACTAACAACACGCCAGGTTTTTCCCTTGTCGTCTGAGCGCCAAACTCCTGGTTTCTTTGGATCCAGAGGAGCGGGCGTCGGCGAAGCGGTTGGACTCGCTGCTGCAGTTGGACCGGGTGACGCTGAAGCGGATGGAGATGGACTAGGACTCGGTGCCGCCTGTCCGCCAAAGATCTGCTCTTCTCCACCGGTACCTACACTCGCACCAACTTCCATCTGGGCGTATATGACATTTGGATTTGATCTGGACAGGTCTATTCCGATGCGGCCAAGTAATCCATCCGGCAAACCGCCACCTTCCAGTTTTTTCCAGGTCTTCCCTGCATCAACCGTTTTCCACAAACCACTTCCCGGACCACCACCATTAAATCCAAATGAGGTACGACGGCGCTGGTATGAAGCAGCGTACAAAGTCTTCGGATCAGAATGGTCGATCACGATGTCGGTAAACCCGGTGTCTTCATCGATGAACTTGATATTAGCCCACGTTTTGCCGCCGTCTATTGTTTTGTAAATACCGCGTTCCTTGTTTGGTCCAAAAAGATGACCAAGCACCGCAACGTAGACTATATTCGGGTCCTTCGGATCGATGACGATGCGGGCGATAGTCTGCGTCGTCTCAAGTCCCATTTTGGTAAATGTCTTGCCGGCATCGACTGATTTGTAAATGCCGTCACCAAAACTGGAGCTCTGTCGATTGTTAGCCTCGCCAGTGCCTACCCAAACTACGTTTGGATCTGAAGGCGCGACTGCGATGTCTCCGATTGAGGAGGTTGAATAGGTATCAAAGATTGGCTGGAAAGTCGTGCCGTTGTTTGTAGATTTCCAAACACCGCCAGTAGCAAACCCAACATAAACGACATAAGGGTTCGTTTCGACACCGGCAATGTCATCAACCCGGCCCCCCATACTTGCTGGACCAATGGCGCGAAACACAAATCGCTTAAGCATTGGATCGGTGGACCAGTTGATTGGAGTTGGTGTTGGACTTGGACTTGGCGTCGGAGTCGGTCGTTGTACCGGTGGAGCCGAAGCAGGCGCTGTTTGATTCTGTGAATAAACCGTTACTGCCGCAAATGAAACCGCGAGAACGATTATGAGTAGTAGCCCTAGATCGTAAACGGAGCGCGACCTATCTTTCATCGAAAGCGTCCTTTCAACTGAAGAGAGTACAAACTGCGATGGATAAAGCGATTGCCTTGGAAAGGCGGTGAACGGTGCCACGCAACGCAAAGCGAATTTTCGCTTGACGTGCGGACTATAAATAAATTGAAGCTATTTATGCAAGAAACGGTGGATCGAATCCAACATTTTGAAGAGCGAACACCTGAAACTATTTGTTTTCGACTGTCGGTTCCGAAAGTCGCATCAACCAGTCACGATATCTTCGATGATTGGATTGTAACCAGGTTTTGAAGTTGATTGGCGGAAATGGTCTCGAGTTAATAACTTGATCGAGGTCACGTAAGAACTGCAGTTTTAGAGTTGAATCCGCCGCACGACTAGAAACATTACATTGCGACGAGACGTGAGCAGGCTTGGACGATTCGCCGGAGTCTTCATAGTGCAAGGCCAAAAACCGTTCTTTCAGTTGTGAGGCCGCAGTCGAATCATTTTCGTTCAGGTTCGCAAGCTCGTCATCGAGAAACCTAACGACGCTCGAAAGCCACAGCCTACGAGCAACCGTAAACGATTCAAACCGGCAAGCGGATTCCGCCTCACCGTCAAACGAGCCATCCGAAAACACGACCGACCTAATCACAATAGTATTTGATTCTGCCGTTCCAGGTACGTAGGAACCGCCTCGTAGTTCGGCTTTGACCGCTGGCAAATATTCTTCGCTAATGCCGCCTTGTTCAATGAGTGGTCTGCCTTCTTTCCCTTGGAAAAGCGTTGTAACGCCTCTTAATACGTCTACTTGCAAGGCACTAATATTTTTGTTCGTGAGATTTCTGAACTGTACTCGATATGCGGGTAGCGGCAGGTTTTCGACTTTGATCCCAGCTACCTCAACTGTGCGAGTTCTATTATCAATGTACGGAGCTGGTGGTGCAGGTGGAACCGCGTTGGTCAATGAGATTTTGAACGCCTGGATGCCAAACGATTCAAGCTGCTGAATGGTCCCACTTTCTCCGAGTCCGAGATGATAAGTTCCTACCAGGTCCTCTTGATCGAAAGTAGTTTCACCTCTCAGTAGAGTTACTCTGACGTCAACGGTTTCGCCGTTGTAACGCGGTTCAATCCGTACGGCTCTGGTCCTCGGGAGATCCTTGGATGTCTCCCAGTTTGGTAGTCTGACGAATCTCGTTACCCATATCCAACTGGGTTTCGCTTGGGCGTTATGAACGTTTATGAAGGCGGGTGGAATCTGCGGATTGTAGAAAATCTCGAGAATTAGAGGCGCACGCTGTTCAGCTGTCTCGGAAACATTCGGTGTCGCGCCTGGTCGAAGCGACGGAGGATCTTGAGCGAGACTAATAGAGCCCGGCATCAGCGCTACAACAGCCGCAACCGTGAGGAACTTTCTCATGTGACAAAGTCTCAGCCTTGCCAGGGATTGCTCTTAACACTCTCGGCAAGTCGTTTTGCATCAGGGAGAGCTTCAAGTGCCTTTAACACTTGAGCATCACTATCCAAAAGTACGCGAGCACCAGCGTCATTGGAGAATGACGCCGTTATGATCTCGAGTCGCAGACGAAGTTTTGCAAATTCCAATTCTTCATCTACCTGGGCTGGTGAGACTGCCAAATCAGTTTGCGTCCGAACGTAATTTCGAAACGCTTCGATCAGACGATCGTTGACGGGAAAATCTGTAGCTTTTGCGCTCTTCCCGTACTGAACCTTGTCGACTTTGTACGACTCCAATCCGGCGACCATCCCATTCGACAGTTGCCTGGTGAAGAAAAACGCAGCTTCGGCAATACGAGCTCGAGCAGGTGTGTTAACGGGTTCTTTTACTTCGATATCTGGAGTGATTCCCCCTCCGCCATAAAAGACTCGACCCGCTGCAGTCGTTACAGCTGGACCAGCGTGTTGTTGCGGAGTTGGTGATGCGAGCGCGAGTGGTAAGTCCAGGTTGCGATTCGCTGAACCTGACGGCTGCAGTCCCTGCAACTCGGCTGGATCATGTCGGGTGTAATAGTCGTAGAGTGAGCCGCTCGAATAGTCGCGTTGTAATGATCGCCCGTAAGGCGTGTAGTAACGTGCTGTTGTTAAAGTTAGTCCAGTGTTGAAAGGTAACTGAAAGATCCGCTGGACCAAGCCTTTTCCAAAACTGGTTTCGCCAACGATCAATCCACGACCATGGTCCTGAATTGCGCCGGCCACAATCTCAGAAGCCGAAGCCGTATTCCGGTTTACTAAAACCACCATAGGGAAATCGACCGGATCCGAGCCACTCGACTTATAAACAACCGGCTCACTGTACTCAGTCCGACCTTTTACCGAGACGACCACTTTACCTTGCGGAAGAAACTCACTCGCGACATCAATTGCCTGATCGAGTAAGCCACCGGGGTTACCACGCAAGTCCAGGACAAGCTGTCGCATTCCTTGCTCTTCGAGTCTCTTCATCGCAGCGCGCAACTCTTCGTCACTCTTGCGCTGAAACCCGCCCGTCAAACCGATATAGCCAGTACCCGGTTTGATCATGTAAGAGTTGCGTATCGTCGGCAACGGAACTGCATCGCGAACAATCGTGAAGTAAAGCGGCGCTTGAGAACCAGCCCTCTCAACTTTGATAGTCACAGGTTCAGCAAGACCACCACGAACATTTTTGGAAACCTGTTCGCTGCTCCAATCTCGCGCGTCTTTACCATCAACCTCGACGATACGATCGCCGTAGCGCAACCCTAGTTTTGCAGCGGGAGTTCCATCGACAGTTGATTGGATGTACACGCCGTCGCGATGCTGGACGATCGTTACACCGATTCCAAAGAAGCGTGAATCCTGGTCTTCTCTAAGTTTCTTAAATTCGTTGTAGGGAAAGTATGCCGAGTGGGGATCCAGGGTCGAAAGCATCCCCTGAATCGCTGCCTGAGTAGCCTTTTCGTAGTCGATGTCACCGGAGTAGTTAGTAGTGATGGTCGATATTGCTTCGTTGTAGTCCTTTTCAATCTCGTCGGATGCACGAGAGGGGCTCGTGGCTGAAGCAGTTGCGAGTCCACTAAATTTTCTAGCACTCCCTACGATTCCCCCAAACACCGCCGCAAGCAAAACGACTGCGGACGCAATCAGCACAAACCTCCGGCTGAAGCCGAGACCGTTGTAACTTGGGGCAGATGGTTCCAGTTGATGCGCAACTTCCATGGTCAAAATATTACCACAGGCATCGGCTTGGTTCCGAAAGCTGTGACCTTTTGCTGTGGTATATTGCAAAAGAGAACGCAAATGGCCACTCTCTCCGTCATCATTCCTGCCTACAACGAAGCGGTTCGACTTGGGAAAACCCTACGAACTGTAGTCGAGTATCTTCGTGAGAACCATCCAGATGGGGAGTTAATCCTCGTTGACGATGGCTCGCAAGACAACACCTCAGATCTGGCCCGCGAGACGTTCAAAGAAAGCGGTCAGGTCAGGACATCGGTAATCAGTTACAAATCTAACCTTGGTAAGGGACGGGCCGTCAGACTGGGGCTTTTAGCTGCACGCGGCGATATAGCGTTGTTCTCTGACGCGGACCTGTCGACTCCAATTACCGAGACGCCAAAGTTGATTGACCCCATCGCCCGGGGTGAGTGTGATGTCACTTTCGGGTCCAGGGCGCTTAAACGTGAGTTGATTGGAGTACGTCAACCATGGCGAAGAGAACAAGGCGGACGAGTGTTCAATCTCGTCGTGCGCCTGGCAACCGGACTTCCATTCTGGGACACTCAGTGCGGATTTAAGGCTTTTCGGATGCATGTCTGTCGACCACTAGTCGAGTCGGCAACTGTCGATCGGTTTGGCTTCGACGTAGAACTTCTCTACTTGGCTTTTCGGGCAGGTTTGAGGTTGAGGGAAATACCAGTTAAGTGGGACCATAACGACGGCAGCAAGGTGAATGTAGCGAGTGATAGTTTTAAGATGCTCGGTGAGGTTGGCTTGATAAGACAGCAGGCTCGTCGCGGAGTTTATGACAATGCCATAAAAACGGTACACGCGATTGAAGGAAAGAAATGACTTCCACTATTCTCTTATTTTGAGATTGCCTGCTGCCATTTGAGATCTGAAATTTGAGATCTTTTGATTTGAGTTGCTGTCGTGAAAATCTCAAACTGCAAATCTCAGATCTCAGATCTCAGAAGGACCAAGAAAGCGAAACCCAAAACCAAAGACCAAAGACCCGAACCTAAGACCCGAAAATGACTGCCCGTCTCAACGTAAACATTGATCACGTCGCAACTGTTCGGCAGGCGCGACGGGCACCTGAACCAAGTGTGATTGCCGCCGCAATGGCTTGTGAGCAAGCAGGCGCCGATGGAATTACCGTACATCTTCGCGGTGATCGCCGTCATATCCAGGATCTCGACCTTAAGATTTTGCGTGAGAGCGTCACCACCTATCTCAATATGGAGATGGCAGCGACAGAAGAGATGCTCAAAGTCGCTCTCGACACCAGGCCAGACGCAGTTACTTTGGTCGCTGAGAAAGCTGACGAGATCACAACTGAAGGCGGGCTCGACGTTAAAGCAAACATCTCCATCGTACGTGCCGCCGTCGCACGACTACGACAGGCGAATATTCTCGCAAGCCTGTTCATCGATCCCGATTCGGCACAGATTGAGGTTGCACACGACATTGGTGCTCAACAAGTTGAGTTATGTACGGCCGCTTACGCGGAGGCTACGCTGGGCGCTCGTGCGATTCATGGCGAAGGAGCTGCGCGTGCTGCCCATGAACTGCGAAGACTCCGCGAGTCAGCTGAGTTGGCAAAACAGTATGGACTTCACGTGGCAGCAGGTCATGGACTTACATATCGAAATGTGGGAGCCGTCGCGGGAATAGTTGAGATCACCGAATTCAATATCGGTCACAACATCGTGTCGCGTGCAATCTTCATCGGCTTAGAAGCTGCCGTCAGCGAGATGCGCAACGCGATCGAAGCTGGATCATTTCTCTCTTAGCTGGAAAGAATCATTGGTCATTGGTCATTTGACATTGATCAATTATCAATTAGCTGGAAACGCCTTCCGTTGCACCTCAGAATCGAATCCGCCAATGACAATTGACAAATTTCAAATGACCAATGACCAATGATTCTTATCGGGATGAAGAGAGTTGGAGGCGAACCACTGAACGTTCGAGTTTTGCGCGAGCCACTTCAAAATCCTCTTCGGAACCGCTCCAACCGGTTAGCTCCTTCTCCAAACGCTCTCGAGAAAGTTTTGCACGAGCAGCATCGATCTCTTCTGGACGCTCAGCAACCTCAGCCAGGACAGCAACGTGATCATCACGCACCTCTACAAACCCACCGGAGACGTGCAGTTGAAAACTTTTGCCATCCTGGACATAAGCCAGTACGCCCGTTTTTAGTTGTGAGATCAACGGTGTGTGACCGGGAAGAATTCCCAGTTCACCACCAAGGCCTGGAACGGTGACCATTTCGACTGGTTCAGCCAAAACGCGTCGTTCAGGAGTCACTACTTCGAGTTGAATCTTTTCCGCCATACTATTGAGCGATCGTCTTGGCCTTTTCGATTGCTTCTTCGATCGTGCCTACCATGTAGAACGCCTGCTCCGGCAGGTCGTCGTGCTTACCGTCAACCAATTCACGGAAACCTCTAATTGAATCTTCGAGCTTTACATACTTGCCCTGGAGTCCAGTGAACTGTTCGGCAACGTGGAAAGGCTGCGAGAAGAACTTCTGGATCTTGCGCGCGCGCGAAACGATTAGCTTGTCTTCATCTGAGAGTTCGTCGAGACCGAGAATCGCAATAATGTCCTGCAGGTCCTTATATCTCTGCAGCACTCGCTTCACGTCCTGCGCGGTGTTGTAGTGTTCTTCGCCCAGGATTCGTGGGTCAAGAATACGAGAATTCGAAGCAAGCGGATCGACGGCTGGATAAATTCCCAACTCCACGATTTGTCGCGACAGTGCTGTTACCGCGTCAAGGTGAGCAAAAGTTGTTGCCGGTGCAGGATCTGTGTAGTCATCAGCAGGTACGTAGACCGCTTGAATAGAAGTTACAGAACCGGTCTTAGTTGAGGTAATTCGTTCCTGCATTTCACCCATCTCGGTCGCGAGGTTCGGCTGGTAACCCACTGCGGAAGGCATGCGGCCGAGCAATGCTGATACTTCAGAACCTGCTTGAGTGAAGCGGAAAATGTTATCGATGAACAGCAGCACGTCGAGACCTTGATCGCGGAAGTACTCCGCAACTGTCAGTCCTGACAGGGCCACGCGGAGACGCGCACCTGGCGGCTCAGTCATCTGACCATAAATCAGGGCCACTTTGGATTTGCTAAGTGTGCTCTTGTCGACTTTAGTCAGATCAAACTGTCCGGTCTCTTTGAAATGCTTGTTGAATGTCTCGCCAAACTGAATAACTTCGGACTCAACCATTTCGCGAAGCAGGTCGTTCCCTTCACGAGTTCTCTCGCCAACTCCGGCAAATACTGAGAAGCCAGATCTTGCTTTCGCGATGTTGTTAATCAATTCCATCACGATTACGGTCTTACCTACGCCGGCCCCACCGAACAAGCCAATCTTTCCGCCGCGGAGAAACGGTTGGATTAAATCGATAACCTTGATGCCAGTCTCAAACATCTGGAGTTCTGTCGATTGCTCTTCAAATGAGGGAGCGTGACGATGAATCGGATAACGCTGTTTATGCGCAACCTCACCCAAAGTGTCTACCGGTTCACCAATGACGTTGAGAACGCGTCCAAGAGTTCCTTCACCGACAGGCATCGTGATCGGGCCACCCGTGTCGATTGCTTTCATGCCGCGCACCATTCCATCGGTAGGCAACATTGAAACTGTACGCACACGACCTTCGCCGAGGTGCTGCTGTACTTCAGCAATCACGTCGATCTGATTGGGAACGTCAAAACCATCTGAGACGATTCGGAGTGCTTGATAAATTGGCGGCAGGTACTTTCCTTCAAACTCGACGTCAAGAACTGGTCCGATAATCTGCACCACTTTGCCGACGTGCTGTCCTTCGGCGGTCATGTTTCCGTTAGGCGTAGACATACTGTCGTTGAACTCCTCTTTCTACCTGTAAAGGCGAACAAAACTGGCAGGTTTAAAAGCCAGACAAGATAACATAAGGGAATAGTTTTCCCAACCGACAACCGTCCGGGCGTAAATTCAGTTTGAGTTCTGCACCTGGATCCATTTCAGCGACTCTGAAGTCAGTGGTACTGCGGACCAGTCCTACAATTCTAGTTTTCCTGAAATGTCTTTAACACCGAAGGGGTTCGCTTTTCCCGAAATGTTTTTAACACCGAAAGGTGTTTGCTTTCCTGAAATGTCTTTTAACGGCGAAGGTGTTTGCTTTTCCTGACATGTTTTTAACACCGAAGGTGTTTGCTTTTCCTGAAATGTCTTTAACACCGAAGGTGTTCGCTAATTTCAGCCCAGGGTTTGCTTTGAAACCCTGGGACAAGACGGCGCCGATTTTTAATCGCAACCCTGAAAGGGTTGCGAGTGCGTCGCATCACGCGCACTGGAGAATCGGTCGTATCCCAAGGCTGCCAATGCCCAACCCTGGGCTGAAATTAGCAAACACTTCTTTGTTATCGCATATGGGCGCCCACGAAGGGACGACCCTAGTTTGTGTTTAATGATTCTTTGATCGTGGTAATGTCACAATTAAATTGATTTTAAGGGATCTCCCTCAATCTTCTGAAAAATCTCACAACTCTTTACGAAACCTTACTTGTACTAGTATCGTAGTACAAGTAGGAAATGAGCGAACTTTTTTCATTAAGCCCTTCGCACCCGATGCCGCTCTACGCGCAGCTAACGCGGGCTATCCAATTTGCCATCGCCACTGGACGGTTACAGGCCGGACAGCAACTTCCGACAGTCAGACAGTTAGCGGTAGAACTGCGCGTAAACGCCAATACGGTAGCCAAGGTTTATGCCGAATTGGAGCGGTCAGGAATTCTGGAAACGCGAAGAGGAGTCGGAACTTTTGTGTGCGCCCGCCATTTCGAAGCAATTGGCACGCAGGATCATCACGCCCAGTTGACGGAACTAGTCGAGCGTTTTGTCGAAGAGGGCGCCGCCATGGGCTTTTCAATTGACGACCTGCTTGATCAACTTCAAAGCCGGCGCAAGAAGGAGATTATTAGCAATGCCTAGTACAAACGGCCTGATTCAAACCAGGAACAATCTGACGTCACCTAACTCCCCTCGCGCCAACGTTGTCTCGGCACTTGTGTTTCTGGTGCCGCTGGCTCTGGGAATTCTGATAACCATCAATACTCTCAGTCCTGTGGGTGCAATAGTTGGTGTCGTGCTCGGATTATTACTGTCGCAGGCTCCAAAGATTGCCAAACAGTGGGAACGAGCTGTAGTGCTGCGCTTGGGCCGGTACGTCGGCCTACGTGGTCCAGGTTTGTTCTGGATCATTCCCTTTGTCGATACGGTTTCAACCTGGGTAGACCAGCGTGTAATCACAACCAGCTTCGCTGCGGAAGAAACGTTGACATCGGATACAGTTCCAGTGAACGTCGATGCGGTTCTCTTCTGGATGGTCTATGACCCGGAGAAGGCAGCGTTGGAAGTACAAAACTACCCGCAGGCAGTTAGCTGGGCCGCACAAACAGCACTTCGCGACATCATTGGTCGAACGTCTTTAACTGACCTTCTGCGTGGACGTGAGCGCATAGAAGATGAGTTGCAGAAGCTCATCGATGAACGTTCCAATCCATGGGGCGTAACCGTTCAGTCGGTGGAGATGAGAGACGTGATAATCCCGGCTGCTTTGCAGGATGCAATGTCGCGTGAAGCTCAGGCAGCTCGTGAGAAACAAGCGCGAATTATTCTCGGCCAGGCTGAGGTCGAAATAGCGAACTCTTTCGAAATCGCTGCGCGCTCCTATCGCGACAATCCAACCGCCCTTCACTTAAGAGCGATGAATATGCTGTACGAGGGGCTGAAAGAAAAAGGCGCTCTGATGCTCGTACCCAGTAGTGCTGTTGAATCGATGGGTATGGGTGGTTTGCTTGGAGCTGCCGCACTCAGACAGCAAAGACTCACCGGAAGCGACGAAACTCCTGAATAGAATTGCACTGGCTTCGAGCATTGAAAAAGCCCTGTGCCCCAAAACGGGTACAGGGCTTCTTAATTCTTAGAACGAGATTGATTACTTTTCTGGGTCGATTCTTATTTTCATGCGCTGCAATACTTGAATATCTTCGTCGGTAAGGTCCAGCATTGCTTTGCCATCTTCGCCTTCTTCATCTCCGGCGTGCGGCCGCAGTCCAATTTCAAGTCTCAACGTCAATTCCATCTCGTATCCGGCTTCACGCAGCCGTTCGATGGCTTCAGCTACCTTCGTCGAATTCTCGACAGACTCATTTATAGCAGTACCGATTTCTCTAACTATCTCTTTGGCGTCGTCGTCGATTTCCAATCTTTAATTGCCTTCTTAAAATGGAGTTGCAAACAATTTCGTTGCGTTTTGCTGATATGCTACGCGAGCGATCTCGGAGGGTCAACCCGAACTAATCAACGTTTGTAATCCAAGTATTGCACTTTTCAATTTCACGTTCTTCCCGTGAAGTTATAGACTGTTATTTAATCTCAGATCATTATGATCCAGCCATTATTGGCTGGCTGAAAGCGGCAAACGGAAAATGCTAGGGACGATCGGGATTTTGACTGGCGGTGGCGATGCGCCGGGTCTAAACGCGGTTATCAGGGCAGTAGTTAAAACGGCTACGTGCGAGCACGGGCTGCGTGTCATTGGAATTGAAGATGGCTTTGAAGGATTGTTGGGCGCTACTCAAACGCGTCTACTTTCCGCCGGTGAGGTTCGCGGACTGCTGCCTCGTGGGGGAACAATTCTTGGTACTCGCAATCGCGGCAACTTTGTAGAGAGAACTAAAGATGGCCAGCCAATGAGCGTCGAGGCTGTTTATCAGGAAGCCATCTCAAACATGAAGATAATGGGAATAGACGCACTCGTTGTTCTGGGTGGTGAAGGTACCTTAGGAATTGCAGCAGAGTTTGATCGACGTGGAATTCCAGTGTGTGGCGTGCCTAAGACTATCGACAACGATCTCGCTTGTACGGAACTGACATTTGGGTTTGTGACTGCTCTCGACATCGCCACGGAAGCGCTTGACCGTTTACACACAACTGCGGAGTCGCACGACCGGGTCATGATTCTGGAAGTAATGGGTCGTCATGCGGGCTGGATCGCCCTTCACTCAGGCATTGCAGGCGGTGCAGATGTTATCCTTATCCCTGAGATCCCATTTTCAACCGAGTCTGTGGCTGAGAAGATCCGTGCGCGTGATGTATCGGGCTCAAATTTTAGTATTATTGTGGTTGCTGAAGGGGCGCTGGAGATTGGCCACGACCTGATCTATCAGGATCAAGGCGATGCGCATCACGCTCCAAGGTTGGGAGGAATTGGTCTCCACTTGCAGCGAGAGCTGGAACTGGCGACCGGCCGAGAGACGCGCTGCGTCGTTCTCGGTCACCTGCAACGTGGCGGTCGGCCAAACGCTTTTGACCGGATGCTTGCAACCAACTTTGGCTCTTGTGCAGTGCGTGCGCTGGCCCACGGCGAGAAGGGTGTCATGGTAGCGTTGCAAGCTGGAGATGTTGTAACTGTGCCGCTCACTGAGGCCTTAAAGAACATCAAGACTGTGCCACCGAACGGTCAACTCGTTAGAACTGCGCGCGACACCGGTATTTCCTTTGGTTCACCGGACGAAGCGAATTTTCACAAACGAATCTAAATAAGGATCAACAAACAAAGAAGGACGGGCCGTTGTCACAAAGAATTAAGGAGAAACTTCAGGGCGAACTCGACGAACTCGAAGCAGAGCTGCGAATACATTTGCCCAAGGAGATCAAACGAGCGCTCGAGTTTGGTGACCTGCGGGAAAACTCGGAATACCGCGCAGCGCTCGACCGTCAGAACGTCGTAAAAGCAAGAATTGTCGAACTGAGACAACGCATCAGTGAAATAGCTTCAATTGACCCGAACAAGGTTCCCCGCGACAAAGCTTCTTATGGCTCAACCCTGGTTCTGTACGACGGGGAAAAAGACGAAGAAGTAACTTACCGACTCGTTACCCCGGAAGAAAGTGATCCTGCTCAAGGTCTAATTTCCACCACTTCCCCAGTGGGTCGGAGCTTGATGGGTAAACTTGTGGGAGATGAGGTCACGGTGCGCACACCTGCGGGCGCGCGGACCTTTGAAATCAGGCAGTTAAAGACTTTACATGATGAATTGGCCGCTGGAGAGGTGTCGTGAGCCGAGTCTGACCCTGCTCTGTCACGAAACCAAACAGCAAACTCCCTTGAAACGTTGACATTGACCCCTCCGCTCCCTATTATTCGCCGCTTATGTCGTTCAGAGAGAAGACTGTAAACTTCTGATAGTTTTAGGCATAATGCTTTAGAGGAGACTGACCTAACAGATGTTTGGGGCTAGTATTGGCCGGGCAGCGCAACGAATTATCGACGCCATCGTACGTTGGCTGGCACACGGCCATATCAATCCTAATATCCTCACGATCATCGGAGTTTCCCTAAATGTTGGGTGCGGACTTCTTTTCGGTTACGGTCGCTTTTTCGCGGCCGGAATTGCCCTGATAGTTGCCAATCTCTTCGACATGCTCGACGGTCAAGTCGCCAGACTTTCGGGCCGAGTTACGCGTTTTGGTGGCTTTCTGGATTCTTCGCTGGACCGTCTATCAGACATGGTTGTGTTTGTTGGTCTGATGGTCTTTTACGCGCGCGACATTGAGTCTCACTCCACGCTTAACGTTTTTCTAGCGGGCGCCGGTCTAATGGGCTCAGTTATGGTAAGCTACGCAAGCGCACGTGCGGAAAGCCTTATTCCGAAATGCGACGTTGGCTTCTTACGTCGCCCAGAACGTGTGGTTCTCTTCATCATTGGGGCACTCAGTAGTCACCCAGGTTCGAGCAATTTCTTCGCGAATCGAATGCCAGCCGTTTTGTGGGTCCTTGCGGTAGGCTCCTACTGGACGTTTGCCCACCGGATGTACCATACGTGGCGCGAATTGAGCAAAGTTGAAGCAAAACAGAAGAACGCCGAGGCCCAATCTTCGTATTCTCAAGCGAGCCCTGGCGGAGAGCGACGTCCGGAGCAGAGATTAGTTCACAAACCTGGTTAGGGTTTTCTGCATCAAAGCCCCCGTTTGATTTTGTTTCTTTTTGGTTTGAGGTAAACACAAGTGACGATTTGTCCATGTTGCGGTTTTAAGTTTGAAGGAGCTCTAACCACTGGTTGCGAGCAATGCGGGGCGCGGGCAGTTGGCGAAGCACTTCCCAGACCGTCGTTTGAACTACCGTCGTATGGTCGCTCATTGGTCCTGGTCCTGATCGGAGCCGTGGCCGTTCTTACGTTTATTTCTCAAACCATCGTCGCAATGGTCCAGCGATATTCAGGGTCATTAGGCTTCTGGCAATGGGTCGCGGCCGGTGAAACTGCAGCGTGGCGCTTGAAATGGATTTCAATTCCGGTGATGTTCGTTACTCTCGGATTTGGGCTGAAAATCTATCGTTCGATTAGACAACAACCGGAAAGATTTTGCGGTGTGAAGCAAGCCCAACGTGGGTTGTTGGCTACTGCGATGGTTGGCCTGCTGATCGCTTTACTCATCGGAATTACGGTTCCTGCGCGAATGCGTCAGCGTCAGACGTCGATCGAGGCCGGCATAAACGCAACCGCACTGGTTTTTGATCGCGCGCAATTCGAATACCTGCTCAAACATAAAACGCTTCCAGACCCGGACCAGGTTAAGCAGGAACTCAGCACCCTACCGGATCCAGATGGTTCTATTGCCGCCATGTTGCGTGATTTAGACACCAGCGGCTATCAACCACGTGCTGAAGTTGCCGCCGTCTCTACTCCAAAATCACGTGGTCTGCGTGGGGCGATTATTCAGAAGGCTTCACTGAATTCTGCAACCGATGATTCAACACCGGGTGGTCTTACCTACACCAGCTACGAACTGCTGTTGCCAGGTGAGGACAAGATTCTCTATACAGACGATGACCTTGTTAGTCGCGACGGTGTGATTTCGAAGCTTAAGGACGTCGCCAAAGGTGGCGTCGGTCGTTCACTCTCAGCAGGAGCTCTCCAACCTTAGCGACTTGAATGTCGTTCCTCGACCGCTTCCGCAATAAGAAAGAAGACGAAGCCTCCCGAATAGTTCGTCTCTCAAAAACGGGGCGCATGGCTGACGGTCGTATTATCGACGCAGTCTCAAATAACGACGGTCTCATCACCCAGGTCATTTACACCTACACACTTCAGGGCGTTCAATACGAATCAGCGCAGGATCTGAGCGTTATCCAGCAACAGCGTCAGAACGATTACGCACCTGGACGTCACATCATTGTTCGGTACGACCCACGGCGCCCCGCCAACTCCGTAGTGGTCTAACTGTCCGACAAGCTTCAGCTTGTCGCCAACTCTAGTAGTCGTTAGCACCAGCGATCCAAACTCTATCGCCAAAATTCAGGCTGAGTTGCTTTGAAATCCGCCACATGAAAGTGGTCGTTCAGATCCTTTCTACACCCGACTTCTTTCTTTATCTCTCCGGCGCGCTACGCGCGCAACATAGAGGGGAACAGTCTCTCAGTAGAAAGGATCTGAACGATCCACCAACTGCCGTTGGTGGCATTTGCAACTTGTTATGAAAAGCCTTCGTTTCCAACCCTTCTTCAACTCTCAACGCTGGGGCATCAAGATCCGGGCATTACTCCGGTCTTAAGTGAAGACGACGGGCAGAGTGGCTCCACAACACACTCGGCGCACGCAGGGTTTCTTGCCTTACAGGTCTTCCGCCCGTGATAGATAATCAAGTGAGGAAAGATCACCCAATCTTTCTTTGGTACGATCTGAATCAAATCCCTTTCGATCTTTTCGGCAGTCTTTTCCTGAGTCAATCCTAGCCGATGCGATAGGCGGGTAACGTGCGTATCAACTACCACTCCCGCCTTAATGTCGAATGCGTTCCCCAGCACCACATTCGCAGTTTTTCTAGCCACACCGGGAAGTTCAAGCAATTCGTCCATCGTATGAGGCACTTCTCCGCCGTATTGCTCCACAAGTACCTTGGAGGTGCCCTGAATTGATTTTGTTTTGTTGCGAAAGAATCCGGTCGACTGGATGTCCTTCTCCAGTTCTCTAGCAGGCACCTTTAAGTAATCTTCCGGTTTTCGATATTTACGAAACAGATTTGCCGTCACGATATTGACGCGTTCGTCAGTACACTGCGCGGAAAGGATCGTTGCTACCAACAACTCAAACGGATTTGAGTGGTTCAGTGAACATTTTGCATCCGGGTAGACGCGTTTAAGTCGGCGGATGATCTCGCGAGTACGCTTCTTAAGATCATCCGCTGTTTCTTTCGCAACTGGTTTTGCTCTACTCATCCTGTTCTCTTCAACTTCCCTGCTCGCTTGGCCCATGCTTCTACCCGCACAAATACCCACAGACCAAATGGCAGTAAGACCGCTCCCATCAAAGCAAGTATCAACAATTCGTGTGTGACTGCTGACAGCGGCGCTCCAGCCAGATGCTCAGCTGTTGAACCACTTACTCCTACTCCAAAGAGCTTACGACAAGCAGACAGCGTGTAAGTCGCCGGTGAAATTGCGGATAGCGGTTGCATCCATTTCGGCAACACTTCTATCGGATAATAAACTCCCGAAACCAATAGTAGCGAGCCCTGAAAAATATGCGTTGCCTCAGCGCCGCGTTCTGCGCTCATCACCGGGAAAATAGCCGCAATCAGTCCCAACCCGATGAAAGCGACAGTACTGACTGCGACCACTACCAACACGCCGGGCATATTTGCCCCGCGCAAGTTCAAATTTGTAAAAGCAACCAGACCAGCAAGTACAATCAAACTGGTAATGATGCTATTGATCAACGAGTAAAGACTAACACCGAGCAGGTGGACCACCCGCGACACCGGCGCCATAAACGTATACTCCAATGTGCCTTCCCAACGTTCATATGCAATAGACATCGCAATCTCGTTGTATAGCCACGAAAGATAGTTCCAGAGCAACGCTCCAACAACCAGCGTCAGAGTTAACTGATAGTCACCGGCCGCCACACCGATTAGTGCGACAGTTGCCGACGTAACCAGCGCGTAAAAGTTGAAGACAATCACCCAACCAATGTAGCGGCGCGTCAAATGGTAGCCCCGAAAAAGGAAGGCCCAGGTCTGGCGCATCGTTGTTTCCATGCTATTCCTCCACTCCTACTAGTTCCTCCTCGAGGAGTTCTTCACCAGTCAACTTAATGAACGCATCATCCAACGTTTGCGCCTCTGATCGCCTGATTAGATCGACGGACGTTCCTTCAGCAACGAGTTTGCCGTGAGCAAGAAATCCAATCCGGTTACAGAGGCGTTCCGCTTCAGCCATGTCGTGCGTGGTCAGCAAGATGGTCGTACCCTGCCGCTTTCTCAGGTCTTCAAGAAACGACTGAACGTCGCGGCGACTCTTCGGATCAAGTCCGGTGGTGGGCTCATCCAGGAGTAGCAACGGCGGGTTCACCACCAATGCTCTCGCGATACTGATCTTCTGCTGCATACCCCGACTCATCTCTTCGAGTGGAGTCGAGAACTTGGTTGTCTCCATACCTAACTTCTCGAGAATCTCCATTGCTCGTCGTTCAGCATCGCGAGCCTTTTGACCGTAAAGGAGTGCAGTGTAGAGAAGGTTTTCGCGCGCTGAGAGCTTCTTGTAGAAGGCAGCATCCACGCTGACTCGACCGATTATTCGTCGCACTTTCTCCTGGTCCTCTGGTAACGAGTAACCACGCATCTTTACCTGGCCGCTATCGGCGATGAGCAACGTCGAGAGAATACGGATGAGGCTCGACTTGCCTGAACCATTCGGTCCAAGCAATCCGTAAGTCTCGCCTTCAGCCACGCTGAACGACACATCGTCGAGTGCCCAAAGCTCGGAAGACTTTCTGAATCCGTTGCGTTTGCGAAAACACTTGCGCAGGTTTATTACCTGAATAGCTGGTTGTTCCATGATTACCTCTAAAAGTGGATGGCCAAAGGAGGACCACTCGAAAAACGTATTTACTTGTAGTGGGAACGAGTGCGTGGATTGAGTGCGCACGGAACCCGCCTGCGGGAAGCCCCGCACACGGGACGACAAACCTCGCGGCGTGTTGAATTGAATAACGCGGCGAAGTTAAGTCGGCGCTAACTCAGTTCTTGCGGAATAGGAGTAACATCACAATCACCTTTGGTCTAGAGACTAGCGAAAGCTCTTTTCTTTTGCAAGGCTTTGCAGAAAGAGTTCAAAATCCCACCAACGCGAGTTGGATTCGTTCAGATCCTTTCTACTAAATGCCTTTCATGGTCGTCACTCTCAAATCCCACCAACGGCAGTTGGTGGAGGGTTCAGATCCTTTCTACAAACGACTCTCTTTCTTTTCTCCGGCGCGCTGCGCGCCGGAGGAACTGGATACCTTTTTGGGAGAAAGGATCTGAACGAACCCGTGGGTGGGTATTTCGACTTTTTGTGCAAAGCCACCTTCCTACGTAGCGGGCAAATCGCCCGCTAACGAATACACAATCAAACGGCCCGGGTTTAGAATTCCCTACACCTCGACAAACACTTGACTTTTGATTGACCTCGGATAGAGTCATCAGGCACCCGACAACCGAATCAAGGCGACTCCTCGTAACGATTAAGAATCACCCAAGAAAAGTAATTCCATGATCGACGAAAAAAACGAACAGACGCTGTTCCTGAGATCCCTTCTCGAAGCAAACGTCGACGGGATCATCGCTTTCGATCGCGAGTGTCGCTACACCGCCTGGAACAGGGCAATGGAACGCATGTCCGGAGTAAAAAGAGACTCCGTACTCGGGAGAAATGCGTTCGAGGTTTTTCCTTGTCTAACTGAGATTGGCGAAGAGAGGTACTTTCAAGAGGCTCTGGCAGGCAAGAGTATCGTCGCCGAAAACCGTCCCTACACGATCAGGGAAACCGGACGTTCTGGATTCTTTGACGGCTACTATTCACCGCGACATGGGGAAGACGGCGAGGTTGTGGGCGGTGTCGCCATCATCAGGGACCTCACTGAACAGAAACTCGCTGAGCGATCCGCTCAGGAAGCACATAAGCGATTAGCGTTTCACGTTGAAAACACACCGCTCGCTGTTATCGAGTGGGACAAGGAATTCAAGGTGCAGCGATGGTCGCCTGCGGCGGAAAAGCTTTTCGGATGGCCAGCTGAAGAAGTACTTGGTAAGCACTTCAGTCATTGGCACTTCGTGGTCCCTGAAGATCTCGATGCGGTACAAGCAATTGGACAGCGACAAGCGCAGGAACAGGAAATCCACGGAGTGTCGCGAAATCGCAATTACACCAAGTCTGGTTCGGTGGTCCATTGTGAATGGTACAACTCGGCGCTCTACGACGATCCGGGAACACTAGTCTCAGTACTCTCGCTCGTGCTCGATGTAACCATGGCGACTCGGATTGAAGAGGCGCTGCGGAAATCTGAAGCACAGTATCGTCTTCTGTTTGAATCAAACCCACATGCAATGTGGGTCTACGACCTAAAGACACTTCAATTCGTCGCTGTAAACACGGCCGCGATCCGACACTACGGATATACAAGACCGGAATTTCTGGCCATGACGGTTGAGGACCTGCATCCCCCCGAAGACCATCAGGAACTTAGCGACCACCTGGTTGTCGATTCTCTTCGTGACCAGGGTTACGAGGCGAGACACAAACGAAAAGACGAGGTCATTATTGACGTCGAAATTACCTCTCACCCTTTGGATTTTGCTGGTAGACGTGCCGCGCTTGTATTAGCTAACGACATTACCGAAAGAAAACGCGCCGAGCAGGCCCTGCGGGAAAGCGAAGATAGGTACCGCGACCTCGTAGATAACAGTCACGAATTAATGTGCACTCACGATCTGGATGGCCGGGTTATTTCCGTCAACCCCTGGGCGGCGAGAGTACTCGGATACAAACAGGAAGCGCTTGTGGGAATGAATATTCGAGATGGGCTGGTACCTGAGTACCGCTATCAATTCGACCAGTACATTGAGAAGGTTAAGACAGAAGGTTCAGCTCGTGGCGTAATGAGAGTGCGCACTGCAAGTGGAGAGACTAGACTCTGGGAGTACTACAACACGCTGCGAACTCAAGGTGTTGAAAAGCCAATCGTGCGTGGAATGGCCCATGATGCGACGGAACGAAGAAAGGCCCTCGACCGAGAGAAGGAGGCACGCCTGGAAGCCGAGGCGGCTAACCGTGTGAAAGACGAGTTTTTATCAACTCTCTCTCATGAGTTACGCACGCCACTGACTGCCATTATCGGTTGGTCCAACCTGCTACTCGATGGCGAGGTGCCGCTGGACAAACAGCGACAGGCGATTGGGACGATCGCACGCAACGCGAACTCGCAGTGTCAACTGATAGATGATCTGCTCGAGGTCTCACGCATTATCACAGGCAAGATTCGTCTCGACTTTGCCCAATGCGAACTTAAGCCAATCATTGAAGCAGCGCGTGAGAGTATTCGACCGACCGCTGAAGCTAAAGGAGTTCAACTGGATGCAGTTTTAGATCCTGAGCTTGGTCTCATATTCGGTGATAGCGAACGGCTGCAGCAAGTTGTATGGAACCTCTTATCTAACGCCGTAAAATTTACGCCGAAAGGTGGGACTGTAAGAATTGAGGTGCAACGTGGCAACTCTCACGCTTCAATTAAGGTCAAAGATTCCGGTCTCGGAATCAAAGCAGAGTTTCTGCCATATGTTTTTGATCGTTTCCGTCAGGCTGATGGATCGACTACTCGCGCACACGGCGGTCTGGGACTTGGATTAGCAATTGTCCGACACCTTGTCGAGTTGCATGGCGGGCTTGTACTTGCTGAGAGTGCGGGTGAAGGCAAGGGATCCACCTTCATAGTTCGTTTGCCACTGGCTGCTTCATTGGACAATGCAGCGCCCACACAATCCTCAGGAACTGCCGTATCCGTTATCGATACACCAGGACGCACTTCGCAGCTCGACGGGATCAGGGTGCTCATGGTTGATGATGAATTTGATGCGCGTGAGTTGGTGGCAACCATGTTGGAACGGTGTGGCGCAGAGGTCAGAGCTGTCGGCTCTGCGCAGCAAGCACTCGATGAGGTGGACGGCTGGAGACCCAACGTTTTGATAGCTGATATTGGTATGCCCGGCGAAGACGGTTATAGCCTGATCCGTAAACTGCGAGCGCTACCAAGGGACCGTGGGGGACACACACCGGCTGTCGCGTTAACAGCCTATGCGAGAGCCGAAGATCGAGTTAGAGCACTTTCTGCTGGATTCCAGGTCCACCTTTCCAAACCAGTTGATCGCGGCGAGTTGGCAAATGTAGTAGCGAGGCTGGCCGTGGGTGAATAGAACTTAACCGTGAAGGAGCGATCTATTTATGAAGGCATTTGCCGTAGTTTTACTCTCCACTATTCTTGTTCCCTTCCTGCAGCAAATCCCTCCCAAGCACCTGGTCGATCTTACTTATCCCTTTGATGCCAACTCGGTGTACTGGCCAACAGCGGAGACCTTCAAACTTGAAACAGATTTTGATGGCGTCACCGACAAGGGTTATTACTACTCCGCGTTTCGTTACTCAGCTGCGGAGCACGGGGGCACACATCTCGACGCACCAGTACACTTCGCCAAAGGAAAATTAAGTGTCGATCAACTTCCGTTGGACCAGTTGATGGGAGCGGGAATAGTTATTGATGTGACGAAAAAGTGCGAAGCAAATCCCGACTATTTGGTAACGACTGCTGATTTCGAGAACTGGGAAAAGCAGAATGGTCGCATTCCAGCCGGCAGCTTAGTGTTTCTGCGAACTGGTTTTGGAAAATACTATTCGGATCGTAAGAAGTATCTGGGCACAGATGAGCGTGGGGCCGAAGCGGTCGCAAAACTTCACTTTCCAGGTTTGGATCCAGCAGCAGCTCATTGGTTGACAGAAAATCGGTCGATCAAAGGCATCGGGTTAGACACGGCTAGCATTGATAGAGGTCAATCAACCCTGTTTGAAAGTCATCGGACTCTATTTGAGAAGAATGTCCCCGCGTTCGAGAATGTGGCGAACCTTGAGCAATTGCCGGCAAAAGGATTTACGGTGATTGCATTGCCGATGAAGATTAAGGGTGGTAGTGGTGGCCCACTCAGGATCATCGCAATGTGGTAATTATCTCTGCGACTTTCGGAGGTGGAATTACGCAAGATCGAAAAATAAGAGTTCCGAAGGTTGGAGCGCCGTAAGGCGTAGTTTTGAAGACCTTGATATGGTCACACCATCTCCCTGATCGGCACGCTGGCCCTCAATCTCAACCTGCCCACGTGCAACCTGCAACCAACCGTGACGAGCAGGATCAGTTGCGTGTTCGACCACGTCGTCTGCATTTAGTATCGAGGCAAATACACCAACATCCTGATGGATTCTCACTGATCCTTCGCGACCATCGCTTGAGGCAATCAGTCTCAGTGTGTTGCGTCTCTCAGCTAGCGAAAAATTTTTCTGCTCGTAACTGGGTTCAAGGTCATCAGCATTCGGAAGAATCCAAATTTGGAGTAGATGTACTGGATCCAGTTCAGATGCATTCTGTTCACTGTGTCGAACACCGGTGCCGGCTGTCATTCGCTGTACATCGCCGGGACGAATAATCGACCCATTACCCATACTGTCCTCGTGTTTCAGTGCACCTTTCAGGATATAGGTAATGATCTCCATATCCCGGTGACCATGAGTGGGAAATCCCTGGCCCGGAGCAACAAAGTCTTCATTTATTACGCGTAAACTGCGAAAACCCATGTGGCGGTGGTCGTAGTATTGATCAAATGAAAATGTGTGATAGGTCTGGAGCCAACCGAGATTGAAGTGTCCACGTTCCTTGGATCGGCGGATGGTAATCATGGTATTACTTTTGGCCTTTGTATTGCGACCGTTTTATTACGCTGAGAACTTCTCAAGGAGAAACTACTCTCCCAAACCTTCTTCATGGGCCACAAATACTGTGAGGAGTTCGTTCAGGCCCTCCGCATCTTGATCGTCAAACCTTCCCATCACCGGACTGTCGAGATCCAGTACTCCAAGCATTCGTTCACCATCGAATAACGGCACGACGATTTCCGCATTTGACGCAGGATCACAGGCGATGTGTCCCACAAACTCATGGACGTTAGGCACGATGATCGTTTCACACTGCCGCGCCGCAACTCCACAAACTCCACTACCAAGCGGTATTCGCACGCACGCCGGCCGGCCTTGAAAAGGTCCAAGCACGAGTTCATTACCCTTCAAGAAATAAAAACCCGCCCAATTCACATCAGGGAGAGAGGTTTTCAAGAGCGCAGCAAAGTTGGCGGCGTTCGCAATAAAGTCAAACTCGCCTTTCAACAAACCTTGCAGCTGTCCAACGAGCTCGGCATAGTGGATCGATTTTGGCGTTGTTGGTTTGGCTTTCGCTGAAGTCTTCTGCTTCATCGTTTTCTTTGCCGCCGGCTTCGCTTTTACTTTTGCTTTGGGTTGAGTCGTCACCATCAAAGAATGCCTCCATCAAAAATCTATTCACTCGGTTTGATACTTATTACAACCGACTTCGACGCGGGGGTGTTGCTTTTTTCGGCCACACTGCCCACCGGGACCAGAACGTTTGCCTCAGGAAAGTAAGTCGCCGCACATTGGATTGGAATATCATAAGGCACCACAGTAAATCGCCTGGCAACGCGCTCTTCACCCTCGAAGTGGCTGACAAGATCAACAATCTGGTGTGGTTGTAAACCTGTCCGATCAATATCCATCTTGTTTAGAAACACAACCCTGCGTCCGTTGCTGACACCCCGGTAACGGTCGTTTCCACTATAGACGCTGGTATTGAACTGATCATGACTTCGAATAGTCATCATCAAGAACTGATTTTCTTGCAGCTTGTGATTTGGCAACTCATGAGTTGTAAAGGCTGCCTTACCACTCTTCGTATTGAATACTCTCTCTCGAGCGGCATTCGGAAGATAAAAACCACCTGGCTCGCGTACTCGGGAGTTGTAGTTTTCAAAACCAGGAATCACGCGCTCTATAGAGGAGCGAATTTTATCGTAATCGTTAGCAAACGACTCCCAATCAACTGCGGTTCTCTTTGAAAGGGTCGCTCGCGCCAGCCGGGCGACGATCTGTGTTTCACTCAGGAGTTGGTCCGAAGCAGGCTCCAGCGAACCCGAAGAGCTTTGCACAACACCCATTGAATTCTCGGTGGTAACAAACTGTGCTCCAGATTCCTGTATATCCACTTCGGTGCGTCCAAGGCAAGGGAGAATCAGCGCTTGTTCACCGGTAACAAGATGCGACCGGTTTAATTTAGTGGAAACGTGAGCGGTAAGACGGCAACGTCTCAAGGCTGCTCCGGTAAACTCAGTATCCGGCGTGGCTGAAAGAAAGTTACCACCCAACGCGAAGAAGACTTTGCCCTGTCCGTCATGCATCGCATGAATCGCGTTTACTGTGTCCACCCCGGGCTTTCGTGGTGGTTCAAAGTTGAACTCATACCCGAGTCGATCCAGAAAAGCATCGGGCGGACTTTCCCAGATTCCCATCGTACGATCGCCTTGCACGTTGCTATGACCTCTTACTGGACATAATCCCGCACCAGGCATTCCTATCTGGCCGCGCATCAGCATCAAGTTGACGATCTCTTGAATGTTTGCCACCGCGTTACGATGTTGAGTTAGTCCCATCGCCCAGCAAAAGATTGTACGGTTAGAATCGATAAAGATTCGCGCCGCCTCTTCGATCCTGAGTTGTGAGACTCCACTCTGTTCGACGACTTCGGACCATTCAATGACTCGGAGTGCAGCCACCAGGTCTTCGAAGCCGGTCGTGTGACGCGCGATGAATTCATGGTTGAGAACAGTTCCCGGGTGCCGTTCCTCTTCGGCGAGCACAGCCTTCATGATTCCTTTTAGCAACGCGACGTCACCATTGATTCGCACCTGCACAAAAAGATCAGCGATTAAGGTACCGGAACCAAACAATCCAATGATGTCCTGCGGGTGCTTAAAGCGCGTCATGCCAACTTCCGGCAACGGATTAATGTGAACGATCTTGCAGCCGTTACGCTTTGCCGCCTGCAACGAAGTCAACATTCGCGGATGATTTGTACCAGGATTTTGGCCAATGACGAAGATGGCTTCGGCCTTATTGAAATCTTCGAGAATCACTGTCCCCTTGCCGATGCCGATGGTCTCACTAAGCGCTGTACCACTTGACTCGTGACACATGTTTGAACAGTCAGGAAGATTGTTAGTTCCGAACTGCCGCACAAACAACTGATACAAGAATGCCGCTTCGTTACTAGTACGGCCCGATGTGTAGAAGATCGCCTGGTCCGGATAGTTGAGTGCATTCAACTCATCGCCGATGAGTTCAAATGTGTCGTTCCAACTTATCGGCTCGTAGTGAGTTGCATTGCGGCGCAGAACCATTGGATGAGTGATTCGTCCCTGCGCGCCAAGCCACTGGTCCGACTGAAGCGAAAGATCAGCAACACTCCACTGCTTGAAGAACTCAGGCGTGACACGTTTAGTGGTTGCCTCATCCGCAACATGTTGCGCGCCATTCTCACAAAACTCAAAATGTGAGCGCTCCTGGTCAGGCTCTGGCCACGCGCATCCTGGGCAATCAACTCCACCAGGTTGATTTACTTTCAGCAACGTCCGCATTCCGCGTACTAACCCCATCTCGGATGAGGTGACTCTTAACGTGGAGATAATCGCTGGAATGCCTGCAGCAGCATGACTTGGGCTATTCAGGTCAACCGCTGAGGTTTCCTCAGGCGGCTGTGGGGATGGTATGGACTGTTCTGTTATCTGATCCGGCATGATTCAGGTGTACCTGCAGAAACAATCTGCTCAAGCACTCTTACAAAAGTTCGGGGTCGAATGCAAATCTCGGCAGATTTAGTGGGTATTCTTAATGTAATCCTTTAGTAGCCTCCCCGCCTGTCCTCTTCAAGCTCTTCTGTCGGAGCGCGTACGTCCTCGTACGCTAAGATTCGTTTAATTCAACCGTGATTTCTTGAGTAAGTTAGCGCACTAGGACGTACGCCCTCCGACAGAAGAGCTTGAGTCTTGTTTGCGCGTGGCCCGACTAAAGGAAATCGCTCAAATGCACTTCTTTGTTGACTTCTCAACTACCTTTAGCTTAAAAGCTTGAGACTCCGCTTGCACTATCCCAAAAAGCTGATACTGCGGCCGTACTGCCGCACATTCACACTTGGAACCGGTTGAAACGCTTCTCTTCCACAAAAGCCGAGGAAAATATGATGACCTTGTCCCGTCGTTTTTGCGTTCTACCATTAATACTATTACTTATGGGCTCCGCCACCGTACTCGTAAAGGCGCAAATCAAACCGGGTCGCGATCCAAATCAACCAATCGATCAGGAATATACAAACAAAATTCGGGAATACACGACTGCGCCGTACTTCAACTCTCCGCTTACGGACTATTTACCTGCGTCGTCAAACATTCCCACACCCAAAGCGGTACTCGGTGACGTATCAGGTGCACCCGGAAAACTTCCCTACGCCGAAGACGTGTACAAGTACATGCGGATGTTGGAACGTGCGAGCCCTCGCGTAAAGGTCTTTACAATCGGAACGACGGAAGAAGGCCGCGAGATGATCGCGGTCGCGGTCGCTTCGGAAAAACTTATTGCCAAAATAGACGAGAATCGGGAACGGCTACGCAAACTTGCCGATCCACGCACGATCAGTATGAACGAAACTGAAGCCGATCGTCTCGTAGCGGCCTCATTTCCTGTTTACTACATAACCGGCACGATCCATTCACCTGAAACGGGTTCACCCACTGCCCTGATGGAGTTGGCCTATCGTCTGGTCGTTGACGAGAGTCCTTACGTTCGCTTTATTCGCGAGAATGTAATGACGCTGATTACTCCAGTTGTTGAAGTCGACGGACGCAATCGGATGGTTGACGTGTACAACTGGCATCTCGCCCATCCAAACGACAATTGGCCCGGACTGGTTTACTGGGGACACTACGTCGCTCACGATAACAATCGTGATGCGATAGGTTTGTCATTAAAACTTACTCGCAACGTCCTCAACACCTACTTAACCTGGAAACCACAAGTCTTACATGATCTGCACGAATCGGTACCGTATCTCTACGACAATACGGTCGGCGATGGACCATACAACGCCTGGGTAGATCCAATTCTGACAGACGAATGGCAAATGATTGGCTGGAACAATGTATCTGAGATGACCAAGTTTGGTATGCCAGGCGTCTTTGCGCACGGAAATTTCGACACGTGGTCGCCAGGCTACTTAATGTTTATCGCCGCAACGCACAACGGCATCAGCCGTTTGTACGAGACATTTGGTAATGGCGGTGCTGACACGTTAGAACGAACTCTTTCGCCAAGCGAGTATCAGCGCACCTGGTACAAACAGAATCCGCCTCTGCCGAAAGCAAAGTGGTCGCAGAGAAACAACAACAACTATCAGCAAACCGCCCTGCTAACGTCTCTTTACTACTTCGGTAACAACAGCAAGTTGTTCCTGAAAAACTTCTATATAAAGAGTAAGCGATCAATTGATAAGCCCAAGAATGAAGGTCCTGCTGCTTATGTCCTACCGGGTGATGAGTCTCGCTCAGGCAACCAGGCCGAACTTCTAAGGACGCTGCAAATGCAGGGAGTTGAGATTAGTAAGTCCACCGCTCCGTTTACGGTTTCAGTTAAGAAAAAAGCCGGGGCTCCCGCGCCGGCTAGCCGGCCGGCTGCCAGCCCTTCACCGAGTCCGGCAGCAAAAACCGAAGATCGGACATTTCCCGCCGGCAGCTACATCGTTCGGATGGACCAACCGTACAGCCGTATCGCTGACGCACTCCTGGACCACCAGTACTGGGCGCCAAATGATCCACAAACTGATATTTACGACGATACGTCCTGGACCATGGGAGAACTGGCTAACGTTGAAGTTGTTCGCGTCACCGACAACAAGGTGCTCGACGCTTCGATGGAAAGAGTTTCAAGTGAGGTGAAATCACCGGGGGGAGTTAATAGCGGTGGCTCCGTCTATTTGGTAAATCACAATGCCGACAATGCGCTGGTTACGCTCCGCTATCGACTAAAAGACGTCGAAATGGAGGCGTCTGAGGAACCGTTTGAAGCCGCAGGTCGCAAGTTCAACCGCGGGTCATTCATCATCCGGAAGGGTTCAGGTGATGATCTGAAACGAATCGGCAACGAATTGGGCATTCAAGTGTATGCCGTTGCTGATGCCCCGACAGTTAAGACACACCCCGTAAGAGCCGCCCGGATCGCGGTCATGCATACATGGCTCAGCACTCAAGACGAGGGTTGGTATCGAGTCGGCCTTGATCAACTGCAGGTGCCATTTGCGTATATAAGCACGCAGGATGTCGCGCGCGACCCCGATCTGAGGAACAAGTACGACGTCATTCTCTTTGCTCCAGTGGGCCGTGGGTCACAGGCAATCATCAATGGTATGCCGATGTATGGGAACCCACTACCTTGGAAGAAAACTGACCTAACTCCAAATCTGGGCCGAATCGATGAAACTGACGATATGAGACCTGGGTTAGGCTGGAACGGTCTGCAGAACTTGCAGAAATTTGTCAAAGACGGCGGTCTCTTCATCACGGTGGACGACACCTCCGACTTTGCCGTCAACTATGGCTTTACTGCTGGTGTGACTGTGAACCGTTCGCAACGGCTGCGAGCTGTGGGCGTGATTCTGAAAACCAAGACAGTCGACGCTACGAGTCCAATCGCTTATGGATATGGTGATTCGTTATCGATGTATTGTTCGAATGGTCCAATCTTCGGAATCACTAATGGAGTAGGTGGACGCGGAGGACGTCCCGCTGGTCGAGCGACGGGGCGCGGCACCACTGACGATCCTGATACACCACAAGGTCGTCCAGTAGCAGAGATACCTGACCCACCAGCAAGAGTTGAAGTCTGGGAGGCGCCACCAGTTACGGATGAAATGAGAAGGAACGCAATCGGACTGATTCCACCCAATCAACGTCCGCGCGTGGTTCTTCGTTATGCAGATAGTCGAGAGTTGTTTGTTTCCGGTCTGCTGGATGGTGGCGATGAGATCGCGCAACGCGCCGCCATCATCGACGTACCCTCGGGAAACGGACACGTTTTGTTGTTCTCGACCAATCCTTTTTGGCGTGGACAGACGAAAGGGAGCTACTTCCTGATATTCAATGCAATAATGAATTTCGATAACCTGAATGCAGGCAGGAAACTCGACGCGAAGTAGTTATTAAGATCGACAACAATCGCTGCTCTCTTACCTCTGCGTCTCGGCGTTCTCTGCGTCTCTGTGTTTGAAGTAACGTACCAGCGCGTTCAACACAGAGACGCAGAGAACGCAGAGACGCAGAGACGACTCACAACTATTTTCGCGGCAGCATTCCAGCTAACTCTTCGAATGACTCATGGACCGCATTGTAAGAAGTTTTGAGTTGTTCATCTGAACCTGATTTCGCGTCTGCACCATACTTTGACAATGCATCGCTAAACTTTGCGAGCTCTTTCTTGAAGTCTTCTACCTTCTCCGGTTTTGTCCCAGCAGGCACACCTAACTTTGTTATTGCATCACCGAGTCTAACCAGTTCTTTCGCACGAGAACGGATCGTCGCGAGGTCATTCTTTGGAAGTGCTTCATGTTGCAGGTGATGTAGCACCTTGTGAAACTCGTCGTATTCCTTAACGCTAAACTCTTCGAAGGTCATCAAGTTTGCACCAAAGACAACGACTGACAGTGCGAAGAGTATCCCCGCAAGAACTGATATCGAGCGAACTGGCTTCATTCTTTCCTCCATGTCTGTTAACCGAACCACTAAGGCGTCCAAAGAATAACCGATCCATCCCGAATCGCCATCAATTCAGATTCATAGCATTTCAACGCGCCCCCTCTCAACTTTCATTGCTATTCAACCTTAAAGTATTAAGCTGCTTTTAGGCCACTGGCTTGTCCAGTGGTCTCTAACGGTCGTTGCTATCAGATGGTCCTGGAATGTCCTTCGGCGCGCGAGCGCGCCGGAAGGGAAAAGCAGGTTCTTGTAGCAACAAGCGTAAGAACCACGGGGCAAGCCCGTGGCCTAAAAGCAGCTTGATACGTTAAGGTTGAATGGTAATGATAGCTGAACGGGGTCGCGTTGAACTTCTATGAATCTAGACTTTCTGCTATGCCCCCTTCCAAACTGCGCAATTCACACCTCTACCTGTCCCACTCCTTAAATCCTTCAACGACCCTCAATACTTCGCTGCGCTTTTTCTCAAATACAGCGAACATAAAGATGATCGTCGCACCCGTTGCAATGCCAGCGACGTACCATAACCAGGTCCAACCCAGGTTCGCTGATGCAAACCAGATCATTGTCACAATCGACAGCAACAAGAAAATCGCTCCAAGCAGCAACAATCCCCTGATGCGAAAGATGATGCCGGAGAAAATACCCGCAAGGGAGAATACGCCGAGTAGCAGTGGCAACCAGGGCGAGTTCTCAACTCCGCTGATGAAAATATCGGCAGTCGACGAAACATACACTGTCACCAGCGACAGGAACCTAACACTCGACATCTGGTCCTGAGTCAATCGATCCTCATTGAGATAGGCCGCAATGAGAACCGAAAGGGCCACTGGTATTAACCACAGTTGCGGATGCTGTAAGAATTGATAATCGGCGGTTCTGTGAAGCATGTACCAAAGAGCCCCATTGCCACACACGGCCGCCAATGCCCCAAACAAAAGCGAACGTCGAAGTATCGACAATAAACCGTATAGACCTCCGACCAGGAACAACACCATGGAGAAGTCGACTTCAGAAGAAGCAATCCAAAAGCCGAGAACGGGCAACAATGGAAGCAATGCTCCTGTTCTTTTCAGAGGTTCGGCCAGCACAAGCAACTTCTTATTGCGAAGCATTTCGCTGACAACGACACCGGCGTAGGCGACAAACATGACCACCAAAGGCCAATAGCGTTCAAGGAAACCTGTGAACAGCCATGGCATCGTCAATCTGATATGCAGAAAGAGCAACGCAAGCATTGCTTCCGCGACGTATACGTAGTGAGTCTTCTTCTTTTCTGGAAGGCCGAGTGGATCATGCTCTGGTGAGAGGGCAAAGAGTATGCAGGCAACGCAGCAACCCACCAGTGTTAGACCAATAGCCACCAGCGAGAGCCAATTGATTCGCACTGCGCCAAAGTTAACCTGGTAGAAAACTTCAGTGGCGAGGCAAAAAATCAGGGAGAGCACTGCCGAGCCGAGGGCCCACGGTAAACATGCGCGAACCGCATCGTTCCACCCTTCGTAAACACGAAGCCTTGATTGAACTGCCCCAAAAAGACCAGTGAGACCGAAAACCGCCAACATAACAATGACGCTACGATTCAGCCAAGTTGCATTAATGCCTGGCGTTAGCCCTGACCAGAGAAGAAGTATTGCGCCTACGCCGAAGAGCGCGACTGCGAGTCGCTGCCAACGAGTGCGCAAATTTCCTTCGGCCATCAATCCAAGCGTGACGGACTGCGAGATCACCGCCAGGGCAGCAGTCGAACGTAAAACAAAGCTGCTGAAGCGGAGATCAATCCAGTACGCGAGACCAACCAGTATTGCAACCGCAACTAGATTGAATGCAGTTAGCCAAACAAGTTGAGTGGTTCCTGACTCAATCCTTTCCGGCGCATTGAAGCGAGAAAAGAACGCTATGAGATAACCACGTAAATGCCACGCAAGCGCAGTAGCAAGGGTGTAGATAGAAAGCAGTATCGTGATTGCCCAATTCAGACGAGTTGGGGGCAACTGCGCATGACCCAACAGTATTGCTGCGGCGACTAAACCGAGCAGATACAGACCTGCGACCGCAAACTTTGCTGATCGATCCCAGATGCAAGCAACCATCAGAAGGGTCAACGCAGTGAAAGCCGACCAGGTAAATCCTATGGATCTGGACTCGAGGTTTGGATTGTTGAAAGTCGCAAGCACAATCGTCGACAACACAAAGAAACCGAGAATTGCAACCAGAGTGTGAACTGAAAGCCATGGAGCCTTTAAAGTTTCTGTGATCCCGCGTCGAGCACGCAGTTCGAGCACTAGCCACAAGATCCCAGCTAGAGATCCGAGAGTTATGTTCGTGAGGATGAATGAAGTGAAATCAAGCAGGTAATCGCCCCTGAGCGCAATGCCCCAAATCGAAACCGAGAGGTTGAAAAGAATTGCGGCCGCAAACAAATGACGGCGACGTCGTGTTTGCCAGTTAAGGGTCGCCGCTAACGCACTTATCGACAGCAGCGGCACAATCGACCACCAAGCATTGGCTTTCGAATCGAGCAGAGTCTCTAAAGAGAGCCAAACCGACAGACTGCCCACCAAAGTGGCAAGTAACCAGGACTTCGATCGCCACCCCGAATCGAATATGACGTACTTATCTAAGCTCTCGCGAATGCGAGCGGGGAGATTTGCACTTAGAACCAGCAGCCACGAAACAATTGCGGTCAAAATTTTCAGCGCGTGTAATCCATTCCAGCCTCCACTTTCGGCCAAGTTCAAGGCGATCAGACAACTCATCGCCATGAGAACTGCCGAGTAAACCACTGGCGAAATACGATGTCGTCGCGCGCTCAGAAGCCAGATAGAGAGCGTTGTGGTTATTAGGAAAGCGAACCATCCAAGGATACTGCCCGTGGCGAAAGTAGCGACGCCAGCTTTTGCAGGGGTGATTACTAGTCGGACTGTCAGCGGCACGATCAATAGAAGGTTGAGTCCTATCGCCATCCACATTTGAGTTTGCAACAGAACGTCTGCAACTCTCGCTTGCTCTTGCTCGAGCCTCCCGTCCCACTGATTCCTGAAACTTAACCAGAACAGGGCAAATGCACTGAACGAAATAGCATTTAGCTGGAAGAGAGTTACGACTACAAGTCGATCCATCGGTCCATTTACTGCAACGATGGAAAGCAAATAGATCAGCGTAATTGTCGAATTGAAAAGTAGAGACCCGTAAAAAGCGAAGCGGGGTGATCGCTCTCGAACCGCAAATCCGATCATTATCAAGCCAACGACAACAAGCGGGACAGCGTAGGAAAGAGTGTCACCAAACCATGAAAACAACCCACTGATTGGACCACGAACCGGCAGGTAATATATCGCTCGAACCGCTGGATAATATGTCAGCACAGCTATCGGAATCAGGGTCGAGCCAATCAAGACTGTGCGGGCCTGATTCGAGACTCCGGCAAGATGTTCAAGTTGAGGCCAACCGGCAGCCTTAAGCCAGTGTGCAATGCGGTTGCGAAACCAAATCACCACGGCGCCCAGACAAAGAAATACAGCAGCAAGCCAGCGCCATGCGGTAGCCACGGCGATTTGATTTTCAAAGAGTCCGGCAAGCAACGGAACAATTGCAGTACTAGCTGCCACGGCTCCCAGGATGTAGATATATCGTCGACGCTCCCAGACATGGCCCAACATCAGAACTGTCACGAGACCGAGCACAACCCACGAACCTAAACCCAAAGCTTCCTGGTGTGGAAAACCAGCGATGTTCACCCCCTGATACTCACTACCTCGCGCGGCCAATTCCTGTGTTACACCTGAAAGTGATCCGTATGCTGCCAGCACAAACAAAGCAACAAGCAATCCCCACGAGATAACTCGATCAATTGCCACTTGCATATCAAGCAAGCGCCACGCATCATCGATCCAGACACGCTCTCGAGTTTGCTTCTCTCGAATGTGTCGCACGACTATCCTGAGCGAAATCCAAACGAGTCCAAGCAGCGCCAGTACCGTACCCTGAATTTGCAACCCCCAGGGATGCAGAAATGCATGCGGCAAGTACGTATACCAGTCGTATTGCTGCAACAATGCTTTAACGCTAAGTACAGTCCCCGCAGTTACCATGATCTGGAACGCAACAAACAAAGAACGACGACGGTTTAGCCATAGCGACATCAACATCACCCCCGCGATCCAGAACACTCGCTCGGCTTGCATCGAAGTCACCTGCCATGGATTTGTTTGAAAGAGACTGAGTATTGCTGCTCCGGAACTAAGTAGCGTCGCAATGTTGAGTGGACCAAGCACGACTCTTGTGCGATCACTTCTGAGCGAGAGTATCGCGGCAACGGCGCAAATAGTCGCGTGTACAAGAAAAGTCGTTTGCCACGGAAACTCCAGGTTTAGTGTTCGGCCAAAGCCCACACCAAGAGCCAAGAAAAGAAGTGCTGCCGCAATCCAACTAAACAGAACTGCTTGCCTGCGCACGGCGACCCAGATTGCGCTTAAGGAATAGATAAAGAAAACGAGCCAGAGTCCGTGGTTGACATCCAAGAGCGACGCGACCATTAAGCTGATCAAGCCAAGCGAACTAGCGGCGATGAAATAGATCGATTCATCGCCCGTCCTCTTCCACTTACGAAACTGCTCGCTCACAAACAGAAAAACCAGTGACATCAAAACAAGCGCATTACCACTGCTTGAGGAAACACACACATCGAGCAATGAGGCTACTCGAAGATTCACCCAACTTATGTGACCTGCAAGAACATGGAATCCAACGAGGTAAGCAAGCGCTAAACAATAAGCCGCGATGAGATGTGCAAAAGGGATCTCGAGAACAATGGCGAGCGCGGTGAAGACCGCAACGCTAAGGAGTGCAGCAGGAACAATACTCGCCGGGTTTGGCCAAGCCAGTATTACGCCGCTCAGAACTATTACGACACCAATGATGGCGAGCGCTGTTCCAGCAACCCTCGATCCGACCAGTTTCTTGTCGTAGATTCGGCAATAAAGAATTGTGCCAGTTGCTAATAACGGTAGTCCCCACGCAGTCACGATGGGTGCCAGATACATCATCGTCATTGACAGTGGACCAGACTTGTATAGCAGTAAGCCAAAAGGCAGCAGAGCTGAAAAGCTCATCGCACCCAGCATCGTGAAGACAGTATTGGTTTCGTGTTCATCGATCTCGTTGTCTGCCAACAGGAGCCGCACCGCGAGACCGGATGTGACCAGATAACAAACAACGGGGAATGCACCAAGAAGAACCAGAAGCGCCGGAGCCATTTCGGGAGAAGCAAAGTGTCGGACCAAAAGTTGACCGATTGAAGAACCAAGTACGCCGGCCGAGAGTAGATGCGCACAGCCTGGTGTAATTACACGCCCAGCAAAGTAGACCAGACAGAGAAAGATCGCTGGCGCCATCAACTCGCTAGCTATGACCAACATGCCTGACGAAGAGCTTGATGAAACGGCGGCGATGGCTAAGAAGTTCAGCGGCACCAATAAGGTTGCGATTGTGAGAATGCCACGACTCGTAGTTGGCAATTTCCAACGATGTTCGGTGTAGAGACCGACACCAAACAGAACTGCGGTAACAGTGGTGAAGATCAAAAACTTCAGTACTGGAATTTCAGAAATCTGGGCCCATAAGCTAATGACCAAAGCAGTGGAGCACCCAATAATCAAGAGTCCGCCTATGATCTCACCCCAACGGATATTGCTTTCCTCCATGAACGAGTTGAGAACTTCAGAAAACGAGCGTCGAGGCTTTCGTTCAACAACGACCGCAGGTTCTGCTTCAGAAATGTGGATGTTGTCTGAAGTTGACTGTTCAGCAAAAAAGGTCGGCGCAGGTTGAGCTGGACCAGGCTCACTTTCTAACCAGCTTGCTCGAGGTTCCTCAAACCTCTCAGGAGCGGGTTCGTTAACTTCGGTACTCGAAACTGGCTGAGGTATGTGAGTGATTCCGGGACTGGATTGCCGTTTTGGTGGGACTTTCAATCGGACTCGTTCTTCGTCGATGATTTGCATCAAGCGAGAGTGAGTGTTTTCATCTAGCGAACCTGACAACTTAAATTGTTCGAGCTGGACCGCTGTGGTTGAGAGATCCAGAAGTTTTGTGGAGAGTTCATCGGTCGGCTTTGGCGCTTGGTAGTTGTTGTAGTCATCATGGTTAACGGTGGGTTTACTTCTGCCGAGAGCAGAGCGAATCAACCAGGCCAGGAATAGCCAGGTTCCATGACCGATCAAGACTATGATGGCGAGTATGAACGCCAGGTAAGCCAGTGCATATATGATAAAAGGCAATTCGTCCATATGAGTTAATTCAACGATCGCTTGTTTATAATCACGTCGTTTCCAAAATGCTCCGATTAACCTTGTAAATCTCTTCTGCTCAAAATGAATCTATTTGAAGCCATTTTCAAAAATGACCGGAATGCTACTGCGATTCATTATCGTCAGCGAGAAATAAGCTATGGTGAACTTGAAGCGAGCACTCTGGCAATGGCCACCGCAATAAGCGCACTTGGTGTAACGAGAGGTGACCGTGTTGCCATCCTTTTGCCCGATTCTCCTGAGTTTGTGGAGATCTTCATAGCCACATGCTCCCTCGGTGCAATAGCTGTACCTATTAACATGGCGCTTAAGACGGATGATCAGTGTTCAATCCTTCACAACTCGGAGGCCCGATTCGCCTTTATTGAGCAGTATCTCTGCAATACCGTGCTGACAGGTGCATCCGAAAAACTGCGCTATTTGGAAAAGATCGTCCAAGTTGACCTTAAACCGCAGGTCCAGAACGACGGGGCAAGCGACTCGTTTTCGATAACCACTTGGAAAGCTAATGGGACTTCCCAGACGTTTCAACCTCTGGATCAACTACTGTTTGAATCACGCGGAAATGAACGCCCAAACCTGCACGAGCCCGGAGAAAGTGAACCTGCATTTCTGCTATACACATCGGGTAGCACTGGTGAGCCTAAAGGCGCCATTCACCGTCAGTCCGACATCTTTTACATCAACCAGACATTTTGCCGGCAGGTGTTACAACTCAAATCTACTGACCGTTTGTTCTCGTCTTCGCGTTTACCGTTTGCCTACGGACTGGGCAACGCGTTTTCGTTCCCCCTTCTTAACGGCGCCAGCACCGTTCTCTATGCCGACAAACCAACGCCAGATGCGATTGATCTCATCTTCGACTTCTATCAACCTACGATCTTCTTTGCTGTACCCGTCGTCTACAATCTGCTGTTAGACCATCACCAAACCAGCAACAAACTAAACTGCTCAAGCTTGCGTCTGTGCATATCCGCCGGGGAGGCCTTACCAGCTCATCTCGGTGAAGCGTGGGAGGAGGAATTTGGAGTTCCAGTGCTGGATGGAATTGGCTCAACTGAAATGTGCCACATGTTCTTCTCAAATGTTCAGGGACAGGTCAAATATGGGAGCAGTGGAAAGCTAGTCGAAGGTTACGAGGCCCGGCTGCTCGACGATAGCGGCCAGATAATCGAAACTGCTGATGAAGGGAACTTGTGGATCAAAGGTGACAGTGCAGCGATAGGTTATTGGAACAAACCTGAACAAACGGCTAATACTTTTGTCGATGGTTGGGTGCGAACCGGAGATCTGTACCGGCGCGACGCTGAAGGCTACTGGTTTCATATGGGAAGGAGTGATGACTGTTTCAAGTCGTCAGGTCAATGGGTGTCGCCAGTACAGGTTGAAGGCGTTTTATTAAGACACGAACAGATCTCGAGTGCCGCCGTGGTCGAGGATTTTGATGCTGAGGGACTTCCCTGCCCGTGTGCGTTTGTAGTCAGCAAGAATGTAGAATCAGATAAAGTTGAATTCGAACGAGAACTGCGTGAGTTAGCTAAGTCATTACCAAAATTCAAACAGCCACGTCGCTATGTTTTTCTCAATGAATTGCCGTACACCGCTACCGGTAAGATTCAGAGGTTCAAACTGAGACAGCAACTGCGGCAAGACTCCAAACTCAGCTAGACGACTAGATTTTGTCCGAACTTTTTATATGGAAAAGAGCATCCAGGAAACATACGCCCCAAACAATGCTTGCTTTGGTTGTGGCCCAGCAAATCCTAAGGGTCTGCATATTCGCAGTTTTCCCAGCGGTGATGAGGTTGTCGCAGAGTGGAAACCAAGCCCGGAGTATGAAGCGTTTCCGGGAATGCTGAATGGCGGAATCATTGGGACCCTATTAGATTGTCACTGTAACTGGGCAGCGACATGGCATTTGATGAAACAAACTGGAGCTGCGACTCCACCGTGTACTGTGACCGCTGATTATGCAATCAAGCTGCGGCGACCCACTCCGACTGATCAACCGATCAGGCTTGTAGCGCGCGTGATTGAGTCAACAAATGACCGCGCAGTTGTTGAAGGAGAATTGATCGCTCACGATAAAGTTTGCGCTACATGTCGAGGGACGTTTGTTGCGGTCAAGCCTGGACACCCTGCATACCATAGATGGTAAGTAGTTAAAGAGATTCAAGTTACGTAAAGCAGTTGAAAGAGGTTTTTTGTGCCGAATCTAATTCATCGTCCACGACGTTTGCGTCGCTCTGACGCAATACGGTCTTTAGTTCGCGAGACGCGTTTGTCGCGCGAGAACTTTGTACTGCCGCTGTTTGTTTGTGCTGGAAGTGGCGTACGACGCGAAGTGTCGTCAATGCCAGGCGTTCATAATCTTTCGGTGGACGAAGTCACCAAAGAGGTTGTTGCTGCGTATGAAACGGGCGTTCGGAGTGTAATTCTGTTTGGATTACCCGAGACAAAAGACGAGTTAGCATCAGGTGCCTACGCTGAAGACGGTGTCGTACAACAAGCGATACGGTCCATTCGTCGTGCTACACCTGAAGTAATAATCATGGCAGACACTTGTCTTTGTGAATACACCTCACACGGACACTGTGGAGTGGTCCGTGATGGAGAAGTGCTTAACGATGAGTCTTTGGAACTATTGGCTCGAACAGCCATGAGTCAAGCCGAGGCCGGAGCCGATGTGGTGGCACCTTCGGCGATGATGGACGGCCAAGTCGGCGCCATTCGCGAAACACTCGACGATTCAGGCTTTGAAAATACTGCCGTTATGGCTTACGCAGTGAAGTACGCTTCGGGGTTCTATGGACCATTCCGAGAAGCCGCCGAAAGTACACCGGCGTTTGGAGACCGTCGCACCTATCAGATGGATCCCCCAAACGCGCGCGAAGCTTTGCGTGAAGCCGAACTCGATTACTCTGAAGGCGCGGACATCCTGATGGTAAAACCCGCCACTGTGTACCTCGATGTGTTGAAGATGGTGCGCGACAGGTTTGACTTGCCACTTGCTGCCTATCACGTGTCGGGTGAATACGCCATGATTAAGGCAGCGGCGCAAAAAGGTTGGATCGACGAAGAGAGAGTGATGTTTGAAACACTCACGAGCATCAAACGCGCTGGCGCCGACATCATTCTTACGTATTTCGCACGTGAAGCCGTTCGGGCTTTAAGGTAGTGTCTGTTCTAATTGTGTAAGGCACTAGAGTCTTACCTGGCGGCTGGGCCGCTTGCCCTTGCGGTAAGCCTTTGGCTTACCGTAAGACCCCGCAAGAGTTTCAGGCTCCGCCTGTCCCCCCAAAAACAGGCGCAGCCTTTGCATAACGGACGTTATCGGAAAGCCAAAGGCTTTCCGCAGGAGAGCGGCGAAGCCGCTAATTCGACTCGTGCAAAGCCAATTCTGCTATAAGGGTATCGAATGTCATTGCTTCAACTGTTAGGTACGATTGTCCTCGGTCTAGCGACGCTTTTGCCTGGACCACAAACTCCCGCCTCAACCGTCACTCCAGAAAATTACTGCGGCTGTGAGGACCAGCCCCAACTCGACGTACTAGCTGTTGTTAATGGTGTAAAGATTAAGAAACAAGATCTAACTGTAGATACCCGATCAAAAGTTCGCCTGCTGCAGGACACCGTAGTAGATGCCCGCAGTCAGGAACTCAACAAGCTAATCAACGAAAAACTAATTGATGGTGCGGCAGCCAAACGAGGTATCACACCAACCAGGCTCTTTCAAATAGAAGTCAAAGACAAGGCGGTCCCTCCAACAGAGAGTGATGCCCGAGATTTCTACAATAAGAATAAAGTTCGGATCCCAAAAGACTTCAGTGATGTAAAACAGGAGCTCCTTGTCGCCCTAAAGGATGACCGCGAAAAGCAACAGGCTCGAATATTTATCAACAATTTGAGAGTCGGAGCCGATGTGAAGTTGCTAGTCGAAATTGTCTTGCCACCCAACAATGAGGCCGACCGTGCACGAGTCTTAGCGATGGTAAATGGAAGTCCAATTACCTCGAACGATGTGGAGGAAAGTCTTACATCTTTGATTTATGAGGTACAGCAACAGGTCTACACATACCGGAAGAACGATCTGGATCTGAAGATAAACGATATGTTGTTGGACCAGGAAGCGAAACGGCAGGGAATCATGCCGGTCACTCTAGTAGATAAAGAAGTAAGAACAAAGATTCCGATTATTACTGACCAGCAGGCGCTAGCGTACTACAACGAGAATAAATCTAGAATGCGTGATGACTTCCCCAAGCTAAAGTTTCAAATCATTCAGATTTTGATAAGCCAGGAACAAGACAAACTAGCTCACGCATTTGCAGACCAATTGCGCGCCAAAGCAGCTTTGCAAATCTTCCTCACAGCGCCAGAAGCTCCAACTTTCAAAATCGCAATCGATGATCAGCCAATGCGTGGTAACCCAAACGCAACGGTAACGGTTGTTCAGTTTACTGACTACGAATGCCCAAGTTGTGCACAACATTATTCGATCGTTGAGAAGCTGATTTCGGAATTTGGTGGTGAGGTTAGATTCGTCAATCGCGACTATCCGCTGACGCAACATCACTTCGCTGTTAAGGCAGCCGAAGCCGCTGAAGCAGCGCGTCAGCAGGGAAAGTACTGGGAATACATCGCTCTGTTGTATCGCAATCAACGAGCACTGCAAGTTGAAAAGCTGAAGCTTTACGCTTCGGAGCTTGGACTCGACCAGGCTAAGTTTGATGCAGCGCTGGACAGTGGTCTGTTGAATGACCAGATCGAGCGAGATATCCTGGATGGCGACCGTTGCGGTGTCGACGGCACTCCGTCGTTCTTCATCAACGGCAAACCAATAGCGGACACGTCGTATCAGGGATTAAAGATAGCGATACAACGAGCGTTAAAGAAATCTTGAGGCTAGCTGGTAATCGGTTTCATCGAACGTCGTTCAGCCGAGGCTTTAGACAGGTATGAAAACTCAACCTCTCATTCTCCCCAGCTTTAAGGTTGGGGAGAATGAGTGGCAGAGTGTTTACCTGGCATCTAAAGCCCGGGTGAATGAGAAGCGGGGCTTTCACACAATCTCGAAGCTCGGGAAGGAAAACAAGCCAACAGACTCTTTTGGCACAACTTTGCTACCGGACGCCCACGCAACCCGAGAGGCCTCTTCGGCTTCTAAGGTAACGCCGCTGGAGACAAATGCATGAGAATGCTCCCCGATACTCAGCGTAAATGCCGCAGGAAAGGCATTTTTGCTGCTTCGAGTCTCTTGTTATTGCTAGCCACTCAGACCGTCGCCCAATCAGGGCGGCGCACTCCGAAGGCGCCATCGCCGACACCAACTCCACAATCTACGGGAGACGCTGGACAGGAAACCTCGAAAATAGGCGCGCGGGAGTTGAGCCAGAACGTGAATCTCTTTGTTGCGAGTACGTTCACGTCGAAACACCTGATCAGCGAGGACGCGATCTATTCAAATTTGCTTAAACGACTTGGCGAGTCGATCAATGTAAATGTTACCTCGCTCGGTAACCTCAAACGGAGCGATGCAATCAAACGCGCAAAAGCTGAACCGGATACTCCCGTCGTTCTCGTTGAGTTTGACGTCGATGAGTTCCAAAGTGGCACTATAATTCTCAACTCTCCAGATCTCGACGTTCGTATTCTTGTCTTTGCTCCGCAAACAGGTCAGAAAAAATTTGAAGGTAAGGTTTATTACAAGGCAGTAGGTGGACCAATGCTGAAACGGGATAATTGGCCCAATGGCACCCCGATCAGGATCACCACCGAAGCTGTGGGAATCGAAGCAGCAGAACAAGTGCGCGATTGGCTGATTGTCGAAGATCAAAAAAAGAAGACGCCTAATTTGTAGAGCGACCCTCCATTTTGAAGCCCCTTTAGTAGTCCGTGACGGCTTAACCACTCAAGCTCTTCTGTCGGATACCAATCATTGATCATTGGTCATTGGTCATTTGACATCGTCATTGCTCGATGGCCTTTAGGCCACTGGGCTTGACCAGTGGTTCTTTACGCTCGTTGCTAATAGCCATCCTTGATTCCCACTCCTCCGCGCGCAAGCGCGCCGGAAGGAAAGGCAAGCTCCCTTTTAGCAACAAACGTGAACAACCACTGGGCAAGCCAGTGGCCTGAAGACCATCGAGCACTGACAAATGAAAAATAATGATATGCCAAATGACCAGTGACCAATGATTAGCATCCGATAGAGGAGCTTGAGTAGTTGATTCCGTGGAGCTACTAAAGGGTGGCCCAGCCTGAGACGGCCCCTACAACTCATTCAGCGCAAGTCCTATTCGCTCGAGACCTCCCTCAAGTTCGTCACTGTTCCCCGGAATTCCGACGCGGAAGTGTTGTGGCAACTCAAAAAAGCGGCCGGGAACAACTGAGGTCTCATACTTCTCACGCAACAACTCACAAAGTCTATCGGCGCTGTTGTGCTTAACCCGTGGAAACATCACGGTTCCAAACTCCGGTCGGACCGCTTCCAAATCTGAACGCGAATCCAGAAAATCATTTAACAGCCGGCGGTTCTTTGTCAGTAAAATCTCTGCGCGTTGAGCAATCTCATCGATCTGCTGCAGGGCCACCACGCTCAATCGTTCGCCTGAATGTACCGGCGTCGCTGCAAAGAGATCATTCAGCAGCCACATTCTCCGCGCGAGTTCAGGTTCCGCGAAGATCCAACCGCAGCGGAGTCCACTTAGCCCAAACGCCTTCGTTAAACTACTGGTAATTACAAACTCATTGCCCAGATGAAATGCAGTTCGGGGTTGTGACTCAAACATCGTCTCGATGTAGACCTCGTCAACGAGCACTCGTGCGCCAACTCCGCGTGCAAGTTTGCCAATCTCGAGTAACGTGTCGTCGTCTGTCAGGACGCTTGTTGGATTGTGCAAATTGGTGAGTACGATCAGTCGTGTACTCGATGTAATCGCTTTTGCTATTTCGTCAGGTAGGATTCTGAAACCGTTGTCGAACGATCTGGAAAACCGCTTTACTTTAGCGCCTATGAAGCGCGCGGTAGCCAGCATTGGTTCGTAAGCGGGAAATTCAAAGACAACCTCATCACCAGGATCGATCAGAGCCGCAATAGCCAGATGATTGGCAAAGCTGGTGCCTGCTGCAGTAACGATCGAATCTGTTGCGACCCGGTATCTCGCCGAAATCATTTGCATCAGTGGTTGGTAACCGTAACCACCGTCAGTAATCTCCAGGTCATCTAGTGAAACACGCAGGTCACGCAAGCTAAGGTTTCCAAGCCCGCTCGCTGTCAGATTAAACTTCGCCTGGGAACTCATCTTGGCCCAGTTCATATAAGACGAACCCATTGCCTCACGCGCTGCGATCACGAATTCTTCCTCCAATGCCAAAATAAATAAGCTGGAATACCAGCAAGCAAAATTGCTAATCCAATCAACGTATCGAGAGGATATCTATAGACTGTGTTTATTACTACCAACCAACAAATCAATATGAAGAGTCCGGTGGTGTAAGGATGTCCCGGTACGCGAATTGGCTGTGTATTTGCAGTTCCAGCTAGCCGCTCACGTCGTCTAAATACGAAAATGCTCAAAGCTGTTAGTCCAAAGAAAATGAAATCGGTTGAAACAACGTAATTAAGAATTCTTTCATAGCTTCCGAGAACTGCAATCGCAATCGCGAAAAACCCTTGAAGGACAATGGCAACTATTGGTGCTCGAGTTTTGGGATTAACTGTAGCAACGCTCTTGAAAAATAGTCCGTCCCGAGCCATCGCAAAGTAGACTCTTGGGGCAGTCAGCATACTTTGACTCAGAAATCCAACCGTAGAAATTGCGATACCCGCGGCGATTGCGCGCGCTCCTACGTCACCCAGAGCCAGCCGCATCACATCAGAAGCTGCCGCCTTGGATCCGGCAAGTCCAGAAGTTCCCAGAACTCGGATGTATACAAAGTTTGCTGTGAGATAGAGGATCACAACGCCAATCACACCAAGGATCAACCCTCGCGGGAGATTCTTCTCAGGTTCTTTGATTTCACCTGCGACAAAGGTTGCCGTTTGCCAACCGCCATACGAAAAAAGAACTGGGACTAACGCGGCTCCAATGATTGTGATCAAATCAAACGAGGCGGGCCGGTCCAATAATCCCGCCGGTTGATTTTGTGCAGGCGGCGCCAGCGATACTCCGCAAAGAACAAGGGCGACGATTGCAACAATCTTCATTACCATCAAGACGCTCTGTACCGTCCCACCGGATCGCACTCCCAGACAGTTGATGATGGTCAAGGTAGCGAGTACTGCGGCGGCAATCACTGAGTAAGCGACGTGGACATTCGTTAGCTCAACAAAGTAGCGAGCGAAGGTAACCGCAACTGCCGCCATGCCTCCCGTCTGAATTACCAACAGCAACACCCATCCATAAAGGAACGCGACGCCGGGATGAAATGCCTCACGCAAATAAGCATATTGGCCGCCGACATCGGGCCGTAAAGCAGCGAGTTCGGCCCAGATAAATGCAGCTGCGAGTGCAATCAATCCACCAACCGCCCAAACTCCAAGAATCAAAAAAGGTGTATGAACGTGGATCGCCACGACCGATGGGTTCATGAATATGCCTGAACCGATGATGCCGCCCATCACGATCATGGTGGCGTCGAAGAGTCCGAGTCGACGAGCTAGTTGCGTCTTGTTGTCATTGGGGGTTTGGGACATGGTTCAGATGGTCAGAGTGTGATTTGGCGCAAGACCTTAACGCATTAATGAAGCGGACAGCAAGATGTAGTTAAGTTTGATCGTGATCAGCTTCCTTCAACTCTCTGCGCAACCTCTGCGTCTCTGGGACTCTGCGGTCTTATTCCTGTTCTTGTGGTGTCCGTCCTATGTACATCAAAACCGCAGAGGCGCAGAGAAACGCAGAGGTTGCGCAGAGAGTTGAGAATGACTCAAGATTCTAGGCTTTAACTTGATTGACATGTACTCGGCTCAACTCAGTTAATTGAAGTTGTTGGGGTTTCGTATTACGCTTCGCCGACTCTTGTTCATTCTTGAACCATATGGAGGCGCTATGGGACTTCGTCTTCTTGCTATTACTTCCCTTCTGATGTTGTTATCACACACCGTCGTGGGCCAGGTCACGGCGGATCCATCTCTTCTCGTCGAAATCAACAAGATCAAAGCAATTGACAATCACGCTCATCCCTTGCGTCATGTCGGTGAAGGTGAAAAGCCGGACGATGAGTATGATGCATTGCCGCTTGAAGCAATCGAAGCATTCCCCTTGCCGACGCGACTCAGCCCGTCGAATCCGGAGTTTATTAACGCGTGGAAGTTCTTGTATGACTATGGCTATTCCGACATGAGCGACGCGCATGTCCAGGAACTGTTAGGTGCCAAGAAGAAACTCCTTGCTGCCCAAGGTCAGAACTTCCCAAACTGGGTGCTTGATAAACTGAACATCGAAACAATGTTTGCGAATCGGGTAGCTATGGGGCGAGGACTAACTCCACCGCGTTTTCGCTGGGTCTCTTTTGTCGACCCGCTGATGTTCCCGCTGAGTAATGAGTCCGCGAAAAAATCTAACAAAGACTATGCCGGGTTCTATCCCGGTGAAGAAAAACTCTTGAAGCGTTATTTGAGCGAGCTGAGTCTTACCCGTTTACCATCAACTCTTGAAGAATATACTGCGAAGGTGATCACGGCGACTCTTGAACGGCAGAAGCAGAATGGTGGCATTGCGGTAAAGTTTGAGGCTGCTTATTTGCGCCTGCTCGATTTTTCAGAACCGCAACCAGCAAAGGCTACATCGATCTATACCCGTTATGTAAATGGCGGAGAACCGACAGCTGACGATTACAAAATCCTGCAGGATTATTTGTTTCACCATATTGCCAGTGAGGCAGGTCGATTAGGTCTTGCTGTTCACATTCACGCCATTGATGGAGCCGGGAGTTATTACCGCGCAACTGGCAGCAATCCAATGTTGCTTGAGCCCACGTTTAACGATCCAACATTGAGAAAAACCAATTTTGTAATTATTCATGGCGGTCTTCCTTACATAAAGCAAACACAATCAATGTTAGCCAAACCAAATGTCTACGCTGATTTTTCGGCGCAGACATTCTTCCTGTATCCGAGGGCATTGAGTGAAGTACTGCGAAGTTGGTTAGAGACGTATCCTGACCGGGTGTTGTTCGGCACCGACGCATTTTCGTTTGGACCAGCCGTTGATTGGCCGGAAGTTGCGTGGCTCTCAAACACGACCGCTCGCCAGGCATTAGCATTGGCACTAACAGGCATGATGAACGACGGAGAGATAACTCGTGAGCGAGCGTTGGAATTGGCTCGCATGGCTTTGCGTGAGAATGCCCTCAAACTCTACAAACTCAACTGAATTTCAATTGATGTTCTAACCTTTTCAGGAAGAAGTCGAAATCCAGCCAACGGCAGCTTTAAGGCCACGGGCTTGCCCCGTGGTTATTTACGCTCGTTGCTAATAAAGAGGCTCTTTTAACGGTGGCGCGCAAAGCGCGCCGGACAGCGGAATGAAGTTCCTTGTAGCAACGAGCGTAAACCACCACGGGGCAAGCCCGTGGCCTTAAAGCTGCCGTTGGTTGGATTTCCACTCGGGGCAAATTGAGCGATGTTAGGCATCAGCTCCTTCGACGAGAGTTTATGCCATCGCGATACCCTTTTGACACTCACCCGAATCATCCGCTACCCTTTCGCCTTTTGTTGAGTGGTTTGTTCAACAAAATAGCCCGAAATACGCTGATTTAAGAGGAAGTTACGATTGTCCGCACCCGCCGAAGCTATTGTCACCGCAGGATTGAGACCAGAATTATTCGCCGGAACCAGCCTCCTTTCAGCCAGTCGGACGCTTGTTTTTGTTGCTCTATTTGTGCTGGTTGTGGCTGGGTTTGGCTTTCGCGTAACAGGCCTCAGCGCAGACGGTCTTAGCGAAGACGAACTCAACAAGCTCAACGCCGTTTCTGATTACCGGGCGTACGGGTTAACCGGGGCCAACGGCGAACACCCGATGCTGATGAAGGCTCTTCAGGCTACGTCGATCATAGCCGCTGATAAATGGAATAGCAGCTCATTCGCGTCCGGCCGGCCTGCCGACCATATCGCTCCTGAGACGGCATTACGTCTTCCCGGTGCAATCTTCGGCGCACTCACAGCACTCCTAATCTATCTGGTAACTGCCGAACTGTTCGGAGTCGAAGTGGCTTTAATTGCTGCCGCGCTCTGGGCTTTTGACCCAACCGCAATTGGTTTCAATCGCGTTGGGAAGGAAGATACGTTCCTTGTCTTCTTTTTTCTGTTAGCAAACGTCTTCTGGTTAAGAGGACAACGAGCCGCCGAGAGTGGCAAAGCAAACGCTACAAAATACTATTGGGCCACCGCCGCTGCGTTTGGGGCGATGGTCGCCTCGAAATACGTGGTTCACATGTTTTCGATCAGCATGGCGTACTACTGGATGTTTCAGGCATTACCGGAAACTCAGTGGCGCATGGGCACCAAACGCTTTCTCAAGTTCTTTGTGATCATGGTCACCGTGTTCTTGATACTGAGCCCAACAATACTCTTGCCTGAAACCTGGCGACAGATGGGACTCTACGCCGGCAGTAAACGAGTCAGTCACGATGGTTATGAGTTTATGGGCCACTTGTACACTCAGGGCTTTGGTGACTGGATTCGAGGTAGCCCAGTATATTTCTATCTTCTCTTTACCTGGGTAAAACTGCCGACGTTAACAGTCGCGGCTTTCCTGACTGGTCTTCCTTTGCTTTTCAGAAGAAGACTCGGGGATGGACGCTACTTCGTGATGTTCTGGCTGTTCCTCTGGTTTGTTAGCTTCGGGTTTCTAGGTGGCAAATTCACGCGTTACTACACCTCAGTCCAACCTGCGGTGTTAATAACATCAGCGCTCGGGATTCAACTCACAGGACGATGGTTAGCCGGCAGGATTGGTAATCTTAGCTGGGGTCAGGAGATCAAGAACTACGTACCAGCGTCCCTGGCCGTCCTCGTAATTGCGTTCTCAGTGATCAGTTCAGTGCAGGCTTCTCCACACTATCGCTTGTTCACAAATAGTTTGGGCGGAGGCATGACCAAGGCGGGTTTTTATTTTCCTCACGATGAGTTTTATGACGCGAGTATGCGTGATGTTCTGGCACAGATTGCAGCAATCGCCAAACCTGGTACCCGTGTCGCAAGTGAGAGTCCGTTGTTAGCTTCGTACTACGCTCAACGCGCCGATCGCCCGGACCTTGTATGCCTCTCACTGTCCAACTCGGAGAACTTGAGTCAACTCACTGTTGGAGATTTTGTGATAGTCGCACGTGGTCGACGGTACTTTAGTAACGACGCGCTGATTGGAGCATTGGGCCACTCAGCGCGACCTGAATTTCAAGAGTTTCTTGGCAGCGTCCACTCAGTTGATGTGTACATGGTCAACGACCAAACGCTGCAACTGATTCACAAGCAGGCACAAACCCACGTTACCGCTTCAAAATAACTAATCCACAGATTACGCCGATTAGACAGATCAGTCCTCAGCAGTTAAGTATGGTTCTGAGGTTCTGATCTGTGTAACAAACCAACAACTTCTTGTTTTCCTGACAAGATTTTTACACCGAAGGTGTTGGCCAATTCCAGCCCAGGGTTGAGCTTTGGCAACCCTGGGATCAAGTGCGTGATGGCCGAGGGTACCCTGAAAGGGTTTGCCGCGTTAGCGAACCCCTTCAGGGTTTGATGAGATACCGGAACTTCCTTGTCCCAGGGTTGCCAAAGCTCAACCCTGGGCTGGAATTTGCGAACACCTTCGGTGTTGGGATTCTGTTTACTGTCGTCCTTTTTGGTTGCGGCCTAAACCGCGCTGTGTAATCGGAGTAATCTGTGGATCAGTGGCGCAGCTCGAGTTCAACCGGGCGTGCGTCCTTCGAGTCGTATCCTTCTGGCCAATTCGAAATATTTACGCCATAGAGCCAGTCGGATTCGGGAGTAACTTCGAATCGAATCGACAATGGCAACCCACGCATCGCGCGCAAACGTAAAAATGCACCGGTCATCCGCCACTCTGAAATAATTGGTTGGCCCTTTGGTTCGAACGGAATCAATCGTGAACCACAATCCCATCCATTGATGAAGAGTGTCACTCGAGTCTTAACAAAATCGCGAGCAGCATCTTCCGGAGACACGGGTTGAACGTGCGCTCGTACGATGATTTCACTGACACGTCGTCGATCCGCTCGCTCAGGCACTGAGTATTCGACGAAACCACTCCCAGATCCCCAAATATAGCCTGACCCTTCACCTATCTTTTCAAAACGTTGCGCAGAGGCCATTTGCGGTTTGAACTTATAAAGTACTGACTTGTCTTCACGAACAATCATTTCAGGTAGTGTTTCCGGGGCACCCGATGGTCGACTCCAGGCAAACTGACGCGGAATCAGGTGACGTGAAGGGGTCAATAATATTGAGGGTGGTTCCGCTGATTCCAGATCCTCAAACTGTTTGGCCGAACGCGAGATCTCATTTAGTACGTTTTGATCTCGAGGAGTTGAATACGTCACTCCATATCCACGTCTTGGATCTGGTGTAAAGATCCAAAACATTGCACCGGCGGCGCCAGCGCGAAGACTTCCTTCGAAGAAACCCTTGAACCAGTCCACCTCGGAGAATCCCTTGAAGCCGTCCACTGACATTCCAAATTCACCTAAGACAATCGGCTTGTTAATTGAAAACGAAGCCGCCGCTCGATTCTCAATAAACTCTTTGAGAGCTTTCGGCGAATCAACGAAGAGATCGTGATCGTCACGTGGGTAATGATGGACGTCGCAGTAATCGATGGTTGGCATGTTGTGATCGGCTAGCCATTCACGTCGTTCAGCAGATGAACGATAGCCCCAGTCTCCCGGCGCAATCATGTGATTTGGATCGAGCGATTTTAGATAGGTACTCATCTCCGAAATCCAGGCTCGTCTTTCGGCCCAATGTCCAGTGATTATCTGAGCCTCATTCATTAACTCCCAACCAAAAATTGTTGGGTCGTCGCGATAGGCAACACCAGTGATTGAGTTCGTACGGGTGGCCAGCTTTTCCAAATGTTCACGATATAGTCGACGCGTCTCGGGATTTGAGTAAAACAGAATTGCCTTTTCTTTGTTGATGCCAAAAGGAAAGCTATCGTCGGCTGCGTCGTTTATTCCGGCCCAGCGCAGATACTGCGTCACGCCTCCAGTATCACGCCACCAGTTAACAAGGCAGAGTTGGACCAGAATATCGTTCTTGGCAGCCTCCGCGATAACTTTATCGAGGTGGACGAATGCCTCTTCGTTCCATTGTCCTGGCATCAACCGGAAAGAATGATTACGCGGCCAATCGGCAAAGTCTGCCACTGGTTTGACATCGTTTGGACCGCCTTCGCCGTAAGCCCAAACTCTGACAACTTTGATTCCAGCTTGCGCCGCCTGCCTGAGTGTTTCCGGCATGCGTTCACGATCTTCGTCGCGATACATGACTGCGATGTTGGCGCCGACAAATCTGAACGGCTTGCCATTTTGTACAAAACGAATTCCCTGTTGACGGACAAATCTTTTACGTGGCGTTTTATCGCCAAGTTTGGGAGATGCCACTAAAAGCAAAACCGCCGCGCTCGCAATCAGGGCCAGCGCGGCGATTGCTATCGATTTTTTCTTCATGATGTCCGATAAGCTTCAGCTTGTCGCTGCGTCGAATACCTCAACCCTAGTATCGAAAGATTTTCTCATTTGTCATTTTCCCACAGTTGCTGGTTGAATCTTATTCACCCTGTCGACAAGCTAAAGCATGTCGGACATGCGTGTCGGACATGGCCTATCTTGAGTCCGTCATTCTTACGAAGCCCATAATCGCGCAGAACGCAGCCAGTACGACAAAGAGATTAAAAAATGCTCCGACTCCAAGTGACGTCGACAGATCAACAGGTGTTTGGGTCATACCAATAAATGCAAATGCTCCGAAAATCAGAAAGTGCAGGTGGTAGATGATCATACAGACCGCGGAGTAAGAGAACCAACGAGCTGGCGGGCCAAACGCGGGCGAGCGAGCAAACCCAAGTACCGCCGCAATTAACCAGGCAACTCCCCCCGCGACCAGGAGAAGTAGAGTGACGACAAAGAAGTAGCTAGGCTGTGTCGCCTTTATTTGTTGCAAGACAATGAGGAGCGGAACCAGCATTTACTGAAGTATCTCCTTCGCTTTTAACTTAACTACAAAAGAAAGCGCCGTCTGCGCACGTTAGCCGTCTTTGGTTGTGCACAAACGGCGTCCAAAATGGTTTCGGTGACAGGCGCAAATCCGTATTGCGGGAGCGTAGTCGGGAAACCCCTGCTAACTGTTTAGTAACACGCCTGACTATTGAGTGATGTGAATTTCCTCTTCCTTGTTCACGTGACCCAGGAAATAGATCAGGCCGCACACAAATGCGACCGCAGCCAGGCCCAAGGCAATCCATCCGGATGAGTGCCCACCTGCTGGATTCGGGTCAGTTACAAACTTATAGAAGTAAAAGATCGCTCCGAGTGCTGATACGATCCCGACCAGCACCGCCAGAATGTCTTTCAGGCTTTTCATTTTGAACCTCCGGCCAGCTAATTATTAAGAAGGTTAAGAAAAAGCCGCTTTTTCTCTCTATGATGACGGCATGTTAACGCTGTATCAGGAGTGAAAGCAAGTCAGATTTTGCGAACGGTGCCGGTGGAAGGGCCTATTATCGAGAGCGGAGGATCAGTCTCTTATCACCAGCCCGACGCGTTATGTGTTCGCGATCAAAATACTCTAACAATGGAATGGCGTACTTGCGCGAAACGCCTGCCAGATCCTTAAACGCGGCAACATCGATGAGACGCTCCGGTTCATTCTTAGAAGCGAAGTCAAATAGTTTCGACTTCAGTTGATCGACCGCGCTCGTATGCATAAACATCTCGCCTTGTAAGCGAATTATGGTTGCGTTGTCGATCAGCAATTGCAGGACCTTTCTAGCATTTACTTTTTCCTTTGGCGTAACCCCTATTCGTGTCATGACCTCATCGACCGTAGGCGCTTCAGCACCAGCAGTTAGATATGAATTCTCAAGATCATTACGCAGCTTAATGTCTTTCTCCGACAAATCAACGCTATGTGTTCCCAAGCGGACGACATCTTTTTCTGAAACGATCGTTCCTTGATTCTCAAGGTCTGCGATGACCGCGATAAATACCTCCGGCAGTGACTGCGAGAATATTTTCTCGCGTAAAGTCTCGCGTAACATTCCACGTGCCAGTGGTTCCTTGCGGTGATGCCCTTCCAACTCCTCTACAACACTTTGACGAAGATGACTAAAAGCCTCAGGAGTCAGAACTATCCCAGCAGCATCAACAACCAATTTGCGTTTTTGAGCGTTGACTATCACATCGCTGAGAACGCTGGTGGTCCACCCGGTCGCAGCTCGCAAATCGTCTCGACGGGATCCTCTTATTCCACTCCCTCGAGTCAACGCTGCAAGTTTTACCTCCCGATCCGAGCCAATCAACATCTTCAGCCGCTCGCGAGTTTTCTCGAGATCCTTTCCGCGATGCTTTATTGCAAAAGGATCAAGAACAATGCCGCCCGCTATCGTCTCGGCGGGCGAATAACTTCGTAAGATGAAGTGATCATCGTGAAGGGCAACAACGGGCGCCTCAAGCCGTAACTGGGCGAGACCAGTTTGACCGGGTTCAAGCTCAGTGCCATCCAGAATTCTTATTCGTGCAAGGACCTCGGTCGAACCAATGTGTAAACGCACCCTTGCTCTTGAGCGGAGACCTCGAGAAGCATGGGTTAACACATTGACTGACGCATCAATGATTTGTGTCGGTCGGAGACTAGCAACTGGAGCAAGCACCATCCCTCGCTCGAGTTGTTTGACATCAACGCCAGCAAGATTAACTGCAGTGCGTTGGCCCGCTTCCGCAGTGGCAACAGCAGCTCCATGAACCTGTGTACCTCTAACCCTGACGGCGGCGGTTAGTGGAAGTAATTCAAGTTCATCTCCCTCCGAAATTGCGCCTGATATCAAAGTGCCTGTGACAACTGCTCCGAAACCTCTCATTGAAAACGCGCGGTCAACCGGAAGGCGCGTTATGAAGTCACCAGACTTTGGCGGAACGCTCTGGGATACGATCTTGAGTTGCTCCTTCAATCGTTCGATTCCTTCGCCTGTACGAGAACTCACCGCCACGATTGGAGCACCTTCGAGAAACGAGCCAGCTACTAGTTCCGACACTTCGTCTTCAACCAGCGCCAGTAATTCATCCTCAACCAGATCTTTCTTTGTGATTACAATTATGCCCTGACGGACTCCGAGTAATCGACAAATATCGAAGTGTTCTCTTGTTTGGGGCATTACACTCTCGTCTGCCGCAACGACAAGCATCAAGAGATCGATGCCATGTGCACCTGCCAACATGTTCTTAATGAACCGTTCGTGGCCGGGGACATCGACAAATCCAAAGTGCATATCGTCGAGTGTGAGATCCGCAAAGCCAAGATCTATCGTGATACCACGCTTCTTTTCTTCGGGTAGGCGGTCAGGATCTGTTCCCGTAAGAGCGCGCACTAACGCACTCTTGCCGTGATCGATGTGACCAGCTGTACCGATGATGATTGACGGCATGCTCGTAACGGTGAAGGGCTTGCTCAAGCTTGATTCTGGGCTAATACTTTTTCGTAAAACTCAATGTACTGAGGAATCACCACGTCGGTACGATAGTTGGCGATCGCTGACTCACGTGCGGCGCGGCCCATTTCTATGCGTTCCTCTTCGTTGGCCAGCAAACGCGCGGCATCGTCCGCCATCTTGTCGACATCACCAACTTCACTCAAATAGCCCGTCTCTCCATCAGTGATCACTTCTGGAATCCCTCCAACTCGAGATGCAATCACCGGTACTTCACAAGCCATCGCTTCAAGGGCAGCAAGGCCAAATGATTCCTGCTCAGAGGGGAGTAGGAGTACATCGGAGACCGAGAGATAGTCGACAATTCGCGGTTGTTTTCCAACGAATGAACAGTGTTCGTAAATTCCTAAACATCGCGCTCGATGTTCCGCATTTGTTCGTTCGCTTCCATCACCAACCATCACCAGGCGAGTCTTGATTCCCTTCTTCAAGACACGGTCTAGTATCTCAACACAATCAACCGGTCGTTTCACCGGTCGGAAGTTTGAGACATGGGCCAACAATGGCTCGCCTTCCGGTGACAGCGATTTTCTCAACGTCGGATCTGGTTGTCGTTTGTAATCGTGCTGGCAAACAAAGTTCGGAATCACTGTGATGTTGTCGACATGAAAGATCTCCTTAGTCGCTTCTTTCAGGTAGTGAGATATGGCGGTCACACCGTCTGACTGAACAATCCCGTAACGAGTTATCGGCAGATACGATCGATCGGCGCCAACCAGAGTGATATCGGTCCCGTGGAGAGTTGTAACCACTGGCAAACGACGACGGGGTTTTAGAGACTCGCGAGCAAGGATTGCGCTTATTGAATGTGGAATCGCGTAATGGACGTGAAGCAGATCGAGGTTCTCTTCTTCTGCGACTGTCGCCATTTTCGTCGCAAGCGCTAGAGTGTAAGGCTGATGTTCAAATAGCGGGTACGACATCATCTCGACTTCATGAAACCTTACCCGCTCGCTGAGCTGTGTCAGACGTGTCGGCAGCGCCGATGAGATGAAGTGGATCGTATGACCGCGCTCCGCGAGTTCTTTGCCGAGTTCAGAACCCACTATGCCGCTGCCACCATAAGTCGGGTATACCGTAATTCCGATGTTCAAGGAGATTGGCCTTCGATTTTTGGTTTTTAGAACTTTGACGAAGAATACTAGCTGGAGAGGAAAGACCAAAGTCCAAAAGGAGAGGGCGTGGGTGCTGAAAATAGTTGAGGCAGGCGACCCTCGCTATCGCCTGCCTCTATCTCAACTTGACTCACCTCCCGAAGGGTGGGGGCAAGTGAGGGCGGGAGTATAAGCCGGGATTAGAATTTTAGCAATGTTTCTTGCAACATATTTTAACCATCTATTATAAGAGAGACTTACGGGACGTATAAGCCAATTTGTCGAAGGGCCTCTGGGAACTGCGGATACCTAATAAAATCGCTATAATGTGAACGCAGAAATAGAAAATCAGCCGGATTTAGTTTGGGCTCTAAAGAAAGATTTAACATGCCAAAGATCAGCGATATTGAAGAAACGCCAAATCCCAACGCCGTAAAGTTCATACTGCGCGAGCCGGTGAGCAACGGAGTGGCTAGATCTTACGGATCAGCGGATCAAGCCGAGGACGATCCTTTAGCCAAATCATTGTTCGATGTGGGCCACGTAGTCTCTGTGTTTTATATGGACAAGATGATCACGGTCGAAAAGGATGACGAAGGTGATTGGGATGACTTGTTGCCGACGCTGGCCGTTCCCATTCGAGCGACAGAGCCGGTAACTACGACCGCGGCAGCTGTGGCTGCCGGAGTTGGTGGTTCCATTGCAGCAGTAATGAGCGACGACCCGCGGCTCATCCGTATCAACGAAATTCTGGATGAAAAAGTACGACCAGCCTTGATGGGTGACGGTGGCTATCTTGAAATTCTGGGACTCGCTGAGAACACCTTGAGTATTCGTTATCAGGGAGCTTGTGGAAGCTGCCCGAGCTCGCTCACCGGAACGCTGATGGCAATTGAAGGAATGCTGAAGCAAGAGGTCGATCCTGAGTTGGAAGTTATTGCTGTTTAAATCTAAACCGTTTAGTCGTAGCGTTACCTCCAAAGTTCCTTAGTCTTTCTATGTCCGGCTTGCTGCCAATTGTGTGTGCGGCGGTGAATCTCCGCGCAATTGGATCTCACAAGAATACCGAGTTACTACGGGACGGAGTAGCCGCCGGATGTGAGGCGGCGGCGAAGCCCCGCCGTAAAGTTTGCCTATTTTTTCGGGGCTACGCCCCCTGGTATGGGCATTGGCCCACTCTGTTGGGAGTGAATGACTTTGAATTGAGTTTTAAGGCCAGAGGCCGCACCAAGGGCTCTGCCCCAACTCGCTGAGGCAACTACGGCGGGGCTTCGCCACCGCCTCACATCCGGTGGCTACGCCGTCCCGTGAACAAACCAATTCCTATGGGTGACTTTCTGGAACCGTTAAGCTTTTCGTACGTGTAACCTCACCGGCAGTATCCATCCCGCAAAATCCGCTTAGCAGGAGTGTCCTATGTTTCATCGGCTGTCTCTTGTTGTTGCTGTCCTTTTCACCTGCCTTCCTTTATCTTTTGCTGCTTCTCCAAACCTGAATAGTCAGGCCCAACAAAAGCAATCAAAGACATCAAAAACGAAGTCGGAAGAAGCAGACGCTGAGGCAGCCCAACGCCGTACCGTCGCAATTTCTCTCATTAACTCGCTGGCTGATGAAGCCAGAAATTTCAAAGATCAAACTCGTCGCGCACGCGTGCAAGCACGAGCAGCCGATGTGCTTTGGGATTCCGACCCGGAACGAGCCCGCGAACTCTTCCATCGCGCGTGGGAAGCTGCGCAAACGGCCGATGAGGACAGCGCGCGAATGCGTGCTGAAGAGCTTAGGAAACAACAAGCTAGCGGTGGTCGTCCAGTGGTAGTTCGTGGCGGTCCTGACATCCGAAGCGAGGTCTTGCGAATTGCGGCTAAACGAGATCGAAAACTCGGTGAAGAGTTTTTGAAGATCCTGGATGAATCGGAAGAAAAACTTCGTGCCGATAACGCAGCCGAACTACGTCGTAGTGGACCGGCTGGAATGATGGGCGCGTCGAAACGGCTACAGCTGGCTCGTCGACTCGTAGAGGAAGGACAAGTTGAGCGAGCAATGGAGTTTGCTGCTCCCGCACTCGACTCAGTGAATCTTGACTCCATCTTCTTCTTGTCTGCCCTGCGTGAAAAGAATGCTGAAGCTGCAGACGCGGCCTACACCACACTCATGGCCCGGGTCGTACGCGACGCAGCCTCTGACGCCAATACTGTCTCGGGTCTTTCGTCCTACATCCTGACACCATTCTTCTACGTTTCATTTGAACCAAGCGGGGGTTCAAATCAGAATCGAGGACGTGGTCCAACCCCACCGCCGAATATCGATGCTGCTCTGCGCAGTAACTTTCTAAAGGTTTCATATCAGATCTTGATGCAACCACAACCGGCTCCGGATCAGGACCGAAGCACTTCCGGGTCAACTGGGAAGTACCTCGTCATCAAACGTCTCCTACCAGTGTTTGAACAATATTCACCAGATCTGGCACCGGGTCTCCGTACTCAAATGACTGCCCTTGCCTCGTTTGTCCCGAGTTCCTTCCAACAAGGTGAAAACCGAGCAGTGACAGCGGGCATCGTCCCGGAGTCAAACGATCGTGATCCACAACAAGAAATGCAGGAAAGACTTGATCGAGCTAAGACTTCCGAAGATCGCGATGCGATATATGCAGACTATGCAGTTGCGCTTTCGGAAGCGGGAAATAATAAGGCTCGAGAACTGGTCGAGAAGATCGAAGAAACCGAGTTGCGTAAGAACGTCAAAGCGTTTGTCGATTTTCAGCTCGCCAATTCGGCACTAAAGAATAAGAACTTCACCGAAGCGACGCGTCTCGCTGCAAATGGTGAACTAAGCAGCATCCAGAAGGTTTGGATATATACGAGCGCTTCAAAAGCGTTGGCTACCTCGGAGCGTTCGCACGCAATTGATCTTTTGGAGGAAGCGTTCAACGAAAGCCGGCGGATAAGTGGTAGTGATCCAGATCGTGCAAGAGGATTAACTGCCGTGGCAGCACGCCAGGCAGATCTTGATCCGGTGCGCGCCTGGGAAACGCTAAGTGATGTGGTGAAGGCCGCGAATGGAGCGGAAGCTTTTACAGGTGAAGACAGCCGAATCTCGGCTCGGATCCAAACAAAGTTTATGGTGGAGATGACAAACGCCACTGCTGAAGACTTTGATCTTCTCGCGGTTTTTAGACCACTCGCGCGGGCTGACCTGTTCCGTGCCGTCCAGGTTGCGAAGACTTTTACTGGCGAAGCACCGCGTGCCGTTGCAACTCTGGCCATTGCCCGGTCAGTGCTCGAGACAAATCGAACCCCATTGGCGTCAACGCCCAACTAAACTAGAATCCTAAACCACCGCGTGGTTCTCCCTGCCTTGGGAAATGCAAAATGAGAGTTGCTTTACTCTTTCGCACTCTGTTCCTACTAGCGCTTTGCGGCGTCGTTTCGGCACAAACAAACGAAACCAAACAGACAGCTCCCAAGGCGGCAAACAAAACAGCCGAAAAAGAAACCGCTGACCGTGAGAAGGCTCGACGTACTCAGGCAAGGTCACTACTCGTTTCACTAGCTACTGATGCGCGGAGTTTTCGTGATCAGGCGCTGCGAGCACGATCTCTTGCGCGTATTGCCGATGCGCTCTGGCAGGCAGATGCGGACCAGGCAAAACTGCTCTTTCGCAAAGCATGGGAGGCGGCCGAGGTTGCGGATCAGGAAAGTGAACAAAGACTACAGGAACAGATAAGGCAACAGCGAGCAACAAGTGGGGGATCTGCCAGCACTTCTGTACCACCGAGCATCCGGCGTGAGGTGCTGCGGCTTGCAGCACGTCGTGACCGGCCATTGGCTGAAGAATTTCTGGAGAGACTAAAATCACAGAAGATTGAAGCGGCAAAGTCGGCTACTCAAAACTCGGGACGATTGTCCGACGCTCAGAGCCAACGTCTCGGAGTTGCGCGCGAGCTTATGCGGGTTGGTGAGACGGAACGTGCACTGCAGTTCGCTGATCCTGTTCTAACTGTAGTGAACATAGAAACCCTTTCTTTCCTGTGCGAGCTGCGGGAAAAAGATCCAGCTGCCGCCGACTCACGTTACCTCGCTCTACTCTTAACCAGCAGTACTAACGAAGAGTCTGACGGGAACACTGTCTCTCTCCTGTCTTCATATATCTTTACTCCTCAGCTTTTCATCATCTTCAGTGCCAGCGGCACGAGCACCTCACAAAGTTCGAATACGATTACCCCTGCCAATGTTTCGCCGGAACTTAAGAACGCCTTCTTCGGAGCCGCCTCGAGTATTCTCCTCCGACCATTACCAGACGCTGGTCAAGACCTAACAAATGCAGGACTCGATGCTAAATACCTCATCATAAGGCGTTTGCTCCCTTTCTTTGAGCAGTCAGCAGCTGCCGAAATGGTCGAAGCATTGCGTGCCCAGATGAATGCCCTCAATCTTTTGGTAACGGACAATACGCGTCGTCGCGATGATGAGTGGATCACAAAAGGCATCAAACCTGACAAGCCAACAGCCGACCAGGAACAAGCATTACTTGATCGCATCGATCGGGCCAAGACGTCTGAGGAACGTGATCGGCTTTACGTTGAATTGGGCTTTCTCGCCGCGCGTCGTGTCGATATCAGAGCTCGTGACTTTATTGCCAAGGTTGAGGACTCAGAAATCCGCAAACAGGCCCAAGCTTATGTCGACGGCTTTCTCACGCGGCAGTTTGTGCAAAAGAAGCAGCCTGACCAGGCGCTTGAATTAATGAGTAAAGGCGAATTAACGCACATACAAAAGGTCTGGATCCTTACACAGTGTGCCAAACAGTTCGCCAAGACCGACGAGAGAAGAGCTGCAGATTTGATTGAAGAAGCCGCGACTGAAGCGCGTCGTATTGATGTTTCCGATCCTAACTTGCCACGAGCCCTCCTAGCAGTGGCAAATTCACTGAGCTTGGTGGATCGGGTTCGAGTTTGGGATGCGACGTTCGACGCGGTAAAGGCTGCTAATTCCGCGGAAGGATTCACGGGTGAAGACGGATTGATCGTGCTTCGCTTCGTGAATAAAGGTCAGACTTCGACGACCTCGGGCAGCGTGCCGGACTTTGATGTTGAGGGGATCTTTAAAGTCCTGGCAATCCAGGACTACGAACGTGCTGTTGAACTCGCTCGAGGTTTTCAAGCTGAAGGACCTAGAGCCGTTGCGACAATAGCTATTGCACGTGCGGTGTTGGAACCTCGGCCCGCGACTGCGGTCAAGAATTAGATGAGTTTCATGAATAAATATTCATTGGGCGCGTGAGTAACGCGAGTGGGTCATCCACGTTAAGGGCTTCACGCACGTAGAACGGTTCACCGGCAGCAACTCCAATCAATGAACCAAAGTACCCCATTCTTACCTCAATCTCTTCAAGGAAGCCCTTCTTACTAATCCGCGTAATAGGTTCTTTCGATTCTGCGCTATAGAACTGAGATCCATAAGCTCTTATCGCGCGCATCTTTTCGTCAACGAAGTCAGAAACATCGACGACAAAGGATGGGACTATCCTGCGCGAGAACAAAGAGTGCATGATTGCGGGCATCTGAACAGCTTCGAGTCCGGATTCCTCGTCAAATCGTTTCATTGTTGCCAGACGCGCTGCCTGTCGGACAATTACTGAAGTGTTAGCATGGTCCGGGTGAGGATCGTCTTCGTGAGTTGTCAGTAGAACTTTTGGTTTGTGAGCCCTAATTGTTCTAACCATGGCGACGCGGGACTGTTCAGTCGGATAAACATGTCCGTCGGGTTGTTCAAGATTTATGCGAGCATCAAGTTTCAGGATGCGCGCGGCATCGAGTGCTTCCTGGGCCCTAATCTCAGGTGTACCGCGGGTCCCCATTTCGCCTCGGGTCACATCGCATACGCCGGTCCGGTATCCAAGGGATTTTAGTTTGAGCAGGGTTCCAGCGACGGATAGTTCCGCGTCATCAGGATGAGAGAATATTCCGAGTACATCGAGTTGGACGTCAGCAGCACTCATGTACCGAGGTTTAACGTAAAGCGTTGTCCCGGTCAAGCGTTACCCTGAATGAGTGTGGGAGAGGTCATCGGCCTTATGGTATTTGAAGTGAATACCGTAGACGGTAGCGGCGGGCAATTGACAGAGTCTTCGTTTCTCCCACTCCGTCAGGAGTGCGATGTTTGGCCGCAGCCTAGCCAGGGCTCTCGCTTTCGTGATTTATAGACTTCGCACTCCTAACGGAGTGCGATGAGACCGCTATTTTTCGGCGAGCTATAAACATTGCACTGCTAACGGAGTGCAGAGCAGGAGCTTCAGAGAGCATGAATGCAGAACTCATTGTGTTGGGATCCGGAACGTCTGTCCCTCATCCGCGACGTACTTCACCAGCAAATTGGTTAGAGACCAAACAAGGTTCGGTTCTCTTAGACATAGGTTGCGATGCTCCGCATCGAATGGCGCAGGAGAATCTCGATTGGGGAAGTCTCGACGCGATCTGGGTCAGCCACTTTCACCTGGATCACATGGGCGGACTCGCGCCATTTCTCTTCTCATTGAAGTGGGCCCCACAAACTGCATCGAGAGAGAAACCTCTGCGCATCTTTGGTCCGCTCGGTCTGGCTCAACTCGTCAAAACCATCGACGATTCCAATAACTACCGACTACTGTCACAACGGTTCGAAATCGAAATAGTTGAAGTCGCACCTGATTCAGAATTTGAAATCCTGCCGGATGCTTTGGCGACCACTGCCCGCACTCCGCACACACAAGAGAGTCTGGCACTGAAGTTGACGGTGGAGGACGGGAAGTCAGTCGTATACACATCCGACACCGGTTATTCGGAAGAATTGATTGGGTTCCTTGAAGATACCAACTTACTAGTGTTGGAATGTTCTTTCAGGAGAAACAAACCAATACAGACTCACTTGGAATTGCAGGAGGCAATTCAACTTGGTCAGGCAAGCAGTGCGAAGCGACTCGTCTTGACGCATTTGTACCCAGAATGGGATGGCATAGACGTAGTGACCGAGGCACGTGCTTTTTCGTGGGCTGAGATCATCGAAGCAACTGATGGATTAAGGTTGGAGATCTAAGCAATTTGAGCAAAGTATGTATCTTGCATCAATCATCACTCTTTCGGTAATTCTCCTCTATTTAATCGCACCTGGCGCGCAAAAAAGTACGCGTGCGACTTCATCAGCAAAAGTTAGCTCGGCTAATACTCAGCAGGCGAATGACTCACGGCTACTGGAAATTGGCAACGAGACCAGAACCAACAAAACAGCTCATGTCCGGCCAACCGAGATCAAGATCCTCTCATACAACATTCGTTGGCGTAGCGGCGACGACCTAAAAAAACTAATCAAGTTCTTTCGGGATGATCCCGAAATCGGAAGTGCGTCAATCATGGGTCTGCAGGAAGTAGATCGTCGAAAAAAGCGTAGTGGCAATACCAACACTGCCAGGTTAATTGCGGAGGAGTTGAGGATGAACTACGCGTGGGCGGCACCTCCATCGGCGAAGGACGAACAGGAAGAAGAAACTGGTGTCGCGATCATGAGCGTTTACCCGCTATCTGACATTCGACGAATAGTGTTGCCGCACGAAGGTCCAAACCGTAGACGTAGAGTCGCACTCGGAGCAACGATCAATGTGGAGGGACGAGAGTGGCGAGTTTATTCCGCACATGCCGACAACAGAGTTTCAGTCGAAAAGAAAATCGATCAAATGGACGCTGTACTGAAGGATCTAGCCAAGTACCCACCGCAGATGCCTGCTATCGTTGTCGGCGACCTAAACACGTGGGAGTTAGATGCCGACGACCGAACAATAAAACTATTCTCAGCGGCTGGCCTAAAGACTCCGTTTGGCGGAGACAGTACTTTCATGAGGAAGGTACTGGTGGTTCCGATCAAATTCCGACTTGATTGGGTATGGCTGCGAGGAATTGAGTCAACCAGTTTCGGTATCGATAAAACTATAGACGTGTCGGACCACTGGCCCCTTTGGACAAATCTCAAACTACCGTCGACTACCGCGAAGTAGTGGGCGCCCTTTAGTAGCTCCACGCGAATCAACCACTCAAGCTCTTCTGTCGGAGCGCGTACGTCCTCGTGCGCTAAGGTGCGATGGAGACAATGGGAATGCGATCGAGACGATCGGTAAAAAATTGATCTTGAATGGAACGCAAGTTAGCGCACGAGGACGTACGCGCTCCGACAGAAGAGCTTGAGTGGTTAAGCCGTCACGAACTACTGAAGGGCTTCAAAATGGTGCGCCTACGGAGGGACGCCCCCTACAAATTAGAGAGTGTTGTGAAAATGTGCGGATGTTAGTTATCCTGCTAATACTAGCGGATTCGTGCGTCGTGGAAGAGCCCAGGAGTTGACTTATAGTGAAGTGTAATAACTGCGATAGATTCGTACATTGGTCCAAGACTCGTTGTCCAGCCTGCAGCACCAGAATGCCGCCCTGGTATTTGGTTACAGGCGTCGCCCTCGTATTGGGCATATACGTGGCGTTTCTGGCTCTCGAGTATCTCTTTTAGTCACCTTACACCCCATTCCCAAATACCATACGAGACCTTCTTATCAAGGGATGCACCTGCTTGCTTGAGCGTTAGTGCAATTTGTCCCCGATGGTGAGACTCGTGCGATATCAAATATCCGACAAAGGCGGTGACGTGAGGTTTGAAGCCTTTGACTTTCCCACCCGCCTCCACACTCCTTGTGATTAGCGTTCCAATGGTTTTGCCGGATTCGATCAAAGACTTACGCAACAGCTTCTTATCCTTAGCTTGTTCGGCCTCAATTTTGTTAAGACCTTCCAACAAATCCGGCGCCGCTGATTTTAACCACATCAGTCGCACGTTATGAACGTGTGCAAATTGTTCGCCGACACTTCTTCCCTTGGAAGCGGAATGACTCTGTAGGGATTCAAGCGCTACGGCATCCAGTAGATAAACGTTAATGCGGTCATGTATGGCCCATGTTTCAGCCAATTGATTGTCAGCCATCTGTTGTCTCCGAATGAACGTGATTTTGGAACTTGATCAAAAAAGGCGGTGAGTTTCGCCCCCCGAAACTCACCGCCTGTGATGGTGCATCAGAACGGGGAACCTGTCAGTGCACGCGCACCACAATCGAATGAACGCTAAGAGCATTGCCTGTCGCTCGCTGTAGATCTGCAATCGACTTGTTTAGGTCTGTTTGGGCTTTTAACTCCATACCACGAGCTGTGGTCAAGGCAGTCTGGCGTTCAAGTACCAGGAACACAGTCGATTGGCCAGCGTCCAACTTCCGTTGCTCACTCGAGTACTGTTGTTCGTTGGCCTCGCGCGTGGCCACTGCTGCCCTTAGCCGTGCTTCCGAACTCCGCATTGCCTGTAACGCATTGCGCACTTCAACTTGAATTGACTGTTCTAACTGCTCACGCTGAGTGGCGATTCGCTCACCTTCAACCAGCGATCGTCCCAATTGAGCTTCAGCAGTTCGATTGCGCAGCGGTAAATTAACTTGCACGCCGACTTTGAAATTGTTGTAGCGATTCGCAGCGAGATTCTCGAGCGATCGTGCATATCCGCCGAGCAACTCAGGTGAGAACACCTGAGGCGGAGCAACCGGAAGTGGTTGAAGTCCTGCCAATACCGATAGTTCGTCGACACGTGCACGTAACTGGAGATTTGACTGTGTGAATGGATTTACTCCCGCCGTGCTCACTGCGCCTGCCAAACCTGTAATACCGTAACTTCCAACAAGATCAATCGCGGGCTTAGTCTGGTCTTTAAAGAATCGTTGATCGATCTTATTAATCTCACTTACGACAGTGGACTGTTGAAGTTCCGGTCTATTCTCCATTGCAGTCTTTAGTGCTTCCGGAAGTGATACATCTGGCACGGCGAGGTCAACTGCATCAGTCGGTACTATCGACTCGGTCCATATTGGTGCTTGATGATTCTCCGCGATCATGTTCTTCAGATTGTTTTCTGCGCGTGATACATCTTCGAGCGCGGTGAAAACTCCTTGTTCGTAACTGGAGATCTGAGCTTCTGCGGCAACAATATCAATTGGAGCAAGTTGTCCTTCATTAACCAAACGCTTGTTGTGCTCAAGTTGAGTGCGCGCAACTCTTACTGCATCACGTTGTACCTGCAGACTTCTAAGCTGAAATACCAATTCCCAATAAGCTCGTTGGACGCTCGTGATTGTGTCCATGGCACGCTGCCGAAACTGTGCATCAGTCAACGAAAGGTTTTTCTTGGCAATCTCAATCTGCCGACGGCTATTGTCGAATCTCAACCCGCGCGCCAATGGTTGTACATAACTAAAGGTAAGCGCAGTGGGATATGAAGGATTCAGAGCGACAAACTGATTGTTGGTAGTTAGTCGGATCGATGAAAAGTCGATGTGGTAATTGCCGCCGAGTGTTGGTGACTGACCTTCAAGACGCGCGCTTGCTGTGTAATCACTTTGGACGGTGAAGCCATCTTGTCCGCCACTAAGGAAGCTTGAAATCGGAGTTTTTGCTCTTTCGTAAAAAGCCTGTGTGTTCAGCTTCGGGTCGTAGACGCCATGCGCTCCCAAGAGATCAAATTCGGCAACGCGCACGTTCTCTCGCGCCACTTCGATGTCTTTATTATTCTCGAGTGCTTGCGCCAAAGCTTCACGCAAAGAGAGCGGGCGCTGTTGGCTCATATCTATGCCAACCCGATTCAATTCCGGCAACGGTTTTTGACTCGCGCGAAAATCGGGAGCCACGGCGGGAACCTGCATATCCTGTATTTTGGCTGGCGTCGCTGTAGCGGCGGGTTCCTGCGCAAGGCAGAAGCCACTTGCCACCATTAGCACAGCAAAGACGACAAGCATCGACCACGCTTGTGAATAGATCCCGGCTCGTTTTGAAATCTTCTTTTCCATTACTAGTCCTTACCTTGGCCTATTACTTCGAAATCAACCCAAACAATGATGCTGCCGCACTTGTAGCTCTACGTCGCACCCTTCCAAATAGTCCGTTGATGCCTAATCGGATTCGTCCCCAAACACGACTGCGGGCTAAATCATCGAAGAGTGAATAGAAGACTGGCACTGCCAGCAAAGTCAGAAGCAAACAGAGCGACTGACCTCCGACAACGAGGACACCAATCGACCTGTTTGTTCCGGAACCTGGACCAGTAGAAATCGTCAACGGCAACATACCTGCCACGAGGGCAATGGTCGTCATCAGAATCGGTCGCAAGCGATCTCGATTCGCTCGAACAATCGCTTCGAGGCGCTCCATTCCACGTTCACGTAACTGATTTGTGTGGTCGATCTGCAGAATGGCGTTTTTCTTAACCACGCCGAAGAGCAGCAACAAACCTAACCCCGAAAAGATGTTAACCGTCTGTCCCGTCATCAGCAGCGATACGATTCCGAAGGGAATCGCCAGCGGCAGGGTGAGCAAAATCGTGATCGGGTGAATAAACGACTCAAACTGTGCCGCCAACACCATGTACATAAAAATGAAAGAAAGCATGAAGGCGAGCCCGAAGTAATACCCTGCACGACCCAGCTCTTTTGAACGACCGGCTAATCCAGTCTTGTAGGACGGGTCGATGTTGATCTCTTTTGCGAACTCATTCATTTTCTGAATCACAGCCGCCTGCGAGCCGCCCGGACGAACGTTACCAAGTAACATCACCTGTCTTTGTCGATTGAGCCGATCGATAGCTGAGGGACCAGTTCCCTCTTCAACCTTCACAAGGTTGTCGAGACTCACCCAACCAACTTTTGTCGACGAGACGATCATTCGTTTAAGACCTTCAACACTTGTCCGAAACTCACCAACAGAACGGACCCGCACGTCGTATTGATCCGTACCCGCGTTAAATGTCGAGACCTTTGTTCCTGCAACCAACGTGTTTAGCGCCTGAGCAATGTCGCCAACTCTCACGCCGAGGTCGCCGGCTCTGGCCCGGTCGATAACAACTCGCAGCTCGGGTTTGCCTGTTACTAACGTTGAGTCGGCGTCGACTACATCGGGAATGGTCTTCATCTTGGCCAAAAGCTGATCTGAATATTGAGTCAACTTAGCCAGGTCTGGACCACCGATGACGTACTGAATGTCGGCATTGCGAAATCCACCACCAGAAATCGTCGCCACTTGCTGCACACTGGTGCGAAGCTGACCCGGATATTGCTGCTGGTATTTAACCAGCACTTCCTGTCTGGCCTTGACCATTAAGTCTTGTTGAGCAATCGAGCGCTCTTCAATAGGAAGGAGCTTGACGTAAATCGTGGCTACGTTAACCAGCTCTTGTTGACCGCCACCGATCGTTGTCAGAGTGTCTGTAACACCCGGGAGTTTCCTGAGATCCACTGCGATACGTTCGGCAAGTGCTCCAGTAGCAGCGAGTGTCGATCCTTCTGGCGCACGGACGTTAATCTCAAACTGCGCCTGATCATCAACGGGCAAAAAGTTCTTACCAACGAACATGAATAGCGGCACGATGCTGAGTATCACGAGTACGCACGCCAACACTACGACCCAACGATGCGCCATGGACCACGTCAACATCCGCGTGTAGGTGCGATCGATTGGACGATAGAAACGCGATTCCTTCGAGCCGTGATCTGCAGGCTCGGTATGACGCTCGAGCGTGCCCTCTTTTTTGTCATCACTCCGCTTGATAAGTCGCGCCGCAAGCATTGGCGTCAGGGTGAAGGAGACTAACAACGACACCGCGATAGCGAAGGAGGAAGTAAGGCCAAACGACGACATGAATCGGCCGACGATTCCCCCCATAAAACCGACCGGAAGAAATACGGCAAGGAGCGAGAGGGTCGTGGCCATAACGGCGAGACCAATCTCTTTTGTTCCATCGATGGCGGCCTGGTATGGTGGTACTCCCTTTTCTTCTATGAAACGAAATATGTTTTCCAGCACCACAATGGCGTCGTCAATGACGATACCTACCATCAACGTCAGCGCGAGCATCGTGATCTGATTTAGCGTGAAACCCATCGCAGCCATCAAACCAAACGTGGCAACCAACGACGTCGGAATGGCTAGTCCAGCGATTACAGTCGAACGAAAACTCCAAAGGAAAACAAAGACGACGATAGCCGCCAGGATACTGCCCTCGATCAGGTGTGTTTGAATCGCTTCGATTGAAGCCTTGATAAAGATCGATTGATCACCAACCACCTCGGTTTTGAACCCCGGTGGCAAAGTGTTGCTGATTTCTTTGAGCCGTTCCTTGACGGCATCAGCCACCGCTACGGTGTTTTGTCCGGACTGCTTCGAGACAATCAACGTAACTGCGGGCTGTCCATTCAAACGCGCTTCTGTTCTGGGTTCCTCTGCGCCATCTTCTGCATGACCGATGTCGCTAAGCTTAACTGCATAAGTTCCGCGAGTAGCGACAATGAGATCGTTGAATTGTGATGGCTCAACGATCCGACCCATCGTACGCACCGTAAGTTCTCGAGTTGCTTCGTCCACACGACCACCAGGCAACTCCATATTTTGTGCCCGTACGGCATCTGCGACCTGCGTGACGGTCACATTGAACGCTCGCATCTTGTCTGGGTCGACCCAGATCTCAATCTCACGTTGACGACCACCAACGATCTGGACGTCGCCGACTCCGTTGATCGACTCGATCTGTTCCTTGATCTTCTTGTCAGCGATATCGGTAACTTCGCGTAAAGAACGCGGCGCCGAAACAGCGATACGAACTACAGGAGCAGCGTCTGTATCCAACTTCTGCACTATGGGTTGTTCAGCAGTAACCGGAAGGTCGTTAACGATCAAGTCAATTTTGTTTCGGATCTCCTGTGCGGCAACATCAGGATTCTTTTCGAGTAAGAACGTGATAAAGACCTGGGACACACCCTCAACAGATGTCGACCGAAGTTCATCGATACCCGAGATCGTATTGACTGCACCCTCAACCTTGTCCGTAATCTCTGTCTCAATTTCCTGCGGCGATGCACCCGGGTTGACAACGGTTACCGTAATCGTGGGTAGATCGATTTTTGGAAAGAGGTCGACTCCGAGTGACTTATAGGAAAACAAGCCGACGACGGTCAGACTCAGAATGAGCATCGTCGCAAAAACCGGACGGCGTACGCATATCTCAGCTAGTTTTTGCATGATTAATTAGAGCTTCCCTTTCGGAACTCCGAGCTCCGTTCAAACATTTCGTTGGAACAGAATTCAAAGTCTTACTGCTTGACAGCTACTCCGTCACTCAATTGTTCAAGGTTACTTGTAGCAACTGGCTCATCGGCGGTAACGCCGCTCTTCACTACAACGAGGTCGCCTTCGGTTTGACCTAACTGTACAAGTCGCTGCTCTGCGTGACCGTTTTTGATAACAAACACGCGGCTCACTCCGGATTCAGTTACAACCGCCCGAGTTGGCACGAGTATCGACGCAACAGGTCGCGGCTGCAGAATCTTGACAGTTGCAAACTGCCCTGGCTTGAGCGCGCCGCTACGGTTTTCGATCTCCGCCTCGACAGTTAGTGTTCGGGATTGCGCAGTAACATTTGGTGCTATTCGAGCGACTCGACCGTTGAAGTTCTTGTCAGGCCAAGCACTCGTTGTAATCGATACAGATTGTCCAACCTGGACTTGCTGAATTGCCTGTTCGGGAATGTCGATCCGGATTCGCAATGGATTGGTGCCGACAATCGTGACTAGTTTTTGCGTGGGTGACACATACTCACCGAGGTCCGCAACCCGTTCGACCACTGATCCTTCAATCGGTGAGACTATGACAGCGTAAGAGAGATTCTTGCGCGCCAGTGCCAGGGCAGCTTCAGCATTCGATACATTGGTTCGAGCTACCACCACAGCTGCATAGTTCTGACGGGCCTGAGCTACTGCTGCGTCGTATTGTTCCTTTAATTGATCACGGTGAGCTCGTTGCTCGTCGTAGAAAGATCGCGATACGTCGCCTGATTCGATCAACTTTTCTGCACGTTGCAGATTCTTCTCCGCGAGTTCGAGTGAGACTTTCGCGGCTGACACCTCAGACACACGATTCGGATCAAACTGCTGATTGGATCGCAAACCAATTTTCTCTTCAGCCTGACGTACGGCAGCTTTGGCTTGTTCCACCTGAGCCATCGATTGATCAACCCGAAGCTTGAGCTCCGTATCATCAAGCCGGACCAGCTCCTGACCTCGTTTTACAGCACTCCCAATATCCACGTTGACGGCTATAACCTTCCCCGAGGTTTGCGGAGCTACGTCGGTTTGTTGATCCCCTGCCAAACTACCCGTGGCTTCAAAGAACTGCGGCAGCTCCCGTGTGATCGCTGTTGCTGTTGTGACGTCAATCACTTTAGGAGCAGAGTTCGTGTTGGATTCTGCTTTTCGTTCGTTCGCCTTGGGACCGCCACAGGAAATGGCGAATAGGGGCAACGCGGCAAGTAGCAAACTTAGCGCGATGTACTTAACTTTTGAGCGGGTTAACATCATTTGTTCCTTGCAATCACTTTCGTGTCGTTGACGGCGTTAGATAGATTCCGCCCAGCAAGATCTCTGTGAATTGACGTGCAGCCTCCTGATTCGAAATGCTTAACAACCGACGTCCTGGATCCCAAAGGTTATTGTTCAGCGAGTGGTGCATCACCATTCCGACAAATGACCGAACAATAATTGCCGGGTCCATCTCAATCATCGCGCCATCACTCTGGCGTTTTCGGATGTAGTCACCGAGAAACTTGTAAACTCTTTTAACAAACTGTTCCCAGAACATCTCTGCGAGTTCATGTTTCTCCAGAGCGGAGTAAAGCAACAGACGCTGAAACTCCGGGTCCTTCTCGTGATACTCAAGCGCGGACTGAGCGAGCGATTGAAAAACGGCTCGATCGTCATTTCGAGCAATTGCGTCAGCGGCTGCTTGTTCTGGTTCGAAGGTGCCGCTACACAGCGCTTTATGATCGATAATAGCGGCGTAGAGATCTTCCTTCGTTGCGAAGTGCCGGAACACCATTGCTTCAGAAACACCGGCCGCCTGGGCAATTTCTTTTGTTGTGGTACCGCGAAAACCCTTTTTGCTAAAAAGACTTACAGCCACCTCGACAATCTGGCCTCGACGCTCTTCGCCGGCCATGCGAGCGCTCCCAGTGCCTATTGTGACGTCAGAAACCGACGAAACTTGCTTACTCAAACCTGTTTAACTCCTACACAATTACTCATAAGTAAGTACTTACTTACCATCCGAACTTATACGATGTCAAGCTCCAGAAAAGTTCCGTGTCAAAAATAAATTGTATTCTTGTTGTACGGATCTCGATCCTTTGCGTTAAGGTTTTCGTACCCTTTCACAACAAGGTTCTGCGCGTTAGTAAGTGGGCTACGAACTAACGCCCAGAATGACCAGCCGAGTCGGTCGGCACATCGCTTGCTCACAACGCAAGCGAAACATATTCAAAAAGAGGAGATTTTCAAATGCCGGAAAACGGAAGCGCAAACGAAACTGGTACTGCACTGTCGCAGACAGCACATGACTATGGTCAGAAGATTACTGACGCAGCTTCACAAGCAAGAGATTACGTCAGCGACAAGGTTTCAGTCGTCGGTGACAAACTTAAAGATCTACAAAATGCGGATATCGGCGAACTCGCAGAGAACGCCAAGGATTACGCCAGAAAGAAACCAGGTCAGGCAATCCTTATATCAGCAGCGGCAGGTTTGTTGCTCGGCTTGATCCTTCGCGGCCGACGTTAGATTCACTGTCAGTCGTTCACGAGCATTGGGGGTTCATATGGCAGTTGGTACAGGGCTTACAACAAATCGGGATGCCAGAGAAAATGAAGTCGAGAGTCTTCCCGACTTATTTACTCGACTGGGCGACGACGCGATCGAACTTCTGAATTCGCAACTGGCGTTATTCAAGGTTGAGATCAAGGAAGAGGCGAGCGTTTACGCACGGGGCGCGACGATGATCGCATTTGGCGCGATCATCGCAGCGGTCGGCTTTGCCTTGCTGAACGTCGCAGTTGCTTTTGGCGTCTCCACGTTGTTCGCTGGGACAAACCTCAGCCAACCAGCCGCTTATGCGCTGGGTTTTGTAATCACCGGAGCTTTCTATTTGGTTGTCGGTTCCATCTTGTTAATAACAATCAAGAATCGATTGGCCAAACAGAGGTTAGTACCGCGACGAACAGTCGAAGAACTGAGAAAGGACAAAGAATGGCTGAAGAAGGAACTTTAGGGTTGGCTCGAGCGACTGATCAGCCCGCTGAAGATCTCTCCAAGGAGGAACTTCAGCGTAGGTTAGATGAAACACGAGATTCAATCTCAAATACTGTAACGGAGATTAAGGAAACGGTGGCACATCAAGTTCAGGCAGTAAAAGAGAGTCTTGACTGGCGCGAGCAGTTCCGACGTAGACCAGTCGCCTGGAGCATTGGAGCATTGGGAGTTGGGTTCGTTGTCGGATACGGCATTGCCGCAGCCGCCAAAGGCGAGGGAGAAAACACTTTGGTGTTGCCTGACTACTATCGTCCTCAACCTCGAAGTTACGCCGCTCAACCAATAATCGCTGCTACGCAACAACCCGAGCAGTCTGAACTACACGAAACAAACGGTCACAACGAAGAGCAAGGCCCGAGTCTTCTTCAGAAGTTGACCAGCACTCCAGCTTACGAACGAGTACGTTCCGAGGCTGGAAGTCTGGGTGATGCGTTTGTTACCGAACTTTCGAACACTGCAAAACAACTGATAATCCCGGCCCTGATCAAGTCTCTACGAGATTTTATTGGAGGCGTTCTTCCGGCAAATCAGCAAACCAAGACAGCGCGACAAGCGGATAAGAGTAAAGAGACATCTTACTCGTATGAACCGAGGCTGGAGCGTCCGTAGTCCAACCAAAAGTTCACCAATGGAAGGCGAGTCAGGTGACTCGCTTTTTCTATTTCAGTCCAACACTTGATCGTTGACTTGCCCGCTGTTCAAACCTAGACTGCCTTTGTTCTCATCACACCCCAGCCGAAGGATTTACCATGCATCAACCGCGTTACTTCAACAGAAATGGGATTTGTTTTTTGAAGTTGCTCTCGTTATCTCTGCTCACACTGCTGGCCCTTGCGCAAGCTCCTGTCATCGCCAATGCAGCGCAAGACGATGCTGATCGTAGGCGAGCTTTCCAGCTCTACAAGGATGGCAAATATACTGATGCCCTTCCGATTTTTGAAAAATTAGCAGCAGCGAATCCAAGTGATCGAGAGGTTGTAGAAACTTTCGGTGTGATGTTGGTTGGACAGGCAGCTTATCTCAAGGATGAGGCTGCACGTAAGGACGCCCGTAAGAGAGGTCGGGAAATGTTGTTGAAAGCCCAGCAACTAGGAAGCGAAAGCGATCTAGTAAAGGCGATGTTAGCGTCGGTACCTCCCGATGGCGGCGGTGATACTTCGTTTTCGCCAAAGGCCGAAGTGGACGAGGCGATGCGTGAAGGCGAAGCGGCTTTCGCTAAAGGAGATCTTCCCAAGGCGTTAGAGTTCTATCAACGCGCGCTCTTGTTAGATCCAAAACTCTACGAAGCCGCCCTTTTTATCGGTGATGTTTATTTTAAGTCGGCGGAGCAACGCAAAGCGGGAGAATGGTTCGCCAAAGCAGTCGAAATAGATCCTGATCGAGAAACCGCATATCGATATTGGGGTGACTCACTAATGAAGCAGGGCCGGGTGACGGATGCGGGTAATAAATTCATCGAAGCGTACATCGCTGAGCCGTATAACCGTTTAGCCCAGTCAGGATTGGCAACTTGGGGACAACGCGTAAACATCCCTGTTGGACACCCTCGAGTAAATATTCCGGCTAATGTGACTTCAAAGCAGGATGGGCACACAACACTCACCATCGATCCTAAGACACTCGACGACAAGAAAGGGAACTCCGGCGCTGCGTGGATGACGTACGGCTTGATTCGTGCAGGTTGGAAGGATCAGTTTGCCAAGCAGTATCCGAACGAGACGACGTACAGACACAGTCTCAAAGAGGAGACTGCTGCGATGCGGGCTGCGATCAAGATCTTGGGAGAAAAGAAAGGCGATGATCAAACCGCCGATCCTTCCCTACTGATTATTTCGAAACTTGATAAAGAAGGATTGTTGGAATCCTTCATACTGTTGGCGATTCCAGACCGCGGCATCATTCAAGACTTCGCCGTATATCGTAAGACAAACATCGATAACCTGAGAAAGTACGTCAATCAATACGTGCTGACCGGCGGTGGCACCAAGTAGGTTTCCTACGTTGAGAACAATAGGGCGCAGCAAGCTTGAGTTGCTGCGCCCTATCGTTTCTTGCGTATTTGGCTTAGCAAGTCTCCTGCTTGCTTAGTTGGCTTAGCGAGTCCGTTGCGTTCGTGCAGCCTCTCATTCTCCCCAACCTTTAGGTTGGGGGTTTAAGCGTACGGTATTTTCCGAGAACCATTTTAATGGTTTCCAAACTCGGCCGGAGCAGACCTATTCGGAAGCATAGGCGACATGGGTTGAATGGCGATCGTAGGAAAACCATTAAAATGGTTACGGGTAATCTCTCTAGTTCCGCTTAACCCCAACCTAAAGGTTGGGGTGAATGAGAAGGTAATCCTTATTCAGCACCCACTCACGGTAGCGCCAACTAAACTCGCAGAGCTTTGAGCTACCTGCTACCGCGACGTGGTACCTGGTGCTGGTTTACGCGGTAGTTTGTCGTCGCGCATCGCTGTGTTATAGACAAACGCTGCCATGATTGTTGCTGCCTGTTTCATATCATCTGCCTGAATGCGATCGAATACATCCTGATTCGAATGGTGGGTTCGAGTATCGTATTCAATTTCATCCTGGATGAATTGGAAACCGGGCAAGCCAATCGCATCAAATGACAAGTGATCCGTACCACCCGTGTTTGAGATTGAAAGCGTCGTTGCACCCATATCCTTGAACGGCGCCAACCATTGTCTGAAGAGCGATCGAATTCCCTCATTACCCTGCAGATAGACGCCACGGACCTTCCCTGTTCCATTATCCAGGTTGAAATACCCGCTCAGACGTTCGTACTCTGCTTTTTTCATGAGGGTTGGACCAGGAGAGCCATTTCCATTTCCAGTTCCACCACCCATCTGGTTACCTCCAGTTGCGGGCGCTGCCGACGTAGCTGGATTCTGCATACTGCCAAAATGTTCTGCGACATAAGCGCGCGAACCAAGAAGTCCCTGTTCTTCTCCGCTCCACAGCGCAATTCGAATGGTCCTTCGTGGCTTGAGACCAAGTGTCTGAATGATTCGCACCGCTTCCATCGCTACCGACACACCTGCGCCGTTATCAGTTGCACCGGTTCCTGAATGCCACGAATCCATGTGGCCACCTAACATCACAATTTCATCTTTCAGGTCAGTCCCTGGGATTTCGGCGACGGTGTTGTAGCCCATCAAGTCTGTATCTTGAAACGCAACTGAAAGGTCAACGGTCATCTTTACTGGTTCGCCAGCTTGCAGCATTCGCACAAGTCGATTGTACTGTTCGATGGCTAGAACCAATTGCGGCGTCACCTTTGGTGCACTCTTGTCGTAGACCGGAGTCGGTCGAGCAGGAGTCGTCGCATTCGGGTCTGCAACTGGTGGTGCAACGGAAGCTGATTGGACGAAGATTGTTCCACCATCGCCACGGCTCGGGTCAATTAACATTGCCGCGCCTTCCTGTTGAAAGAAGCGCAACTTGGTACCGGCAAACTGAAATGCTGCACGCTGAGCGGGGGTTCCGCCACCAAAGTTTCCTCCTCGGTTGTTTCCACCCGGACGCGGTTCAGGCGCGTCAGCAAGCGCGAGCAACTCCTTCTCATTCATGCGAGTGCCAAGCGCCTCGAAATGGGCCGGTACATCCCTGGTAACGGCAGTTAACACAATCTTGCCATTTAGCTTACCTTTGTACTTTTCCAAGTCCGCGTCGTTGCGAGCATCAAAGTACACGACGTCAGCAGTCAATGGCGCAGCAAATCCCGGAGACCAAGCTTTCGGATAAGCGATAAGCGGTATCGTTTGCGGCTCGACCACCTGAGCGGAGAAACGCTTGAGAGACCAACCTCGACCGAACGGTCCCCACGCTTCGAGATGAGCATTTTGTAATCCCCACTTTGTGAGTTGATCACGAGTCCAATCGTTTGCGCGCTTCATATTTGGGGATGCTGTCAGACGTGGTCCAATCACGTCAGATAAATAACTCAGAGTCTGCATCACTTGTGAACGATTCATTCCTTCGTCTTTGATGCGCTCAATTGGGTCGTTTAGATCCTTCGCCGGGGCTTGCTGAGCAGCCTGACCGCTAGGGGCTGGTTGCTGAGCTAAAAGACTTCCGGGCGAGGCTATGAAGATGAAAAGCAGAATGAGAGCCGAGCAACGCCGTAGAAACATGGTAGTTCTCCTCGAATTGTAGGTTTGACCGCGGTGATTACATGACCGCGGTTATGAATGGCTAGGACTGCTAATACTGCACCTGACGAGGACAGGTTGCAAGTGCACTAACGTGTTTAGTTCGCTGGTGAACGACCAGGTCGAGCTTCAGTCGGTTTTACAATCGTCTCTGCTGTGGCATCCGAGCGGTAACCACAATCCTCATTCGCGCAATAGCGAAATGTTCCCGTTTTCTTAGTCGTCTTCTCAAGGAGGAACGGCGCATTACACTGCGGACAAGTATCAGCGACAGGCTTGTCCCAGTAAACGATGTTGCAGTTTGGATATTCGGAACAACCGTAGAAAGCCTTACCACGTTTCGACTTCTTGACAACTATTTCGCCTTTACAGCCTGGCCGTGGACAGGATACGCCAACGGTTTCCTGCTTGATGTATTTACACTTCGGATAGTTTGAGCAGGAGATGAATTCGCCGAAACGTCCAAATCGTTTTACTAGATTCGCACCATCAACTGGACATTTTTCATCAAGCGGCACAGGAGCAGGAGCGGCAACACCACTCTTGCCAATCTTGCGGATGTTGCGACACTCCGGATAGCCCGTACAACCGAGAAAAGGTCCAAAACGACCGCGCTTCATTTGCATCGGCTTGCCACAGAGTTCACAGACTTCCGGCTCAGCCTCCTCGCCGTTTGCGGCGGCGCCGTCAGCAGAATTCGCCGCAGCATCGACTCCGGCGGGTGGCTCAGCATCACGTGTGGCTTCGCAGTTCAAACACTTTAAGTAAGGACCAAAACGACCCCACTTCTTAACCATGCCTGGAGTGTTGCACTTCAGGCAGACCTCTTCGGTAGGCTCCTCTTTTTCCTTTACCTCTTTTACATACTTGGTGAAGGTCTTTAGATCACCTTCGAACTTGTTGTAGAACTCGCGCAGGGCTTTGGTCCATTCCGTCTTACCCGCTTCGATGTCGTCGAGTTCCTCTTCCATCCGAGCGGTATAAGTCTCATTGAATAGATCATTGAAACCACCGTCGATTAAGAGATCATTAACTGTCTTTCCAAGTGAGGTCGGATGAAACCTGTTCTGCAGCTTCTCAACGTACTCGCGCTCCTGAATTGTCGACATGATGGCTGCGTACGTGGAAGGCCGACCAATCCCCTTCTCTTCGAGCGCTTTGACGAGAGTAGCTTCCGTGTAACGCGGAGGTGGTTCAGTGAAATGTTGTTCCGGCGTAATGGAATTGAGTTTTAGCGTTTCACCCTTTTCGACGAGAGGCAATGAACGCTCTTCTTCATCCTCGGCAACATTTTCGTCGCGACCCTCCTGATAGAGTTTGAGGAAGCCGTCAAACTTTTGTACGGAACCAGTCGCGCGAAACATAAAGCGTCCAGCTTGAATGTCGATAGTTGTCTGGTCGAAGATTGCAGCATTCATCTGCGAGGCCACGAATCGTTGCCAGATCAAACGGTATAGCTTCAACTCCTCTGGCTTAAGAAACTGCGCGAGCGAATCAGGAGTACGTGCAACTTCGGTCGGTCGAATCGCTTCGTGAGCGTCCTGCGCGTCCTTCTTGGACCGGTAATGCACCGCTTTCTCGGGCAAGTATTGGTCGCCATACTGTTTGCCGATGAAATCGCGCACCTCACCCAGTGCTGTTTCGGAAACACGAGTCGAGTCAGTACGCATGTACGTGATCAAACCCACTGATCCTTCGGCGCCGAGTTCAACTCCTTCATAGAGTTTTTGCGCAATCATCATCGTTCGCTTAACTGGGAAACTTAGCTTACGAGATGCCTCTTGCTGCAGTTTGGAGGTGATGAATGGTGGAACAGGATTTCGTTTACGTTCCTTGGTCGAAACGTCGGTAACAACAAAGGATTGTTGTTGTGCTTCAGTGACGATCTCAGTGGCGCTTGATTCGTTGCCGATCAAGACTTCGTTTTTTTTCAGTTCCTGATCAAAACCGCCGGTCTTTACATTTTGGGCTTCAATCTTAAACAGCCGCGAATCGAATGCTGGCGGTTGTTTGGAACTGACGTTTGCGCCGATGGTCCAATACTCTGTCTTTATGAATTGCTCAATCTCACGTTCGCGTTCGACAACCATTCTCAGAGCGACTGACTGCACTCGTCCGGCACTCAATCTTCCACCGATTGTTCGGCAGAGGAGTGGCGAAACTTTGTAACCAACAAGTCGATCGAGTACACGACGGGCCTGCTGGGCATCGACTAAGTTCTCATCGATTTGTCGTGGATGTTCGAATGCCTCATTGACTGCACGTTTTGTGATCTCGTTGAACATCACCCGGAAAGCTGGTTTAGCTGGTTTCTTAGGTACGATTTCTTCGGCGAGGTGTTGGCAAATCGCTTCCCCTTCACGATCCGGGTCGGCGGCTAGGTACACAGCCTCCGCCTCTTTAGCTGCTTTCTTTAGCTCTGCGACAATGCGTTTGTTGTTTCGCTTCTTTGAGTCGGGTATCAACTCATAGGTCGGCTTGAAATCGTGTTCGACATCAACCCCAAGACCTTTTGAGGGGAGATCTTTGATATGGCCTATCGAGGCCTTAACAAGATAGTCCTTACCCAGGTATTTGTTTATTGTTTTCGCCTTTGCAGGCGATTCAACTATTACTAGATTCTTTGCCATTCCTAATTTCTATCCACTCTGTGTTCGACATGCTATGTCCGACATGCTTCAGCTTGTCGTGATCTTTCGCATCCAGCTCTCTTCGATTGACAACGACAAGCTAAAGCTGGTCGGACTCATGTTCATAACTTTCTCACAAAACATTTACCCGGCAGCGCTCTGATCAGTTCTCTCATTTCCAACGACAGTAACGCAGCTGTCAAATCCGGTATGGACAAACTGCTCATTCCCACCAACGAATCGATGTGCGAAGGACTATCAGGCGTCAACAGCTTGAAGACGCACGTCTCGTTTTTTGAAAGACCTTCCGGAACAAACGAAAGACGATCAGCAAGCGACTTGTCCTTATTACCGTCGCTAAACGGCGGCGGTAGCAACTTCGCAGCAATCATAGGCGGTAACTCTGTCGCTATATCCTGCCATTGCTGCACCAATTTCGCTCCAGCGCCTTTGATCAGGTAGTTCGTGCCAAACGAATTTCGCGAAGTGATGTTGCCCGGTACAGCAAATACTTCTCGATTTTGTTCAATCGCGAGGCGCGCAGTTATCAAAGATCCTGAATGCTCTGACGCCTCAACTACCACAACTCCCAAGCTCAGTCCGCTAATGATGCGGTTTCGGTATGGAAAGTTTTCCGACACCGGCGGCGTCCCAAGCGGAAACTGACTGACCAGGGCTCCACCGCTATCAAGGATCTCCGACGCCAGCTTCCGGTGATCACGAGGATAAACCTGGTCGATCCCGGTACCTAGAACGGCAACTGTTCGCCCGCCTGCCTCCAGAGCTCCTCGATGAGCCGAAGCATCGATTCCTCTCGCGAAGCCGGAAACTATTGTCACACCGCGTTGAGCCAAATCGCGCGACAACATCAAAGCTGCGTTCTGACCATAGGTCGAACACTTTCGCGACCCGACGACACCGATGCAAGGCCGATCCAAACAATCAGACCACGCGCCTTTAACATAGAGAACAATCGGCGGGTCGTAAATCTCACGTAAGGACGAAGGATAGACCCCGTCGTCTAGAAGGAGGATATCTCCGCCGAGTTTCCTGACGTGATGAATCTCAGCCTCAGCGGCAGTCTGCAAGTCTCGCGCAATAATGCTTTCAACTGACTCCGGCTGTAAACGCATCTGCTCTAATTCAGTTCGCGTTGCGCTATAGACTGCCTCGGCAGAACCAAAGCGTTCCAGCAATTTAGCAGCGGCGCGAGGTCCGATGCCCGGCGTCATGTTGAGCTCAATCCAATCTCGAATCATGTGAGGAATCCTTTTTGAGCTTCGTCTTGCGAGCCATTAAATTTGAAAGAACTGTATTTCCCAGACCGTCAAATTACCTGCAGCCATTTGGCGGAGGCGTGTAGGAATCGAACCTACCTGAGCCCGCTCTCACGGTCTCACTGACGGTTTTGAAGACCGCGCCGTTCACCAGAACAGATTCGCCTCCATTCTGAGTGCGGGCTCAAAACCCTACGCGCCATCAGGCTGGCCTGTCAAGCAAGGATGTGTCCGACATGCTTTAGCTTGTCGGCACCTTAAGTAACTTGTCGTCCTCTTAAGTAGGACAACGAGATTCCCAGCAACTTGAGCTTTATGTTAGGTAACGACAAGCTAAAGCATGTCGGACATAGCATGTCGGACATAGCATGTCGGACATAGCATGTCGGACATATGAGTGGACATTAGTTTTTCAACGGGTTGCGCATGTTTAGGTTTAACTCAACTGGAACGCAACGCTTGAATGCAAAAAAGCTTTTCTTGAAGCTACCAAAAACGTAAACGCGCCCCGTTACCTTCCATGTGTCTTTGGAATTGTTCCATTCTCCCAACGCCGCAAGTACCGCATGCGGCAAGTAAATAAAGAAACGCAGTGGCTCTTCAAGAGTAATCTCCTTCTTATTAGGAAGGTCAAAGGATCGACGATATTCGTCGATTTCAACAGAGGTCCCGTTTACGACAATATCTTCGAAGACCAGAAAGTCTATTTTCCCTTTCTGTTTTACAGGCGTGACTAAGATTGGCGTGGAAAGACTAATCCCGAGCGGTGTAATAGCTACAAGGTTGAGCTCACCAAACGTTAAGAGTTGGTCAGGTTCGGGTTTATTGTCGGAGTCCTTTTTTGGTTCAACGGCTGCACGTTCAACTTTGTAGCCGCGAATCTCTTTGGGATAATTGGTAGTTTGAGCGAAACTCCTCCCGGCAGCAGTTGTGAGCAGGATGATGACTCCCAAAACGATGGAGATCCGGGCCATACTCCCACCAATATACGCGGTTAATTTCACTTGGGAAGGGTGCTGGCGCTAATAGTCAGGAAGCTTCGGGGCAGTTTCTATTTCAACCTCGGAGGAAGGGCAGTTGGGAAGGGGGCATAGCTGGAAGTCACGATTCCTAGTATTTCAACGCGCCCCCGCTCTCATTTCCATTCAATCCAAAAATTATCAATTGTTTCTTAGGCCACTGGTTTGCCCAGTGGTCTTTTACGCTCGTTGCTACAAAGAACTTGCTTTCTCCTTCCGGCGCGCTCCGCGCGCGGCGTGAGGCTATTGACTAGCGATTAGCAGCGAGCGTTAGAGACCACTGGACAAGCCAGTGGCCTTAAATTGACAGCCACTTCCCAGGTTTGACCTTCATTACCAAAACTCTTATTATTCGAACGAACGTTCGAACGCTCGGCTATTACTGAGGAACTGATGATTAACTTTCAAACGTCGCCGGATAAGTATCGTCACTGGAAACTTAATATCGACGGCCAGGTGGCTACACTCTCCATGGATGTCCAGGAGGACGAGACACTCGCCGAAGGCTACAAGTTGAAACTCAACTCTTACGACCTGGGCGTCGATATCGAACTGGCGGATGCTATTCAACGTTTACGTTTCGAACATCCTCACGTTTCTGCCGTCGTTATTACCAGCCTCAAGCCACGAATCTTCTGCGCCGGCGCGAACATCTACATGCTCGGCACCTCGTCACACGCTTTCAAAGTGAATTTCTGCAAGTTCACTAATGAGACTCGCTGCGCTATTGAAGATGATTCACGTCATTCGGGCAGACGCTACCTTGCGGCACTAAATGGAACCGCGTCAGGTGGTGGCTACGAACTGGCAATCGCTTGTGACGAAATCTATTTGGTTGACGACGGTAATTCAGCCGTTTCCCTTCCCGAAGTACCGTTGCTCGGAGTACTTCCAGGCACTGGCGGACTAACTCGACTCGTAGACAAACGAAAGGTCCGTCGTGATCGCGCCGATGTTTTTTCCACACTCGCTGAAGGACTGAAAGGAAGACGCGCGAAGGAATGGGGATTGATTGATGACTATTACCCGACCAGCCGGTTTCAGGAGAGTCTGAAGGCGCGTGTCGATCAAATTGTGAATGATGACCCGCGGTCGGCAACCGGAATCAAACTCAACCCGCTTCAATTCGAAAGTACTGACGGCTCGCGAAACTATCGTTACGTGAAAGTCACCCTCCATCGAGACCAACGCTATGCCGATCTAACGATCCATGGACCAGAAGGTAAACAACCAGGCACTCCTGAAGAAATTCAGGAAGCAGGCGATTCATACTGGCCGCTGCAGGCATATCGCGAATTGGATGACGCGCTGCTGCATATGCGTGTCAATGAGCCCCTTATCGGTCTCGTTTGCATACGCTCGGAGGGAAACATCGACGCCGTGCTTTCGGTGGACCAAACTCTTGCGACACATCGAGAACATTGGCTGGTACGCGAGATTGTGCTGCATATGTCGCGCGTTCTTCGTCGGCTCGACCTAACTGCGAAAAGCTTCTTCTCAATTATCGAACCCAACGGTTGCTTTGCAGGAAATCTATTGGAACTGGTACTCGCGTCTGACCGAAGCTACATGTTGAATGATCCTGACGCCGGAGAAACTCAGGTGGCAGTGTCTGAGCTAAATGCCGGTGCATTTCCGATGAGTAACGGCTTGACGCGACTCGAGTCGCGGTTCCTCGCAGATCCACATCGACTCGAAGAACTGTTTGGAGAACAACGTCAGTTTGATGTCGAGGAAGCCGACGCGCATGGCCTGGTCACATTCGCGCCTGACGAATTGGATTGGGAGGATGAGATTCGGCTCGCAATAGAGGAGCGTACTTCTCTTTCACCGGATGCGCTTACCGGTATGGAAGCCTCGCTTCGCTTTGCTGGACCAGAAACTATGGACACGAAGATTTACGGTCGCTTAACCGCGTGGCAAAACTGGATCTTCCAACGTCCAAACGCAGTCGGTGAAAAGGGTGCGTTGACGAACTACGGCAAGCCAACGCAAGCGCAGTTTGATTTTAAGAGGACCTAGCGGTTTGAGCTTTGTACTTTGTACTTTGTGCTTTGTCCTTGTAACGCTGGCGCTTGGTAGAAACTAAAGGAGCTTCTAACGCAACCGAACAAAGTACAAAGTACTAAGATCTAAGCTCAAAACCTAAGACACAAAACCAACGACGTCAACCACAAATCATGAACTTATACGACCGCATTCCTAACAACGTTAATCTTTCCGAGGATAAGAAACTTCAACGCGCACTGGAAAAGTGGCTGCCCAACTATATCGACTGGTGGCGCGAGATGGGACCTGACGGGTTTCAAGAAAAGGAAGTTTGGTTACGCACGGCAATCGATGTCGGGTCTGAAGGTTGGGCCCATTTCGATTACGTAAAGATGCCAGATTATCGTTGGGGAATTTTTCTTGAGCCACCCCAAGCCGATGCAAAAGTCGGTTTTGGCGACAACTATGGAAGACCTGCTTATCAGGAAGTTCCCGGCGAGTTTCGAAACGCGTTGCGCCGAATCATCGTCACTCAAGGCGATACGGAACCAGCTTCAGTCGAACAACAGCGCGAACTCGGCAAGACCTGTCCTTCACTTTACGATCTGCGCAATCTCTTTCAGGTCAATGTTGAAGAAGGCCGTCATCTTTGGGCCATGGTCTACTTGCTCCACGGCTACTTCGGTCGCGATGGACGCGATGAGGCCGACGCACTACTCGAACGACGAAGTGGCAATCCTGACAAACCACGAATTCTCGAAGCATTCAATCAACCATGTGACGACTGGCTCAACTTCTTCGCCTTTACCATGTTTACTGACCGCGATGGCAAGTATCAACTTTCGGCTTTGGCGGAATCAGGCTTTGAACCACTCGCCCGCACATGCCAGTTCATGCTTACCGAAGAAGCACATCACATGTTTGTCGGCGACACCGGGCTCGGCAGAGTGGCGAGACGTACCGCTCAGTTGATGAAACAAGGAGATGTCCGCGAGCTCGGAGGAATCCCACTCGAGATAATTCAGAAATACATCAACTTCTGGTTTAGTTATTCTCTTGATCTCTTCGGCGGTGAAATCAGTTCCAACTCGTCTGACTTTTTCGCGGCTGGACTTAAGGGGCGATACAAGGAACAGGACCAGTACACCGATCACTCCGCGGCAAATGAGATGTTCACAATGATGGTGGTCGAAGACGGCCAGCTCAAACCGCGTGAGGTTCCTCTGAGAAATGCGCTTAACGAGGTACTCCGCGGTGAATACGTGAAGGACTGTGAAAAAGGCCTGGCACGTTGGAACAAGGTGCTTGCTGATGAAGGTGTGTCGGAACGTCTATTTCTGCCAAATCCGCGCTTCCACCGGCATGTCGGTGAATATGCCGGACACGATTTTGATCTCCAGGGTAATTTGATCTCTAAGGACGAGTTTGAGAAACACAGGTCAGAATGGTTGCCGACACTCGAAGACCGAGAATACGTCAGAAGCCTGATGCATCCCGTTACTGAACCCGGGAAGATCGCAAACTGGATCGCACCGCCTGCTGCCGGAATCAAAGGAAAACCCTTCGAATTTGAGTACGTGCGTCTCTAACAATTTGTGCTTTGTGCTTTGTACTTGGTACTTGGTACTTGGTACTTGGTTCTGTACTCACTAATTGAACTTTTGATCCCAAATGCGAAGTAGTAAGAAAACAAAGCACAAAGTACTAAGCACAAAGTACTAACAAAAAAATGCCTACCGCATCCACAGACCTGAGTCGTTACGATCAAAAGCTCGAATTCATTCTGCGTACTTCGGCACGTATCTTTGCAGAAAAGAATTATCACTCAACTTCAATGCGCGACATCTCACGCGCGACTAGCGTGAGTCTTGCGGGTCTCTATCATTATTGTAAGTCTAAAGAAGAGCTGTTATTCCTGATCCAGGACAACTGTTTTGGACGCGTACTCGAACGACTGGAAGAGCGCCTGGAACAGGTTGAAGATCCTGTCGTGAAACTGCGGATCTTTATTGAGAACCACCTTTCGTTCTTCGCGGCAAACATGTCAGAGATGAAAGTACTCTCTCATGAAGCGGAGTCGCTCGAAGGCGACCTGCATGCACATGTCTCAGGCAAGAAAGATAAGTACACCAAACTCGCGCGTAAGATCTTACGCGAGGTTACTGAGGGTCATAAACACTCGGTCGACTTAACTGTCGCAACCTACGCGCTCTTCGGCATGATGAATTGGATCTACAACTGGTATGATCCCAAGGGAAAACTCAAGGTGGCCGATCTGGCTGAGAATCTGACCCAACTCTTCCTCGGGGGTTACGCTCCCGATAGCCTAATGGAGGTTGGACACATTCCAATACCTAAGAAGATCGAAAATCTAAGCGTCTGGCGTGGCTCTGATCGCTGATTCGACGCGATCATTTGCTCGTAACAAATATGACTCTTTACTCCAACGAAACTTACGGCGAAAAAGTAGCCGGGGCTTACGACGACTTTTACCCAAATCACGATCCTCACGCGATTTCGCTTCTGAAGGAATTAACAGGTCAAGGAAAGGCACTGGAACTCGCGATCGGCACTGGTCGCGTTGCCTTGCCGCTGTCCGCGAGTAATGTTGAAGTTCACGGGATCGACATCGCTCCGTCGATGATCGAAAAGCTGAAGTCCAAACCCGGCGGCGATCGCATCAACGTAATCAAGGGTGACTTTGCTGATGTGCCGGTAAGCGATCAATACAGTCTTATATATATTGTTTTCAATTCCTTCTTTTTACTTTTGTCGCAGGAAGAACAAGTACGCTGCTTTCGAAACGTAGCTGCTCACCTCTCAGCGAATGGCAGCTTCGTGATAGAAGCATTTGTTCCAAACCTGCAGCGCTTCACTGGAAATCAGGTAAACTGGGTCTCTAATGTTACGACTGATCAGGTAGTGCTTGACGCGGGCCAACACAATTTGGCAACGCAACGCGTCGATAGTCAGCGAGTCGTATTAACCGAAGGCAACGTTCAGTTATACCCAATACAGATTCGATACGTCTGGCCTTCGGAGTTGGACCTCATGGCCCAACTCGCCGGAATGCGATTGCATCAGCGTTATGGCGATTGGCAGCGGCAACCGTTTACCTCCGACAGTGATAAACACGTTTCGATCTATAGACTAGCCAACTGATCCAGGGAGCAGATAAAAGATGAGTGATGGTACGGCCGGAGTTCGCGAAGAACGACAACTAGTGCAATACGCAGCTACCGGCGGCGTAGGAGTTTTGACGTTAACAGATCCGCCTGCCAATACATACAGCTACGAGATGATGCAGCAGCTTGATGCAGCAATACTCGCGGCACGTATGGACGAAAATGTCTACGTCATAGTAATTACCGGTAGCGGCGAAAAGTTCTTCTGCGCGGGCGCTGATATTCAGATGCTCGCGAATGTTACACCTTCTTTTAAGTACTACTTTTGTCTCCACGCTAACGAAACCCTATTACGCTTTGAGCAAACACCGAAGCTGGTCATTGCGGCAATTAATGGACACTGCGTCGGAGGCGGATTGGAAGTGGCGCTGGCTGCTGATGTTCGCGTCGCACGAAAAAATGCTGGCAAGATGGGGCTGCCCGAAGTCTCACTTGGTGTCTTGCCAGGTACCGGGGGAACGCAAAGACTGGTACGCGCCGTGGGAAAATCAAAGGCTATTGAGTTGATGGCCACTGGAGAGCTTTTCGATTTTGAGAAGGGACGAGAACTCGGCCTAATCGATCGATTGTACGAGGCTGACTCCAACGATTCGTTTATGGCCCAGGTGATGGAATACGCGAGACAATTCACGCCGCCGAACAAAGCAGCTATGGCCGTTGGAAGGATCAAGCGAAGCGTGCAGTCAGGTAGCGAAGTCACACTCGAAAGTGGTTTGACTCTTGAGCGCGAACTGCAACAACAACTATTTCAATCAGAGGATGCCCGCGAAGGACTCGATGCGTATCTGAATAAGCGAAAGGCGGAGTTTAGCGGGAAATGAGAATTTGGACTTAGTACTTTGTTCTTGTTGCTATTACGTGTAGATTCCGTCATCGAAAACCTAAGTCCTAAGACCCAAGTCCAAAGCACAAAGCACAAAAAAAACCTTTCCGCCATGTACGAAAATATTTTAGTCAACGAATCTGACGGCATCTTGACGATCACTTTGAATCGTCCGGACAGGCTAAATGCATTTGTTGGACACATGCGACGCGATCTCGCCGAAGCGTTAGAGCAAGCCGGTAGTGAACGCTCCATACGAGTAGTCATCCTGACTGGAGCTGGAAGGGCTTTCAGCGCCGGAGGCGACGTGGCCTTCATGGCTGAGCTTATGGAACGCCAGGACTCGGAGGAGTTTGCGCGTATTCTCGGAGCGGGCCGTCGCGTGATCCTCGCAATTCGTCAGATGACTAAACCTGTCATAGCGGCTGTCAATGGAGTTGCGGCCGGAGCAGGATGCAATTTGGCACTCGCTTGCGATTTTCGCATCGCATCTTCGGACGCTACTTTCACACAATCGTTCTTAAAGGTTGGACTACATCCTGACTGGGGCGGTACTTACTTCTTACCGCGACTGGTGACTCCAAACAAAGCGTGTGAACTGTTTCTGTTAGGTGAGACAATCGATGCAGCGGAAGCGCTGAGATTAAACATAGTGAACCGAGTTGTAGCGTCTGAAGAGTTAGAGGCCGCCACGATGCAGTTTGCTGAGCGGTTGCGAACCGCACCTCCAATAGCCGTTGCCGCCGCAAAGCACGCTGTCTATATGAGTCAAGCTGAAGATCTCGAAGAGATGTTGCGCTACGAGAATGAATCGCAAATCAGATGTTTTGAATCAGAAGATGGACACGAGGGAATAAGGGCATTCCTGGAAAAACGCGACCCGAAGTTCACCGGGCACTGATTCTGAGCGGAAATACGCATGCTTAACGGAAAGATTGCCTTGATCACGGGAGGCGGACGAGGTATTGGACGCGCCATTGCGCTCGCCTTTGCTAAGCACGGCGCACATGTCGCTGTCGCTGCACGCTCGGAAGAACAAGTAAAGAGTGTTGCTCAGGAGATTACCGATGCTATCGGAACGATTGCAGCGGGCCTGGTGTGTGATGTTTCCGATCCGAAGAGTGTCGAACGCCTTTTCATTGGTGTCTCGAATCATCTAGGTGGCCCACCGCAAATTCTTGTTAACAATGCTGGCGTTGCTGAGAGCGCGACGCTGGCAAAAACGTCCGACGAGCTTTGGAGCAAACACATCGCGATTAATCTCTCGGGAACCTTTTATTGCACTCGCGCGGCGATGCCCGCCATGTTGGCTAGTAGCTGGGGACGAATAATAAATATAGCGTCGGTGGCTGGAAAGTCGGGCGCGCCATACATCACTGCATACTCTGCATCCAAACATGGCGTGCTTGGTCTTACACGCTCTCTCGCACTCGAAGTCGCAAAGAGCGGTGTTACGGTAAACGCAATTTGTCCCGGCTACGTCGATACGGAAATGGTGACGCGAGGCATTGAGCAGATTACGGCAAAAACAGGTCGAACAGCTGAGGAAGCATTAGATTCTCTCAAGAAGATGAGTCCGCAAAACCGCCTGGTAACTCCAGAAGAAGTCGCATCACTTGCGCTCTTACTTGCTTCCGACGAGGGTCGAGGAATTAATGGGCAAGGGATTAATATTGATGGGGGGAGCGTACTGTTCTGAAAGAATCATTGGTCATTGGTCATTTGAAATTTATCAATTGTCATTTTTGTTTTGTGTCGGTGTTAGATACTTGATACTCGGAGGATCCTCGATCGAGCGTCAGAACCAAAATGATAATTGACAAATTTCAAATGACCAATGACCAATGTTTTTTAGAACATCCAACCTATCATTGATCAATGATCTCCTCGCTGCACCATTTCGTACAAAAGCCGTATCGGCAACCCCACAATGTTGAAGTAGTCTCCCTCTATCTCTTCTATAAAGCGTGAGCCTTTTCCTTGGATCGCGTACGCGCCCGCCTTATCTTCAGGTTCGCCTGTCGAGAGATACCATTGGATTTCTTTATCGGACATTTCGGCGAACTTTACCCGTGTTCGTTCGCAATCGACCAACGCCTCAGATCCAACTCTAACCAGCGCAACTCCGGTCAACACCGCGTGCCATTTACCGTTCAATAGACGCAGCATCCTGGCCGCATCGTCCTGGTCTTTCGGTTTACCAAGGATTTCATCGTCGATCACCACCGTCGTATCCGCACCGAGCACTAGTCCTTCGTGTAACTGAGACGCAACTGCCTCAGCTTTCGCTTTTGCCAACCGGGTTACATAGTTCTCAGCGTCTTCGTTTGGTTTGAGTGACTCATCAACGCCGGCCACAATAACCTCAAATGGCCACCCCGCAATGGTCAGTAACTCCCTTCGCCGTGGACTTCCGGATGCCAGTATCAACTTTTCCATCAAAACTCACTCCTGTTTGGCCCGTCGCAGATTCTTCGCTACACTGAGACGTCCAGCTAAATTAGCGCGCTTAGTTTACGTCAATGGAAGAACTGATCAAGTCGTTGTCGACAGTGCTGCGAGCCGCAGGCGATTCAGATTTGGTCGCCGAGGCGGCCACCATTGCGGCGTGGAAACACGTTGCGGGTGACGGTCTGAAGGATCATGCGCTTGCGGAAAAGCTTGAAGACAAAACACTGGTTGTCGTGGTGGCCGATGCCATCTGGCAAAAACAGTTAGCAGCGATGCAGAGTCATCTGTTGTTTCGAATCAACTCTCTTCTTGGCCGCGCCCTGGTCAGCAGGATAGATTTTCGTATCGATTCAACAATGGCGGTCGCGCTAGTAAAAGAAGAAGCTCAACCAAACGAAATACTGGACAACGAAGTACCGCTCGACCTCTGGACCGCAGCGAACGCGATTCGCGACAAACAACTTCGCCAGAAGTTTCTAAGAGCCGCTCTTTCCTTAGAGCGTTACCGTAATGAACACGAAGCTGCTGTGAAAGAAGAAACACATGCCGATCAATGAAGCCGATATCGTGAAAGTGGCCCAATTGGCCCATCTTGAACTCGATCCTGAGGAGCTGAAGATCTTTGGTCCGCAGATCACAGAAATTGTGAGCTACGTTGAGCAGTTGAACGAATTGAACACAACGAACGTTGTACCCGCTCTCGGCGGACTTACAGCGGAAGGTGAACAGACAGAAACCGAACGCTCTGACGAGATTGTGCCCTCACTGGGCCAGAAAACCGCGTTAGCTGAAGCTCCTAGTGCAGCTGAAGGTCATTTTCGAGTTCCGAAAGTCCTATAGATAATTTCTATTCAGTATGTCTCGACAAATAATCGAACACTCATTAAACGCCGCGGAGAAGCTGAACAAAACACTCAATGCTTTTTTGCAGGTCGATCGTGATGGCGCCCTGGCCCGGGCAAGAGAAATCGAACAAAACACCAGGGGCTCACTCACCGGTGTACCCGTTGCTGTCAAAGACAATATCTGCGTTAAAGGAATGCAGGCATCATGCGGATCGAAGATCCTCGGTCACTATCATCCACCTTACAACGCGACTGTAATCGACCGATTGTTAACGGCTGGGGCAGTGGTTATCGGCAAAACCAATTGCGACGAGTTTGCCATGGGCTCGTCGAATGAAAACTCAGCTTATGGTCCAGTCAAGAATCCGTGGGACATCACACGTGTGCCAGGTGGCTCGTCTGGTGGGTCCGCGGCCGCAGTTGCCGCCGGGATCGTTCCGGTAGCACTCGGTTCGGATACAGGCGGTTCAGTTCGTCAACCCGCATCCCTTTGCGGCGTCTTAGGTCTCAAACCAACCTATGGCCGAAATTCTCGTTACGGTCTGGTCGCTTTTGCTTCGTCCCTGGACCAAGTCGGCATTTTTGCGCGCCAGGTTGAAGACGTGGCCCGCGTCCTGGCAGTAATTGCCGGACGTGATACGCACGACTCAACTACAGCAAATGTTCGCGTCCCTGATTACCCAAAACTGCTCACGGCTGATCTCAAAGGAGCCCGTATTGGTTTTCCTCGATCACTGTTTGGTAAGGGTCTTGATGAGGAAGTAGGAACTGCTGTCAAAGGGGTAATTGACGTCTATCGCGACTTGGGCGCTGAGATTGTCGATGTAGACCTCCCACATGCGGGGTACGCAATAGCGGTCTATTACATAATTGCGACTGCAGAGGCTTCATCGAATCTTGCGCGGTTCGATGGCGTACGCTACGGCTTCCGTGCCGAAGATGCGCCGGAGCTTCGTCAGATGTACAGAAAAACGCGTGAAGAGGGTTTTGGCCCAGAGGTCAAGCGTCGCATCATGTTAGGCACTTACGTGCTCTCCGCAGGTTACTACGATGCTTATTATCGAAAGGCCCAACAGGTCAGAACGTTAATTAAGAATGATTTTCTCTCAGCCTTCGAGAAATGTGATGCGATCATTACACCGACCGCGCCTACAACCGCTTTTGCACTCGGTGAAAAGGTTGACGATCCGCTGGCGATGTATCTGAATGATATCTACACGGTGACTGCCAATCTTGCTGGTGTTCCCGGCTTGAGCGTTCCCTGCGGACTCTCAGCAGAACGACTACCAATCGGGTTTCAACTTGTCGGGCCATACTGGTCCGAACCGAGGTTATTGAATCTTGCATATAGCTACACACAGGCTCGACCGTTCACAGATCACCCGCCAATTTTTGCGTCGTCTTAAAGCGCGATACCCTTTAGTTTCTAAGGGTGAGCGTTATCCCTTAGGGCTTGAAATTCTTTTGGAATCTTTTTTGTCAGGAATCAAATCGCCAGTAAAGATCTCGATAACACCCTTTGCGGTCCCAATGAAAGGTGTAACGTCCAATCCAACGTGGATTGCGCCGGGGATCAGCCCCTTCTTCTTGATCTCGTAACCGGCCAGACCAAATGCGAACACTGAACCGACCAAAGGAATAGGCTTGATCAGCCGTTTCGCGACCGACCAGCCACCAGCCCTAATAATTCTTCGTTTGACGCTGCTCATTGGTCTCCGATTATACAGATTTGAAAGTTCGCCCGCTTCCATCCTATTAACCGGCCATAAAAGCGTCGTACTCCAGTCTCGTGTTAGCATACAGCCGTTTCACCTAAATACTTCCAGGCCAAATTCCGAACCTTAGATGCGTCAACGGGTCCTTATTTCATTCTCAATAATTTTTCTTATTGTTTTTTTCTTGTCCTGTCGCGGAGGCACTTCTAGCCGCAATCGTCTTTTGATCTACACACCACACGGTCAGGATCTACTCAAAGATTTTGTAGCGCGCTACAAACAACAGTATCCAGAAGCTGACATCCAGTTCCTTGATATGGGATCGAGACAAATACTCGAGCGCGTTCGGGTCGAGCGAAACCGTCCTCAGGCAGACTTATGGTGGGGTGCGTCGCACACCACTTTTCAAACCGCCGCTGACGAAAACTTGTTAAGTGAGTTTCGACCAAGTTGGGCCGATAAAGTGCCCGCGACCTCTCGCGATCAAAATGGGCGCTGGTACGGCACCTACGAAACTCCGCAAGTCATCGCATACAACACAGAGGTTGTTGCTCCGGCTGACGTCCCTCGCGACTGGGATGACGTCCTCGATCCGAAGTGGCGCGACAAGATACTAATCAGAAATCCCAATCCATCAGACACAATGCGCGCCATCTTCGGCGCGATGATCTGGCGATTCTACAAGGACACGGGTTCACCCGATAAAGGTTATGAGTGGTTATCCAAACTGGATGCAAACGTTCACGAATACACGGCGGATGGGACTCTGTTGATGCAGAAGATCGCGCGGCGTGAAGGCTCGCTGACTCTGTGGGACATGCCGGACGTTCGGCTTTGCCAAGAACAGAAAGGCTTTCCAGTTGCTTACGTGATTCCAGCTAGCGGTACGCCGGTGATAATTGACGGTATCGCAATCATCCGTGGCGCACCGAACGAGCAAGAAGCAAAACGGTTCTATGAATTTGTGACTACACCTGAGAGTTTGTTATATGCGGCGCGCAAGTACTATCGCATTCCCGTTCGGACTGATCTGGATCGGAAACAACTACCTGAATGGATGAATGAACCTTTCACAGAATTACCGTTGGATTGGGAGTTGTTGCGAAAAGAGGGTGGCGAATGGTTAAGATACTGGGACACGGAGATTCGTGGGAGAGGGAAGAAGTGAGAAGTGGTCAGTTGTCCGAGGTCAATGGTCGTTATCATTGGTCATATATCATATGTATCATTTGAAATTTCTCATATTTCATTGCTCGATTGTCTTGAGGCCACTGGCTTGCCCAGTGGTTCTTTACGCTCGTTGCTAATAAAGTCCTTGATTCTCACTCCTCCGCGCGCAAGCGCGCCGTAAGGAAAGGCAAGCTCCTTGTAGCAACGAACGTAAACGACCACTGGGCAAGCCAGTGGCCTGAAGACAATCGCGCAATGACATATGAGCAATATGAGAAATGTCAAATGACCAATGACAAATGCAACTGACAACTGACAACTGACAACTGACCACGGACTACTGACAACGAATAATGTCCTTCCTATCACTCAAAAACATCGGTAAGTCCTATGGTACGACACGCGCAGTCGTAGATGTCTCACTTGAAGTTGAACGAGGTGAGTTTTTTGGTCTATTGGGTCCTTCAGGTTGCGGCAAAACAACAACCCTAAGAATGATCGCTGGTCTGGAGCGACCCGACTCAGGCACCATCGCGTTTGACAACAACGATATCACTAACCTGCCACCCGAACGTCGCGGGTTTGGAATGGTCTTTCAAAACTACGCTCTGTTTCCTCACCTGAATGTTTTTGAGAATATCGCATTTGGTCTTAAAGCTCGTCACAAACCAAAACCTGAGATGCGGGATCGGGTGACCAACGCGCTCGAACTCGTACAGTTGCCTGGTTATGAAAAACGACGAGTCGATGAATTATCAGGAGGACAACAACAACGCATTGCAATTGCGCGTGCGATCGCAATCGAACCTGACCTATTACTCTTTGACGAACCCCTCTCAAACCTCGATGTGTCGCTGCGCGAAGAAACCCGAAGTGAGTTACGTGAGCTTGTCACTCGGCTCAAACTAACTGCGGTCTATGTCACGCACGATCAGGAGGAAGCTTTTGCGCTTTGTGACCGAATAAGCGTTATGGTTGGCGGACGCCTCATGCAAACCGGGCAGCCAAGAGATCTTTACGAACAACCTTCAGACATGGCGGTCGCGAAATTCCTTGGCAGAAACAACCTAATCCGAGCGATGCGTTTGAGCTCGAGTAAAACTAGTTCCGGCGAGTTTAAGACTTTAGACGGTGAACACACGCTTCATCTTCCGGTTCGTCATGAAGAACTAGCCCCCTTAAACAAACCCGTGTACCTGGCAATTCGACCCGAGCATGTGAAGCTAACACGCGAGCCTTCAGCGAATGGAAACTCAGTGGCAGGTGAAGTTCGGGAGATTGTATTTGCGGGTGCGACGTCAACCATACGAGTCGATGCCAATGGGCTTCTGCTCGAGTCTCTGGTGCTCGAGCCAAATGGACTCAACGTAGGCAACAAGTGTTACGTAGTTCTCTCCCCAGAGCACCTGACACTCTTGCAAGGTTAGTAGCCGGATTCACTCGTCACATCAAGTCGACTCTTGCTAAACAAAGTCACACAAATTTCTCCTGCGCGGCTTCTCCTAACGTTCATTACACTCCTGGTCCTCTTGTATGGTGTCATCTATCCAAATCTCTCCGTTGTAATCAACTCTTTCCAACAAGTCGGAACGTGGACACTGGGAAATTATCGCGACGCACTTTCACAGGATAGTGTCATTGAAGCCATTATTAACAGTATCGGACTCTCGGTCGCCACTGTGATTCTTTGCGCTCTGGTTGGCATCCCTTTGGCTTTCCTGTTCGAGCGATATACATTTCCCGGAAGACGCGTGTTCGCCGCTTTGTCTGCTTTGCCCCTGGTCCTTCCACCACTCGTTGGTACTCTCGCGTTCATCTTTCTCTGCGGTGAGTCGGGAATCCTGGCTCGCGCGGTCCAACGTTTGTTTGGTCTACAAAGATCTCCCTGGACATTGCGCGGATGGCCGGCTCTTCTGCTGTTTCATACTTACACGATGTATCCGTTCTTCTACGTCCTCACTGGCGCTGGACTACGAAGAATCAACGCGAGTTTAGCGGAGGCCGCACGCAGCTTAGGCGCTACTCCGGCAACTGTGATCAGGAGAGTCCTGTTGCCTCAGCTAACCCCATCGTTGATTGCAGCCGCACTTTTGACATTCATGACGTCTATGGCGTCGTTCAGTGCGCCGCTGCTGTTTGGTGGCAACATTAGAGTTTTGACTTTGGAGATCTTTACGGCGAGACAGCGGGGTGATTTCACAGCCGCAGGAACTGAAACTGTGATTCTCGCCGTAATCTCTCTTGCTGCGCTTGTCTTCTTTCAACGGCATGAAGGCACCCGGAAATTTGCGGCAGCCGCATTAAAAGGCGCAACTCGTCGACACGAACCGATTGCAAGTGGTGGCGCCAGAATTCTTGCCACCGTCGCAGGCACGCTATTTTCCGTTCTTCTGATCTTGCCCGTACTTACACTGGTTCTGGTTAGCTTCGCTCGTGAAGGAACCTGGACCACTCAAACGCTGCCGCCGTCGTACACCCTCGCAAACTATCAGCGACTCGTGAGCGAACCGCAGTCGGCCGAAGTCTTCATAAACAGCCTGGTGATGTCGGCAATTGCCTCACTGGCAGCGCTGGTTTGGAGTTTTTGTGTCGTGAGCTTAGTAGTTAAGCGCGAACGCGACGGAAACACGAAAGGCATTAGCAGACAGTGGAGACGACTGCTGTCGCTCCTGGTCCTGGTTCCCTGGGCTCTACCGGGCACTGTCGTGGCAGTGTCAATCGCCGAAGCTTACGGAAGCCCCGGAAGCTTGCTCGGATCATTTGTGTTGGTAGGAACGTTCTGGATCCTGCCAGTCATCTATTTTCTTAGATTCATGCCACTGGTGGTCCGAGCCCTTCAAGCCAGTAGCGAACAACTCGATCCGTCGCTGGAGGAAGCCGCAGGATCGCTTGGTGCGCGAACAATACAGAGATTCTTGCGCGTGACACTTCCCTTAGTTTGGCCAGGAGCTGTCGCCGGCACTCTTTTGGCATTCGTCATCGCATTAGGCGAGTATGTTGCGTCAGTGCTCGCGTTTGTTCCGGCGAACAGGCCAATTTCAATCGCCATCGCTTCAGAGCTTCGCGACTTCAATCTTGGCGCCGCAGCGGCCTACGGTGTGATCTTGATTGGCATCATAACCGTGAGCATGGTTCTGGCGTCGAAGCTGGAACGGTGGCGTGGATAATCAAACAGATGCGAAGTAAGATAAGCGCTCAGGAAAAAGAGGGAAAAGGACCCAAATCAATGGGATTTCGTCGCATGAACCGTCAAGCAAAACTCTGGCTAATATGGTTGTCGTTAACTCTGGTGGCTTCACTGGCGATATCCACTCAGAGTGGTAAATCCTCCTCGCGGCAAAACGAAGCTTCCGAAAAACCTGATCGCGCGGCACTTCATCAAGCACTTCTCGATCTGACCAACCCGTGGACTGTGATGTGTGTTGCTGCACATCCTGATGACGAGGACGGCAGCACGCTAACTATTCTCAGACGCAAATATGGGGTCCACACAGTCAGCCTTTTCTCTACTTATGGCGAAGGTGGCCAGAATGCAGTTGGACCAGAACTTTATGAAGAGCTGGGAGTGATTCGCGCACGAGAGACGATAGCTGCGGCAGAAGTGCAAGGTTCCGAACCTCACTTTCTTGGTATGCGCGACTTTGGCTTTTCCAAATCGGCTGAAGAAACCTTTCGGGCCTGGGGCGAGAAAGAGGCGCTGCGCCGGATGGTATTACAAATTCGCACGCTCCGTCCGGACGTGATCATTACAAACCACGACACCACGAGTGGACATGGTCATCATCAAGCTACGGGTCGATTAATTCTGCAAGCATTTGACGCTGCTGCCGATCCAAAGCAATTCCCTGAACAATTGAATCAGGTAACTGTTTGGCAGGCACAAAGATTATTTGTTAGAAATCGTGGTCAGGCAGGAACTGAGGGAACCCCAACGCTCGTAACAATTGATCCAAACGAACAAGACCCGATTCGAGGAACTACTTACGCTCAACAAGCGCTTAGTGCCTTGCAGCGTCACGCGACTCAAGGTCCATGGCCCAAAACGATTTCTGCAAACGGCGGAAGAATAATTCGCTACGGCCTTGTTCGTCAGGCTCCCACGGTCGCACCTTTGCCGCCAAATGCAAAAACACCACTTGACGGTCTCGAGTTGCCGGAATCAATTCGCGCGCGCTTCGTCTCACCAACAATTGATGGTAAACCGCTCACCGATTTTCTCGACAATCGGGGCGAGCTATTCGTGTCGTTAATTAATGCCCGAAAACGAGGTGCATTTACCGCATCAAAGGAGACTGTTGAGCTTGATCCACAACGCTTCCGGTTGATGAGCGGACGCCTCGACAAAGCCCTTACTACCACCGCGAATGTATCACTTGGAATTACGTCTGAAGCAGCAGTCATGGTCCCAGGCGAGAGAACCAAATTCGAAGTCACTTTGCAGAACTCCGGTGACGAAGAAGTCTTGATAAGACGTTGGGCGTCTCATGGCCTCGCTGTAGACAAGCAACTCGATCCCGCAGAGAAGTTGTTACCTGGCACCGAAACGTCGCAGGAACTGGTGGCCAAAACTCCTAAACAGGCCCAAATCAGCGTTCCCTCTTCTGCACACCTTTATGACGGAAGATTGTTTGGCGAATCGTTCATGGTTGACGCTGAGATCGAAATCGAAGGCGCAAGATTCTTCTTGTCGACGGAGATTCAAAAGGACGTAGCACCGCCAGTCGAGATCAGCGACAACAATCCATCACCCTGTGTAGAAACACCCGCGACATTACTTGCCTGTGCCAGTACTTCCCTGACGTTTACAAATCACTTGTCAACCCCTTTCAAAGGGACTGTCGAATTAACCACTGGACCAAGTTTGACCGCGTCGATGTCACGCAACCTCACCTCGACGATGACTCGAGAACTTACTCTTGCGCCACAGGAGTCGCAGAAGATCGTAACTGGGCCAATAGCCACTTCTCCTCCCAAGCAACAATTGAGGTCAGGGCAACAAGCATCTCCAATAAGAGTGCAATTGACGGATAGTGCGACTAAGACTCAGATAACCGACACCGTCCTTCCGGTGGTCTATATTCCTGCTGTTGCCGTTGCCGGGATTCGCGTTGGTTTTGTACCGAGCACCGATCCGACACTAAAGAATTCTTTGGCGGCTCTTGGCGTGAAAGCAAAGGAATTGACTCCTGGTGATATTGCAAGTGGGCCACTAACTGACTTCGACACAATTATCATCGACAATCGAGGCTACGAGATCCATCACGAGTTGATTGCCGCTAACGATCGTCTTTTGAAGTTTGCCGAAGATGGCGGGACGCTTCTTGTCTTTTACCACAAGACAAATGAGTGGAATCCCGACGAAAGAGCCAAACGGCCACAGCTTGCACCATACCCAATCATTCTTGACGACGATCGAGTCACTGAAGAAGACGCACCGATAACTATCCTGCAACCGGGGCATTCGTTGTTGAGTTTCCCAAATAAGATCACTCAACGCGACTTTGACGGATGGGTCCAGGAACGTGGTCTTTACTTTCCCAGAGACTGGGACTCGCACTATGAGGCGCTGCTCTCAACAAATGATCGCGGCGAGAAACCCCTCAAAGGCGGACTGCTAGTAGCCGACTATGGTAAGGGTCATTACATCTACACCAGTATGGTCTGGTATAGGCAGTTGCGCGCAGGAATCCCCGGAGGATATCGGGTCTTTGCGAACTTGATCAGCTATGGCAAAGCGCCCGGTCGCTAACGGTTCCGGCAGAATAATCTGATGAGAATGGCTTGAGAGTTTTGCCCGCCGTGTGGAGTGAAGGAGCTGAAGATCTTAAACCGCAGTATCGAGGATTGGGTCTTGCTCACATGAAGTCTCAGCTTCAAGTCTGACGCGTGCTCGTTCAAGGAATGTCTTGATCATTTCTCGCACACGCTTTTGCATCTCGGCACTAATTCGGCCCTCACCAACGAGTACCGCAAAACGATGCAAATCCTTCGCATGCTTCCGCCGCAATTCGACGTGTTGCGCAAATTTTATTAGTACCTTGTGGCCCCTCTCTTCAAAGGCTGCCGCATACTTAAGATAATTCTTCATCTCTGAACGGGCCGGTGACCATTCCAATCGTTCCGGTGAATCCTCGGTCTTCTCAACTGTGAAAGTCGCGTGGACCGCACCTATGACCGGAACCTCTGCCGTAACCATCCAGCGCATAATCCCGTTTGCTTCATTTCTGATGCCTTCGATACCGGGCATCAAGTCCGCAAAATTACGGAGTTCGCCAAAAAACTCCCGGGCACGCTCAAGCGTGGTTTGCAGCTCCATTTGGTCAGCGTATGAGGCCTTGATTCGAAACATTGGGTCTCCATTAACCGTTTCTACTAGAGAGTTGATGCGTCAAGTAAACCAATTGGTTTACCGCATCTTCACTGCTAAGTTACACGAGGAAAACCCTTGAGTAAATAACTAACTTCGTCGTGAAAGAATAATTTAATATGGTTACCAGAAATCGGTGTTCCCGCTGCGACGTAGGACGCCTAAAGGCATGGTCGGAACTAACCGACGAGCAGCAAGAGGTTGTTAGGAGACTTCCCCAGTCGGCTAAGTACTCTCTGGCTGAACGCATCGCCAACCACAGGTGGTGCCCCCGCTGTTGGTTCGAGGAACCCTCTCAGGAACATACCGCGTAAAGCTCCCAACCAACATCCCTCCTCTCGGGGTGACCAAATGGCAGTTGGAAGGAGGGCACAGCAACAAGTCAAGATTCATAGACTTCCAACGCTCCCCGCTCAACTTTCAGTTCCTCACAAGAAGAATCCAACAGTTTCTTAGGCCACTGGCTTACCCAGTGGTTCTTAACGCTCGTTGCTAAATAGGATCCAGGCTTTCCTTTCGGCGCGGTTGCGCGCGGAAAGAGTAAAGAGGACGCTTTTTAGCAACGAGCCTTAGAAACCTCTGGGCAAGCCAGTGGCCTAAAGACCAGGTTGATATTCCAATTCTGTGAGGAGTTCTCGAAGCCACTAGGCAAGGATTCGGTTGTAGGCTTCGCGTATCGACTTCATTTGCTCAAGCAGAGTCTCGTACAACGAACCTACCGATTCGAAACCTAACTTTCTGGAGACATCGCTGGACGTTTGATGATTTAGATCAGGTAAACGAGTTGAACGACCAACTATTAAACGGAGTTGGTGATCGACTGAACGCAGCAATCCATAACCAGTGCTAAGTGTAGTGAAATCTTCTTCGGTTAAAGCTCCTTCTTCTCGCAATCGCTCGAGCGTGAAAACTGTAGATCGATCATCACCCTCATCAGGCACGTCATCGCGAAGTTGCAAGTAACGCGCTGCAAAATAAACATCAAGCATTCCGCCTGCCCCATACTTGATGTCAATTCCGCCTCGGGGACTTCGCGTACTCTTCTCGATCTCCAGACGCTCGCGCACGTGTCGCGTTTCAGTCTTCAAGTCTTTGCGATCCAGGCGAAGGGCATTCTGATGAATGCGGTGTCGGGCATGCGTTTCAAGCATCTTCCCCAACTCCAGATCGCCACCAACTGCTTTCAACTTCACATACGCAAGCCACTCCCAGGGTGCACTACGTTCCTTGAGATAGTCGAGAAATCCTTCTGAACCAATCACGAGTGGTCCATTTTTTCCATGAGGGCGCAGACGCAAATCAACTCGATACAGATATCCCTCTCGAGTGATACTCGAAAGAGCGGTGATCACTAACTCTGCGAGTCGCGCATAAGCTTCGTCCTGCGTCAACGAAGAAACCGGAGAAGGGACGAGAGAGTCGTAGGCTATTAATAGATCCAGATCTGAACCATAATCTACTCCTCCGCTCCCGAGTCGTCCGAGCCCGAGAAATGTCATGCGTGGCCCAGCTCGCAAAGTGCCATACTTGCGCGCCATCTCGCGTCTGCCGATCAGAAAAGCGACATTCAGACTTGCGATAGCTAAGTCCGTCTGCAGCTGATTCGCTTCGTAAATGGAAATCTTGCTGGAAGCGTCCAGCTCCCCAATCTCTGTGACAAGGTCGGCCCACTTGACGCGAAACGCCGCAAGTTCGGCTGGGAAACTACTCTCCGCATCGATCGCTGATCGTAGAATTGCCCGATAGTCCCGCCGTAAAGCATTCGATTCGTCTTCACCCAGAGTTGCAATCAATGAGGGATTCGCAGCAATCATCTCAGCAAAGAAATCAGATGAGCCGCAAAGTTGGACCAACGCTTCAACGTTCTCCTGTGTAATTCGAGGTGGTTCTTCAGTCTTCTCCAGCGATGCAGTAATACGTGATAGCTGAATTAATGCACGTTGTGAGTTGAAAGAACGCGCAGCAACTGACTGCAGGAAACGTGCAGTCGCTTTAGCTTTCATAGGCTTCGCGAGGTACGACACCAGAACCCTTGCTGACGCAAGCGCCAAAGCCGCTTCTTTGTCGGCCAAATCGACTTTCTCTTCCGGAGCGGTGACTTCGGGGTCGCCCGGCTCGACCTCCGCAAAGAGACGATCATACGTACGTCGCACATTCGAGGTATGAAGCTTTAGCGCAGCGGCAAATTCGTCGTGCGACTCCGCGCCCGTAAAACCCATACGACGTGCAATCAGAGTCTGAGTCGTTTGAGACTCGGGCACGGTGTGAGTCTGTAGACCGTGCTCCATTTGTAGTCGATGCTCGAGGGTACGAAGAAAGTAGTACGCGTCTGACAACTCACTCCGTTCAGGTTGTGAGATAAATTCGCGGTCGGCGAGTCGACCTAAACTGACGAGGGTGTGAGAAACACGTAGCCAATCGTCACGGCCGCCATGTGCCAACTGCAGCGCCTGCGCTATGAATTCAATTTCTCTGATTCCACCACGGCCCAGCTTTACGTTATAGCCAACCTTCTTCTCCACCTGCCGGTCAATCTTCTGCTTTGCCAGTCGAACCGAAGCCAGCGCAGCTGGTATTGAAACCTCCGGTCTAAAGACATACGGAGTAACTGCTTCTTTGAAATGCGCAAAGAGTTCTCCGGAGCCGGCAGCCGCGCGCGCGCGAATCAATGCCTGACGCTCCCAATCCTGGGCCGACTTAGAGTAGTAGCGAGTTGCTTCGTCGAACGAACAGGCCAGCGCCCCATCACGTCCGTGCGGCCGCAACCTCAAGTCGACTCGATAAGCTGCGCCTTCGCCACCCGATTGACCAACTATTCGTGCAATAGCTTCCGATAATTTGACGAAGTACTCGCGGTTGGTGACTGCCCCGCGCGCACCAGTCCCGGCCGTTGTGCCCTCATCGGAGTAAAGAAAGACAAGGTCGATATCCGATGCGTAATTGAGCTCTAATGATCCAAGTTTCCCCAATGCAAGTACACAAAACTCAGCAGTGGCAACCCGACCTCGCTCATCAGTGCGACGTGGCAGTCCATAACGGTTATCTAAGTCTTGTCGAGCCAGACCGAGCGCGTAAGCCAGGATCGCATCGGCGAGATTTGATAGCTCCTCAGTAGTTTCGACGAGAGTGTGTGCGCGACGAATGTCGTGAAGGTACGTCCTCAACAACTCACGTCGTCGAAAGCGGGCCAGCAATACTTGAGAATTAAGTGAGGAGTTAGTGAGAGCGAAACGAGCCAACGACTCTTTCAACTCATCTGTAGTTCGCACCCTCGGATCAGTTCTTTCGCGAGAGAGCCAGGAAAAATAGTCCGGATTTTGTTCGAGAGTCGTTGCGAGAAGCGGGCTCCACGCCGCTATCGCCATCACATCGGCGAGCAACGCGGTTTGCTTTAGCAGGCTTTGATAAGCGCGTTGATTTTCGCGGGCGAGTTGGTCGAGGAAGAGCCGCGCGCCGTTCTGGTCGGGCAAATCACGAAGTAGAAATTCAACTCTGGGGTCGGTTGCTTGCACACTGCGTACTCTACGCGCCAGCCAGTGTAATAAGGAGGGGGAACAGGCTAAGGGCAGGAAACACTCCCGCTCCTTAGCCAGTTTCGACTCTTCTTTAGATATCGTAGTAAAGAGAAAACTCGAGTGGATGTGGGCGCATCCGCAAGGGTGTAATCTCTTTATCACGTTTGTAGGTGATCCAGCGATCAATCAACTGTGGGCTGAAAACATCTCCTTTTAATAAGAAGTCGTGATCTGCTTCCAAAGCCTTCAGCGAGTCGTCGAGTGAGCCAGGCAGTGTTGGAACGTCCTTTAGCTCTTCGGGCGAAAGGTCGTAAATATCTTTCTCCAACGGATCTCCCGGATCGATCCGATTCTGAATTCCATCTAAGCCTGCCAACACCATCGCAGAGAATGCGAGATAGGCATTACATGACGGGTCGGGCGGACGAAACTCGAGACGCTTCAACTTAGGATTCGTTGAAAACATGGGAATACGAATGGCGGCGGAGCGGTTGCGAGCAGAGTAAGCAAGGTTAACAGGGGCTTCGAAACCAGGCACCAGACGCTTGTAGCTGTTTGTGGTTGGAGCAGCGAAAGCAACAATCGCAGCTGCGTGTTTCAGCAGTCCGCCAATGTAGTACTTGGCCATCTCCGAAAGTCCTGCGTAACCATCACCAGCAAAAAGTGGCTTCTCATTTTTCCATAGCGATTGGTGACAGTGCATCCCGGAACCGTTGTCGCCATACAGTGGCTTGGGCATGAACGTCGCTGTCTTGCCATATTGATGAGCGGTATTGCGAACGACATACTTGAAGATCTGAAGATTGTCGGCAGTTCCCAGCATCGTCGCGTAACGGAAGTCGATTTCACATTGACCCGCAGTCGCCACTTCGTGGTGGTGACATTCAACTGTGACGCCGCACTTGCCAAGAATCAAAGACATCTCTGAACGGAGATCGGTAAGACTGTCGGTTGGCGCGCAAGGTACATAGCCTTCCTTGGGTCGGATTCGATAGCCAAGGTTTGAGCCTGAAAACTCGTCTGCATCTCGTCCAGTGTTCCAATGACCCTCATCAGAATCAATAGCGTAGCCGGCTGAATGTTGTTCGTTATGAAACTTGACTGAATCAAATACGAAAAATTCGGCTTCAGGTCCGAAGTAAACGGTGTCCGCCAAGCCGGTAAACTTTAGATAGCTTTCAGCTCGCTGTGCGACCGACCTTGGGTCAAACGCATAACCTTCTTTGGTAATCGGGTCGACGGCGTTTCCGATTAGACAAAGTGTCGGCTGTTCGGCAAACGGATCCATCCAAAAACGAGTGGCATCTGGAACGAGTAACATGTCCGACTCGTGGATTGCTGCCCAGCCCCGGATGGACGACGCGTCAAAGCCAAATCCATCTTCGAACTGTTCTTCACCTAGTTCGGCAATTGGAAAAGTTAAGTGCTGCCAGGAACCGGGCAAATCTGTGAATCGTATGGAAACAAATTTCGCGCCCTGGTCAGAGGCATATTTCAAGACAGTCTTAGGGTTCATGTGATCTCCTGAAGATTATGGGAGTGTTGGGGGTGCCCTTCGCCCCTATGTTTTTAATGGTGCGAAGTAATATTGAAAGTTCTGAAGGTCTTAGAAAGCAGGCGAGCGTCATAGAACGACGGCGCGTAAAAAGCTGTCATTATAGTGACGAACTTTTCGATGTCAAGGACTGCTCCGGTAATTGAACGATTAGTATTTTCTATTGCTTCGTCACGGAGTTTAAAAGCTAATTCTTGACCCGGCAAGCTCGACTCAAGAGCGGGTTCCGCCACCGACCCGCACCTCGGTCAATTTTGACTACCACTCTATGAAACTCTCAGCGAAGTAAGGTTGAATTGTCTGGATTCGAACAAAACCACTTCTGCTCGCCAGAGTGAAGCAAGGCGGTCCACCTTTTTTGTTAGCTTGGTCCTGCTTGCGTCCAGTCTGTACTCGAACACAAAACATGCACAAAACCCCAATATTTTCGGGCATATCCGCAATTTTACGGCCCGTGTCGAAACAAAAAAGTTATAGACCCACCTAACGTTTTCTGCTACATTGCGGGCTAAAGCGTTCCACCCAGCACAACTCCGCAACTAATTTTCGGGAAGATGTACTACTGCGTTTTGGGCAAAGGAATCCTTATCTAACAAGTTCATTCAAGGCAGGAGACCGCTAATTGACCACGGCAATCGAGCAGCAGCTCGAAACTTATGGAATTGAAAACTGGGGTGCTGGCTACTTTGACGTAAACCGTAAGGGAAATCTTATCGTCCGCCCAGTCGAGGGCGACCCTCGCTCAGCAGATCTTAAAGAGATCATCGACAATCTGGCCAAACGAGGAATTACAGCGCCCGTGCTGCTCAGGTTTCCCCAACTTGTTGCAGCCCAGGTCAGAAAACTCCAGCGCGCCTTTAGCCGCTCAATCAGGGAGTTTGATTATCAGGGTGCACACATGTGTGTTTACCCGATGAAGGTGAACCAGCAACGTGCTGTTGTCGAGGAGTACTTGCGCGAGGGTTCGCGGTACGACTTTGGCCTCGAAGCAGGCTCAAAAGCTGAGCTATACGCCGCGCTTGCCCTTGAACAACCTTCAGATAGCTTACTCGTGCTCAACGGTTTTAAGGACCAGGAGTTTATCGAACTCGCCTTTGCGGGTGCCCGCGTCGGTAAAAAAGTAGTCATCGTCATTGAGAAACTGAACGAGTTGGACCACGTGCTGAACGTAGCTGAAGGTCATGAAGGTCCCATGCCCATGATCGGCATGCGCGTAAAGCTCTATTCAAAAGGTTCCGGTCGTTGGGAGAAGTCGGGCGGCGAAGCAGCCAAGTTTGGATTAACTACCACCGAACTTCTCGAAGTGATTCGTCGCCTTGAAGAAGCAGATCGCATGGATATGCTTAAGCTTCTTCACTTTCACATTGGCTCACAGCTGACTGACATCAAGCGGATCAAGAACGCGATGAAAGAAGCGGCGCGTGTGTACGCCAAGGTCTATCAAATGAAGGTTCCCATCGAGCTTCTCGACGTCGGCGGCGGTATGGCTGTCGATTACGATGGTTCGAAGACCGCTTTTGATTCATCCGCAAATTACACTGCTCAGGAATTTGCCAACGACGTCATCTACACCATTAAACAGGTGTGCGACGATGAGAACGTTCCCCATCCCACAATCATTCAGGAATCAGGACGTTTTCTCGCCGCTTATCACGCGATTCTGATCACAAACGTACTCGATGAAATAGAAACCGTAGTCGAGGACATTACGCCAATCGCGATCGACGATGACGATCCTCAAGTAGTAATCGAACTCGGTGATCTCAGAGCGTCGATAACGGTAAAAAACTATCGCGAGTACTATCACGATGCCCTCGAACATCGCGAAGAACTGTTTACGCTATTTAACCTGGGTCTAATCTCACTCGAGGATCGGGCCAAAGGCGAAGTACTTTTCTGGGACGTGTGTGAACGTGCGGATAAATATGCGCAACAGGCCAAGTACGTTTCAGAAGAGTTTGGTGAATTGCGTCGCTTGCTTTGTGCTAAGTATCTGACAAATTTCTCGGTCTTTAGATCTGTGCCCGACCACTGGGCCCTTGATCAGTTGTTTCCGATCGTTCCTATTCATCACCTAAACAAAACACCTACTGAATACACGACTCTCTGCGACATTACTTGCGACTCCGACGGTATTGTCGATAAGTTTGTTGACCTGCACGACGTTAAGCCGGTCCTCGAGCTACACACGCTAAACCCGGACGAACCGTATTACCTGGCGTTCATGTTGGTGGGTGCCTACCAGGAAGCAATGGGAAACAATCACAATCTCTTCGGAGCCCCACACGAGGCGCACGTTCATATTGATGAAGAGGGTTTCCTAATTAAGAAGGTCATTAGAGGAACCACTGTTGGTGGCGCTGCTGAACGCGCGCGCTATGAACGAAGTCTGCTCCATGACGGTTTTCGCCGGCTCATTAATCGACAAGTTAAAGAGGGAGAGTTGAGCGAAGCGGATGGTGCTGAGTTGGCGCAGTTTTATGAATCACGTTACGACGCCTATACCTACCTGGCAGTAAACGGAATCAAGCCACGATCAAGACGAAAGACCGATTACTAGAATGTAAGAAGCAATCATTACCCAAGTTTGGGAAGCCCAGTTCGAGAGGTTGATTACCTGCATGGTCACTCAACGTAAACCTAAAGCATCGAAGTATCTGACCACACCGACGCGCCCAGTCCAGGTGGACCGCGACCGATCTGTGGCCGGTCTTCTGGAAAAGATGGAAGGCACCGGCTTCGGCGGAAGACAACTGGCTGAAGCACACCGGATCTGGCTCGACATGCTGGGCGACAACACCACTATCATGGTCGCCGCCTCGGGTGCGTTGATACCTGCCGGCATGCGTCGCCTCCTCGCTTACGTAATCAAAAACCGCTTTGTTGACGTGCTGGTTCTCTCAGGGTCAATGCTCTTTCACGACCTTCATGAAACCCTTGGCCGCTATCACTTTCAGGCACACCCGAGCATGACTGACGCTGAATTGGAATCTGCCCAAATCAGCCGTATGTGGGATCTATTAGCCAGTGACGAAGAGTATCGTGAGGCAAAGGAATGGATTGGCGGTTTTACCAATCAACTTGATCAAACTCGCTCCTATTCTCCCCGAGAATTTCTTCATCTACTCGGAAGAGAACTCGCTGAGATTGCATCGGAAGATGGTGTGCTAACTTCAGCTTACAAGTCGCGCGTACCTATTTTCTGTCCTGCGATTGCCGACAGCGGTCTGGCCGTGGGAATCGCCGGCGCGCGTTTTGAAAAGAAGAACAATTTTGTTTTCGATATCATCCAGGATGTTCTCGATATGATGAACGTTATGGCAAACGCGCGCATCTCGGGCATCATTAATCTTGGCGGTGGGACCACGAAGAGTTTTATTCAACAAGCAACTCTCTCATCGTTCCTGCAAAAAGAACATCATCACGGTCACAAATACGCCATTCAGATCTCGACCGACAGTCCTCATCCAGGAGGCCGGTCCAATGCAGTCTCTTTTGATGAAGGACTTTTTTACGGGAAACTCGCTCGCGGTGCTCACACTGCTTACGTTCCCTGCGACGCAACAATTGCACTACCGATCCTGATAACTTCGCTCTCACAAACCGCAGCCAAATACATGAAAGGACGGAAACGTCCTAACTTCGCTTTTGGTCGCGAACTGATCGTCGAAGCTCCCTGAAAATCAAAGCTCCAGAGCAGCGGTTGGCGCCAGATCGAGCATTGGATTCGTTGGACTGGGATTACCAGGGCCACGAGTTCGTTGGCGCTGAGCGTACATCGCTTTGTCAGCCATCTCTATAGCCGAAGCGAGTTGGGCCAGCGAACCAAAACCAGCGACACCGTGAGAGACTGTCACTGTTATCGGCATGCCTGTCCACGTTTGGCCATTCTCTGCAAGAATCTTGTTCAATTTTGCGACGCGCTTGGTGGCCTCTCCATCAGGAAGCTTGAACATCAACACCAGAAACTCGTCACCACCCCAACGGAACAACATATCGTCAGCCCGGATAAGTGAGCGCATCGCACGCGCAACTGCGCGGATGGCTTTGTCGCCTGCTGCATGGCCCCACGTATCATTAATCGGTTTGAGATTGTCGATATCAAGGACGGCGACACACCCTGAAGTCTCAGCTTCCTGACCATTTTCCGGTCGTCGGAGCAAAGAGTGAAATGCATGACGGTTCAACGCTTCAGTGAGCGGATCCATTTGCGCTAGTAGTTGTAACTGATCTCTGGCTTTCACAAGTTCCGCATTGGCTTTCTCAACCTCACGACGAACGGCCTCCATCAAAACCATCATCGTGCCAAAGCCAAGAACAATTTCCAGAATAAGATCAAAGATCGATGTGTACTGTAAGTAACTCGCCGGCACGGTGATACCGAGCAGACCTTTGCGCGCAGCGAAGACTGGCACGTAATGAAGAAAGTCAACAGTCAGGAACAATAGGGCCGTTGACATGACTCGAATGCCGGGACTTGTCTCAATCTTGCGCCAATGAATTACTAAGAACGAGGTCGCGTACAAGCCGGACATGATCGCAGCATGCACCATGAACAAGTCGTTGAAGTCACTCGAGAGAAACGGCAATGTCCCAGCGACAATGAATGCCGCAAGGAGTGGGTAGTACGTCGTACGTCCAATATTTTTCCCCGCGGCGTGGTGACGACAACCAGCTATGAAGAGGAGACCAAAGAGATACTCACAAAAGAAGTAGAGAAAGTAGAGTGGCTTCTGCGCGCTCAATAGATGAAAGCCGGCGAACAAGCTGGTGAGAGCTATCGAAAGGCTGGCCCATGCGAACGTCCAGTATCTTAAGGCGACGCTCTTGATCGAAGAGCGCATGAAAACGGATAACAGAGTAATCAGAAGAATGCCTACGCACTGAATTACTAGGCCGACGTTCGAATCCATAAGCTAGAAACCTCGTCAAGAGAGAACGAGTCTGAAGGGTCAGGTTTGTCTCAGCTGAAAGCGCCGGGGTGACTATCTCTGGGTATTAGGCGCGCTGGGCAAGTTCAAACGGAGAGCTTCTGAGCCGGTAAGGTCGTAGAAAGGCGGGTATTAATAACCTGCCGCAAATGATTTTAGCTGAGGCATTGTCCCCTAGCCAAGACTTTTCTCTAAGTAGCTAGATCGTAAGAAGTTACGTTCCCGTCTCTTACCTGCGCGAAAGTTAAACTATGCAAAAACCCTAACAAACCAAGGTTCCTTGCAAGGAAAATACAGGAGTTCGCGCGGACAAAGAGTGCGTTGGTTTCGTCCTTCTCTGTGAGGTCATCGGCTTGCCCGGTGGTGTATAGCGTTCATTGCTAACAGGAAGATCCCTTAAGCCTCCGGCGCGCTTGCGCGCGAGGGAGAACATGCGGACTAGCACTCCGATAGCAACAAACGTGAGGCACCACGGGCAAGCCCGTGGCCTCCCATTCTTCCGCCGGTATTGAGTACGTCAGTCTCCGACGCGGTCCCAGAAGGTCGCGACGTCTGAGATGTTGCGTAGAACTTTAGTTCGCTACTGTGAATTTGTGATCGTCAGCGCTCGATGCGAGCTTTACGTCGTTGCTGTTATACGCTTCGATCTTGATGTTGTAGGTACCAGGCTCAAGCGGCTTGTTCGTCGTGAAAGAAGTGTCCTCCACTTTTCTGCCGATGAAATCGTACTCTGGCTTTGCACCCGAGCTCGTGTCTGCGTAGATACTCATCTTGTAGTAGGCGGCATCAGGATACGCGTCCCACTTAACTTCTATATTGCTTGTTCCCGTTTTGGAACTCGCTTTTGGACTAACGAGTTTCAGGTCATGTTTGAAGAGGTTTGTATCAGGAGCGAAGAATGTTGCGCCCGGAACAATCTTATACTTGGCCGTTTGCACAATTCCCGACGTTGCAAACACGAAGTAAGGAGTCGTGAACACGCGAACAAGTAGACCTTCATAAACGCGTGGAGTAACGTTCTTCAATAAGTACTCGCCATTGTCATCAGTCCTTGTGGCGAATGTCTCGCCGCTACAGCCGCTCACAAATTGGCTGAACTTTTCACAGAGCTTTACTTCAACTCCTTTAACTGGCTGTGAGTTGTAGAAAACCTTACCCTGCACGTTTCCTTTATCGCTCGCTGGTTTCTCTTTTTCTACGCCTGTGCCCGAGGTGATTATCCCATCGTTGCTAGCAGACGTGGTCGATGGACTGCTCGTTGAAGCGTTAGTGTTCGTCGTCCGGTTTACATTTGTCTTGTCAGACATTTTGCAGCCGAGTATCAGCGCCAGAAATAGTCCAATAGCGATCGCTACATCCTTTGACTTCATCCGTCTAACCTCCTCGACTAATTAGTAACCTTTGTACAAACGTCTCAAGTCAACCACTGAAGAACTTCTTCTTCTCCGGTTGAACGTGCACCACCCAGTACGTGAATAAAATACTCCTCTAACGACACCGGCCCATCACCATCTTCAGCTAGTCGAATTCCCTTTCTGAGTTCATCAAGTGAGCCTGAGGCGAGTAACTTACCCTGGGCAATAATGGCGATGTCGCTACACAACCGCTCAACGATTTCCAAAACATGCGAGGTCAGAAATACGGTCAGACCTCGCGCAGTGAGACGCGAAAGTAAGTCCTTTAAAGTTCGCGAAGCGATCGCATCAACGCCTTCGAAGGGTTCGTCAAGAAACAAGATTTCGGGTCGATGAATTAATGCACAAGCAAGCGAGAGCTTCTTTTTCATCCCGTGTGAGTATTCGATAATCAGCTTCCTGGGCTCGTCTTGTAAGTCCATCAGATCTAAGAGCTCTTTGGAACGTGAGGAGATTTCATCTCGACTGAGTCCGTACATGCGACCGGTAAATGAAAGCATCTCGGCGCCTGTCAATCGTTCAAACAGGTTCAGGTCTTCAGGAACAACGCCGATGCGTCGCTTAACCTCCATCGGCTGTTCTGCGATGTTAAAGCCTAACACTCGCAGCTGACCGCTGGTTGGCGCGAGCAACCCGGTAAGCATTTTAATTGTGGTGGACTTGCCTGCTCCGTTGGGGCCAAGAAAGCCAAAGAAACTTCCGCGTTCGACTTGCAGGTTTATGTGATCGACGGCTAGAAATTCTCCAAATTGCTTAACAAGAAAATGAGTTTCAACCGCTTGCTGGACAAGTTGTTCTGACATGTTCGGCTTTTGTACGGGATTGCCGAGAGAGCGTCAAGCGATTAGTACGCCATTGCCCTTTAGTGGCGTCATCGCGAGCAGTTGGAAGTATCTACTAAAGGGTGAGAGCGTTACTCTTTCAAAAAGTTTCGTGCGTCGTCAGCACGAACGTAGTCGGGAAACTCGCGGTGAGTACTCATGAGGAATGCATTTGAACTGGCTCGCATGGCATTTCCGTGAGTTGCAGCCAGACGTACAAAGCGACCAAATGGCGACCAGCCGTAATAATAACCATCGCTCAGACTAATCAGGATGTCTGCCGTGTGCTTTACTCTTTTGGCAAACAACGAGTTGTAAATATTTGCCATGGCGTCAGGGTATGTATGTGATTTAGTCCGCTCGAACCAACTACTATCCGAATCAAACTCTCCCTTTGCGGCCAAATCCGACACTGAGGAAAGTTTGAGCGGATCACCTTCTTTACACTGATAACGATAGGAAACATTTCCTTCTTGAACACACTGATCGATTCGAGCCGTTCCCCTTGAGCTTTTCAGGACGACGCTTGCCTGATCACGCAACACGACGAAGTCGACGCCATTCACTTCAGTCAGCGCTTCAGCCACCGTTTCAATATCTTCAGCGCGCGAACAATATCCCGCGGCGTAGCTACACAGGCCAAACGCTGGTACTGAGACGGCCCGTTTTTCGGTTCCACCCAACTTATTCAAAACCGTGATTCCCTGGGCGCGAAGTTGGGTCAACAGGTTGATTCTTTGGTTCTCTTCTAGATTCATCCCGTGATCCGAAAACAGGACAATCTCTGTTTCATCTCCGCACCACTCTTCGATGTCTCGAAGAATTCGATCAAGCGATTCCAGTGCAATGGCAAGGCGTTCTGGTCCCTGTGCGTGCAGTAGCCCGTCTGTCCCCTTTAGGAAAGCGAAGTAGTCTTGAGTCTGCGGCGCCAATCGAAAGCGTTCATGAAAGCGACGCATGTCCGCCTGCCAAACACGATCGGGTGCGACATAGATAAGGAACTCAAAGGCAAGTGGTTCCTGGTAATCAAGATCGTCCATATATGACGACGGAATTTTGTCGGGAGTACGCCGTCCGAGGTATTTCCTTATGCCGCCACGCAATTCACCCGCACTTCGATCGAAGTAGAGGCTTTCATATCCTGCAGGCGGTGACGCAGCGAACATCGCAGATAACGCAACATTCGTCATGGTGGGAAATGGGGAAAGCAGGTGACTGGGACCACGAAAGTTCGCAAAAAGTCCGCGAGTCTTTGCCTTCTCGATTAGTTTGTGAGGCACGCCATCAAGACAGAGTAAGAGCCTACGAGGACGACTCCTCCCTGGTCCACCTTGATTATTAGATTCCATTTAGGACTGCGCCTTTCAACCGGTGTTCTACTGCTCTACGTTAGATCCTGCTGCTACTTGTTCGGCCTTGTACGCTTCCCGTAGTCCCCTCTTTGCTTCCTCATGAGCGTCATAGACGTTCGGACGTGCGAGCACTTCTTTGTACTGGCCTAAAGCCTCTTCGCGCTTTCCTGCAACATCGTATGAGCGTCCGGCATACAAGTGAGCCATGGTTACAAGTCCGGCCTCCGCCTTATCGGTTTTGGTTGTTGCGAGAAACTCTTTCGCGGCCCTGTCATTCTGTCCGGCAATAAAAAGCGCCTCGCCGTACTTGAAGTGAATCAAGTCCATCGCTCGAGCAGCGGTTTCCTTGACCGAACGATCTCGCAGTAACTCGTCGAACGTTCCAAAGGCTTCCTTCTCAGCTTGAGCCGCACCAACAGCGTCTTTTTCTTTTCGCTTAACGGCTGCCAACGCAACCAACGCATCCGCTGTTTCCAACTTGAGAAGATAGTTCCGTGGATACTTTGCACTGAGCTCTCGTGTCAGCGGTAAGACATCAGTGAACCTTCGCTCACGTGTGTACAGCAAGATCAAAACAGTCTTCGCGTCGTCCTGGGCCCATCGACCTTCCTTGGCCACTTGTTCGAGCATAGCCAAACCTTTTTTCTTTGACCCTCGAAACCCTGAGACACCGGCAAGTACTTTGATCGGCAATGGAAGTGATCCAACTACGTACTCGTACAGCCCAATTGTTATCTGGGCGTCGACGTATTTCGGATCAAGTTTGAGCACTTCGCGATGATGATTCACCGCATCGTTGCCATCACGTAGCGCAGCAAAGTGTCGACGTTCAACTGCTTCTTCAAAGGCCGCTTTGAGTCCCTCAGTATTTGCAAGGAAGTCGAGTGCTTCGACGCTTTTGGGATCTTGCTTTAATCTCGCTTCGGCAAGACGTCGCGCCTCTCGCGTGTAGGAACGAAATTCATCAATAACCTTTGGATCAACTTTGTCGTCGCCGTTTATGTAGAACGACTCCGAACTATAGAGCGAAGACTGCAACCGACGAGTCTCGTAAAGGGTTTTAATCCAGATTCGAGCTGCGAGGAGTTGCGAGCCGCCGGGGTGATTCGGATAAAGTCGGGCGATTTCCTTGAAATCACGCTCGGCTTTGTCGTACTCAATGTTGTAAAGCGCATCAAGGCCACTGCGACGCAGTGTTTCAAAACGCGCTCTTTCGGCGTCGGATAACCATGGGGAAAGAGGCTGTTGCGCGCGTACGGAGAGAGTAACGCCCAGCAACAAGATAAATAATCCACCAAGATATTTCACTCGCTTCTCCTCAAATGTTTTTTGACTTCATTAATATTCAATTCATTACGTTCCTTCGGACGTTAGTTATCGTAAGAATTGAATTGTGTGCTTTCAACCTTCAAACGACTCCATGTATTTCACTCCTGATCCGGTGTTGAATAACACCACTCGATCCCCTTTTTCGACTTTCCCCGCATCGATCAATTTTCGCAATGCAGGTAAACAGGCGGCACCTTCCGGCGCGCAGAAGATTCCTTCCGCAGCACCTATCTCACGTGTCGCATCGATTAACTCTTCATCCGTAACCGCGACCGCTGTGCCTCCGGAGTTTCTTAAAGCATCGAGGATAAGGAAATCTCCGATGGCTTTTGGCACTCTTAATCCCGAAGCTGTCGTCGCTGCATTTGGAAACTCATCAGCGAAGCGCTTCCCTTCTTCGAACGCTCGCACGATTGGGGCACATCCGGCTGCCTGAACTGTCACCATTCTTGGACGTTTGGATCCAATCCAACCCATTTGCTCCATCTCGTCAAACGCTTTCCACATGCCTATCAGCCCTGTACCACCACCCGTGGGATAAATGATGACGTCTGGCAATTCCCAACTGAGTTGTTCGGCCAACTCGTATCCAAGCGTCTTCTTTCCTTCGACACGATAAGGCTCTTTCAAAGTGGATACATCAAACCAGCCTTCGGCTTCTTTTCTCCGACCAACTTCGGCACCACAATCCGTGATCAAGCCATCCATTAATGTGACATGCGCTCCGGTTTGCTCACACTCGACGACATTCGCGCGCGGTGTATCCTTTGGCATAAAGATGAAGCATTCAAGTCCGGCTCGAGCGGCGTAGGCAGCCAGGGCGCCGGCTGCATTTCCCGCAGAAGGTACCGCGAGTTTTGTCACTCCAAGTTCCTTCGCCATCGAAACCGCAACGGTCATGCCTCGCGCCTTAAAACTCTGCGTCGGATTCTGTGATTCGTCCTTGATGTACAACTCCGGAATCCCGACTTGCCGCCCTAGATTCCGTGCCTGCAACAAGGGGGTCCATCCTTCTCCGAGAGAGATCATGTTGCTGTCATCAAGGACTGGAAGCACTTCGCGATATCGCCACATATCCGCCCGTCGTCCTGGCAGGGATTCTTTTGTCAAAGACGTTGCCGCTCGTTCGAGGTCATAACGAACGAGTAATGGCTTTCCGCATTCAGTGCACAGGTTGTGCAACCGCTGTGCCTCGTGCTTTTTCCCACACAAGGCGCATTCGAGGTGAGTAACATACATGTCTGTTTTTCCCTTTTCTTCTAAGCTATCGCGATTTCTAGCTCGGATTAAGCCTTAAATTTTGACTGCAAAACCCAATTATCTGGTGGAAAGCTCGACAAGCGCCAGTGAGCAAACGAAGAATCTCCCGACACCTGTCAGAATCTTCTGGTGCTCATCACCGAAATCCACAAATCCTGAAAATGAAGACTTTAACGTCAGGTGAGCTTACTATTTTCGTGCCGTTCGACAAATCTGCCGACAAACGCTTATCTTGTACCTGCTAAAAATCCCCTAAAGTAATTACGACTTATCGATCATGACTATTCGCCTGCTGGCTCTTGATCTGGACGGAACGCTGTTGAACGCGCGCGGAAAAATCTCCGAGCGCAACCGTCTTGCACTGGATTTGGCCCGCCAAAATGATGTTCGCATCGCCCTGGTGACCGGGCGAAGATTTCGCGATTCGCGTCCCATTGCACTCGAACTTGGACTGGATGTACCACTAATCTCCCACAACGGTGCGTTAACAAAGCACGCTCGTACACTCGAAACGGTTTCAGTTCTGCCATTGCCCCTATCGGCTGCTCGCCAAGCGCTGGAAATTGGTCGTTCAATCGGGGCTGATCCTTTGATCAGCGATGACCACGAAGGTTTGGGTGTACTCGTTTACGACCATATCAGTGGTGACAATGCGTCAGCGCAGATGTACGTCTCGTGGGCTCGTAGACTTCACGGCGATGAAGACGGCAAAAACGCAGTACGCCAGGTTGACTCACTCGATCATTACCTGGACCATGATCCGATCCACCTGGCGTTCTCAGGAAGTTGCGGGAAGATGGACCAACTTGAGTCGCTGCTCAATGAACAGATGACTGGCTCGGTTAAGGTGCTCTGCACAAAATATCCTGAGCAAGATTTTACACTGCTGGACGTTTTGAATACCGCCGCCTCCAAGGGTGCGGGTGTTGCAGCAGCTGCCTCGGAGCTTGGATTTGCGACCGAAGAGATTATGGCGGTTGGCGATAATTACAACGATCTTGAAATGCTGCTCTTTGCCGGTACAGGAGTAGTGATGGCTAATGCGCCTCAATCGTTGCGCGAAGTAGCAGGCTTATACCCAACAGCTTCAAATCTGGAAGATGGTGTAGCCCTGGCAATTGAACGGTTCATACTTAATCAGGAATCACTGAGTCTGAAGTCGTAAAGGATTTGACTTCGACTATTTTCAACGAGGAGACAACATGGCAAATAGAACAGCTGTTATTCAAACTAACAAAGGGACTGTCCGCGTCGAACTTTTGGAGAGCGATGCGCCCAAGACTACAGAGAATTTCATTAGCTTGGCCCAACGCGGTTACTACGATGGAATTATTTTTCACCGCGTCATCAAAAACTTTATGATCCAGGGTGGCGATCCAACAGGAACCGGGCGCGGCGGAGAATCGGCCTGGGGCGGACGTTTCAATGACGAGATCGACTCCTCGTCACACGTATATAAAACCGGATACAAAGCTGGAACGATGGCAATGGCGAATGCTGGTCCAAACACCAACGGCTCGCAGTTTTTCATCATGCACGTCGATTATCCGCTGCCACCCAGTTATACAATTTTCGGACGCGTCACTGAGGGGCAGGACGTAGTGAACGCCATTGCTACATCAGCGACTGGTCGCGATGATAGACCAGTTGAGGAGATCAAGATGGAGAAAGTTACGATTGAATAATCGTGATCAGTTGTTCGGTCAGCTCTTTTCACACATTGCCTTCGGTCGTTGGTGGGACCCCGACTGCGTTTGGAACACCACCAGCGGCAGTTGGTGGATTGGTTCAGATCTTGTCTACTGAAGGTGTTTAGTCAGCAGTGCGCGCGAAGCGCCGGAGGAGAGCCCTTGACGAGGCACATCACAACGGTCGAGCGCCGTGGCCAAGACGCGTTGTGAACTGCAAAGCTCGGATTGCCTGGGTAACATAGTTCTTCGCTTTCCTCACAGCATCTTCAAGACTTTCTCCCTGGGCCAGGAACGAGGCAATTGCTGCCGACAAAGTACAACCCGAGCCGTGGACTTCACCCACATCGACAAAGTCTTCGCGCAACTCCAATTTCGTTCCCTCTTGACTCATGAACAGATCATATGCCTGCGCTGAATCCTGATCGCGCATTGCAAGTTTCATGTGGCCGCCCTTTACCAGAACAGCGCGTACTCCGAGGCCTAGGATCTCTTCTGCCGCGGATCTCATATCAACTTCGTTCGAGATCTTGAAACCGGCAAGTCGTTCTGCTTCCGGAATGTTTGGCGTAACGATTCTGGCGAGCGGTAACAATTCTATTCGCAGAATCCTGGCAGCATCGTCACCAATAAGGTCATGACCAGAAGTGGAGACCATGACGGGATCAACTACCGGAGCTGGCAATTCGCTATCTCGAAATAATCTCGCCACCTCCGACACAATCTCGGCTGTTGGCAACATTCCTGTTTTGACTCCAGCTACGACGTAGTCTTGAATGATCGGGTCAACCTGCGCACACACAGTTTCGGGTGTTTGATTAGAAACACCAAAAACGCCAATAGTGTTCTGGAATGTGATTGAGGTAAGCGCCGCCGTAGGAAAACAACCCAGCGCTACAAAGGTTCTAATGTCTGCGATCGCTCCAGCACCACCTGAAGGATCTAGACCTGCAATCGTCAACGCAACAGGTTTGGGAGTCTTCAGTGTGGAGTTCACGGGATTAGCGTAACAGAAGTTAGTAGCTCGTTACTTCTATCCGAACCACGATTGTGTGAGTTCTTAAGATCTTGTTTTGCTTTCTGACAAAGTTTTAAGCGGTAAGAACGAGTAGTCGATGCTTGCACTCCGGCAGGAGTGCAATGTTTATAGCCCGCCGACGAATAGCTGCTCCTGCACTCCGTTTAGGAGTGCAATGTCTATAAATCACGAGAGCGAGAGCCTTGGTTATGCTGCGGACATACATTGCACTCCTAACGGAGTGCGTATCCTTGTTCTTTTCTTGATCTATAAACATCGCACTCCTAACGGAGTGCGCGTCCATGGGACCTTACGTCAACTATAGACGTGTGACATCAACTGACGATCCCTTTGTCCTCTGTCGCACAGCAGCAAAGTTAGAATTTGGTTCGCTCAAACCGATGCTTGATCTCGATGACCGTCTGGTGCAGGTTTGGGGAATCATTCAACAGTCTGATCGCGGCAACACCTTTTGCTCCAACTGCAAAACATTCATCGACGTGCTCAATTGAGATGCCTCCAATAGCTATCACCGGCACTCCATCTGATTCGTCCACCACTTCTCGTAAACGCTTTAGCCCTTGGGGCTCTCCAAAAGCTCGTTTCGATTCCGTTTCAAAGGCTGGGCCAAAAACAATAAAGTCTGCACCGTGGTTTCTGGCCGTGTGAGCTTCTGCCAACGAATGAGTCGAAGCGCCAATAAGAAAGTCCGTTCCACAGATCTTGCGAACCACTTCCGCATCCATTGAATTTGAAGTTAGATGCACTCCATTCGCACCTGATGCGAGCGCAACGTCAAATCGATCGTTTACGAGGAGTTTCGTCGGAGTCTCGCGCACAATTAGAGCTGCGCGTCGCGTTAGCTCATAAAGCGCACGCGCGCTCAAACTCTTTTCACGTATTTGAATTAGTGAAACGTTTGCAGCGACCGCTGACTTAATCTGATCCAGAACGGCGAGGAATTCGGGATCTTCAGGAGTTGTTTTGGATGTGGTCTTGCCGCTCGTTATCAGATAAATCATCGGAAGTGAAAGGTCGATCGGCATCTTTACTCGCGGTATTAGTTGTTTCTAACTGGAGGGCACGCACGGTTTGTTTGAAATTGAAGATTTCCCAGAATGCGATTCCAAGATTCAGGAGTCCGACTCCAGTTACTGCACCGCGCACCCAACCGGAAGCCACCACGGTCTGTAGTCCTTGAATTCCAGTCTTACGAGCAGCATATAGCAGAAAATAGTTGTTGCCCCAATCGCTGAGACCCCACATTCCCTGCGGCCACCACGGCAACACCGTCAAGAAGATGCCTATCTCTATACAAAGGATTATGTAGAAGACAACACTCAGTCTTGCTGACATGGAGGACCTTCTCTGCGAGTCGCTAGCGCTGGAGCCTAAATCTTCACTCACCGACTAAGCACTTTCTTGCTTCTTTTTCTTTAGCAGGTTGAGTTTGTCACCCACTTCACGATAAGAAACATCCACTCCGTAGACTTCCGTGTAGAGCTGATGAGCATTTGTTATATCACCCAACTCTTCGTAAGCCGACGCAAGTTCGTAACGCAACGCCTGGTACTCGTCTTCACTGTGACCAGGTGCAGCCAGACCCTTCTTAAACCACATGACTGCCGCTTCTGGCATGCCTTTTTGCAGGAAGCTATGACCGAGCATATTACAACATTGTAAGAATCGCGAGGTACCGTCTCCCGGCTTAACCAGCGCGACTGAAGTTTGAAACTCCTGGATGGCCTCGTCTATGAGATCCATCTCCTTATAGGCCGTTCCCATGTTGTAATGAGTCTCGAAATCCTCATGACCGCGATCGTCTTCTTCAGCAACCCGAAACTCTTCAAAGAGCTCTGCAAGTCCTGCGTCAATACCGGCGCTAACTGGTACCTCGGCCGACGCCTGGCTCGCACTCGCCCCAAGTTCCACATCGTTTGCGGGGAGTGAGGCGAAACTCATGTCAGCTTCAACGGCAACGCGATCCTGGCCTAACTCCTGCGCTCCACCAAACTCGATTACAACAGGTGCAGCCGTACTGCCACTCGTGGCGGCATCAAGCTTTTCCCGGCGCGTGACGATGTCCGGATGCGAACCAAATTGCCGCTCAAGCATCTTCAGCGTGTCGTCAGCGATGTCGACGTAACCTTGAGTAATATAGAAATCAACACTCTCTAGTTCCTGACGCATCATCGCGTCCTGACGTTCTTTATCAGCAGCGACACTACTGTCGGCCGAATTCGTTTCTATTTCAGCTACATCGGCGAAACTAACTTCTTCAAAACTAACCGGCGTAGACGCCTTGGATGCCTGATCTGTTACCTCATTTAGATCTGCGAAAGACGAGGTTGGGTCAGCAATGACTTGTGCGGAAGCAGCGTTAGTTTCAAATTCGACGACTTCAACCGGGCTCGGTGTCTCTTCCTCATCTTCGACTACAGCAAAGGTCTCAAACTGCGGAACCTCATCGGCTGACGCCTCTGGGGTGGACGCAAACTCTTCGGCAGGTTCTTCCTGTAAGCCACCAATTAGATTTAGACGATCGAGGTAACGCTGCTCGTCCGGTGCCAAACGTACTAATTGAGTGAGCGCATAACGTTCCTCATCAACCAACTCTGCTGCTTCAGCTGCTTCGGCCAACCGTTCAAGCGCGCTGCGTAACGCATCCATATCACGTTGCCACCAATGAATTCGCACGAGCATGCGGAGGGCCGGGACGCGATCAGGATCACGTTCGAGTACCTTGTTGACCAGTTCGAGAAGATCCCTCTCTTCTCTGCCCGCAAGCATCCTCTCGATTACACTTTCGAGAATGCGAACCGTCTCGTCTATTTCGCCGGCTTTGAGATACAGTCGCGCAACTGGCAGTACCTGGAGATAATTTGCCGCATCCTGAAGCATCAACATCGTGGTCGCGCGTTCAGCGCCATGCGGATCTTCCGCCTCCAGATAAGCTCGGGCCAGCATCGACACGAGTTCCTTATCATTCTCACGACCCTTAACTACATTCTCCAGGACCTCCGCAGCTTCGTCAGCGGTGGCACGGGCGATATGTGACTCAAGTTGACCACGAAGAGCGTCGACATCATCAGGTACGAGTTGGAGAGCTTTGTTATAGGCGTGCAGAGCGAGTTCAAGAGAACCAGTCTGATAAAGACGATTTGCTGCCTGAACGTAAGCACTCGATGCTTCCCGACGCATACTCTCTTTCAAGTATCCGTCGGCGAGTTTCAAACGAATGTCTGTATTATTGGGATCAAGGTCGGCAATGCGGTGGAGAATATCGAGCGCTTTCTTGTTGTCGCCTTGGCGGGTGTAGCCATCGGCGACAGTTAGATACTGAGCACGTGCATCGACTACAAGGCCCTGGTTTGCGTAGAGCTCAGCCAGTTTGCCAGCCACGATCGGATCTTTAGGTCGCAATCGCTCGATCTTCTTGTACATCGCGATTGCTTTAAGATTGAACTCCTGCGCCCGGTAGTGCTCCGCAATACGCTCAAAACAGGTTATGGCTTCCTGCTTCTTGCCAGCGCGCACATAGAGATCGCCCAGCATGTTCAAGGTAGTCAGATCATCGACGTCGTTATCAACGATCTGTCGATACTCCTTGATCGCTGCGTTGATCTTCCCTTGCGACAGGAATTTCTCGGCGGCCTTTAGGACCTTAGCTTTTTCGAAAGCCATCAGAGATATTATGTATCAATTAATTACGGCGGCGGCGTCAATCGTAGCGGCGGGCAGCGGGACAAAGCTATCAAGATAAGCGCTTGTCAACATTCCACTTTCCTTACCCCGGGACAAAGCCGTCTGATACGCTAACACGCGAAAATAAAGGGTGTCAACGCAAGTATTTTTGAAGTACTGCGTCATTTTTTCAGAAATACGCAATGGCAAACACTGTAATGTACAAAGCTTAACCTGAATAACGTGCTGAACGAAGCACAAACGAGGGTCAGATTGACTCAAAGACTCGTTATTGCCGATGTACAGAGCATGGATGTCGTTTATTTAGGATCAGTAGTCAGCTTCGGCTACCAACATAACACGCACACCTAAGGGAATTCTTTCAAAAGCTATGGAGAGCAGCCAACAAGTTTCGTCGTCGGAGCACACCCAACGACCGCTAGCGGCCCTGGGCCAAACGACGGCGCTTACGGGCCTTGCACTTTACTCGGCGTTTGCACCTCATTCTGTGGCTGCAAGCTCAATCGCAATTGGTATCGCAGGGTTGGGCTGGCTCATCAGAACTGTCGGGACCGGAAAGTTGGGCCTCAAAAAGTCGAGGTTCGACCTGATCATCTTTTTGTCAATCGTTTGGACCACCGCGTCCTCAATTCTGTCGATCGAGCCTAACATCAGCTTGAGAAAGCTTGGCGCTCTTTGGACTGTCTTTATTTTCTATTTGGTTAGAGCAGTTGTTCCCAGGAATTTCGTCATACCTTTGGTTTCAATCCTCAGCCTCTCGGCTGTTGTTGGCAGTCTCTACAGTGTGTTCGACTTGATACGTGGTCGCGGAATAGTTGTCGAAACGATCACCAGCTCGAGTCCTTTTAACCAGATCGCACTCCAATCGGGAGACACAATCTGGCGCATTGGTAAAACTCGGATCTATTCAACGGCAGAAATAGATCAAGCGCTTAAAAACGCCACGCCCGGAAGTCCTCTCACAATCGCCGTTATCTCGCGTGGGGAACATGTCGAGAAGGAAATTCGAACACCCTCGGCGAGTGAATCTTCCGGGATCACAGGAACCACCTCAAATCACCGGTTTCGCGCCTCGGGCTGGACCAGGCATTATCAAACATTTGCGGATCTGCTTTTGATTATCGCACTACTAACACTCGGTATCGCACTGGCCCATTTGCGCAATCATGGTCCAAACCGCTTGTTTGGAATAGCGATTACGGCTGCTTTGATCCTAGCTGTAGGTTTAGCACTGACTGCTATGCGCACGGTGATGATCGCGGCATTTATTGCTGCGTGCTTGATTGCGTGGCGTTCACTACGAGGCGTTGCAAAAGTCGCATTTACGTTTGCGCTGTTCTTTGTCTTGGCGTTCGGGGCGGTAGTAGTCTGGCAAACAAGAGCTCAAAACGCGCTCATGTTATCGGACGACAGTTCTTCTTTGCGTCTTCAAATAGCGCGCGTGGGTATGTCAAGAGTTTTGATCCATCCGGTCTTCGGCCATGGCATGGATGCAATGAAGCGGCATTGGACAGAATGGGGCTTTCCAGGCAAAGACATGCTGCACCTTCACTCCACTCCGTTACAACTGGCGTTCGACCGCGGACTGCCAATGCTCGCACTCTGGCTGTGGCTGATGATTGCGTTCTGGCTCTACATCTCAGACGCAGAACGCCTCGCTCGTGATCTCAGTGACACAAACGTATATGGGTTGATACTCGGAGCGTTAGGAGCACTCACCGGGTTCCTTTGCAGTTCCCTAGTTAATTACAACTACGGCGATGCTGAGGTGGCGATGCTGTTCTGGTGGCTGATGGGTATTGCTCTGGTGCTCGGCGATTCACTGATGGACCAGAGAGCGTAAAAATAACTTCGGGGCAGTTGGTCAGAAGTTTTTAGCTTCCGCCTACTGCCCCACTCTCATTTCAATCTAAATGTAGGTTTACTTCGCTTCCTCACTTTCAACACGCAGGTTGTTTGTCACACCAAACGTTCCTGACACGCGATTGGCTGCAAATGTCGCCAATGTCTTATCACCGGAGGTAGCAACAACACCTTCAAGTGCTACCCGACCGTGGTCCACAATTATGTGGAGCGACGGGTTTCCACCTTGCAGGTAACGATAAAGGCCGCCAGTGCGCGCGATAGAACGATAAACAGCTACACGTGTTTGATCGTCAAAGCGCGACAGCGGCAACACCTTGATGTTGTTAACGACCTGCGCAACTCCAGGAAGTTTTTTCACAACACGCTCTGCACTGGATCGAGTTGTGGACCGGACAACCTGACCGTATAGAGTTACTGTTCCGCCATTGATCTTATACGCCAAATTGTCGAAAACACCGTAATACGGCAGCATCACCAATTCGTGACGCACCTTTTTCGCGAGCTGCGTATCATTGGCTTTGGTATCAGCCAGCGCAATTGCAGGAAGCACCGTTAACAAGATCGCAGCACTAAGTGTCAACAAACTTGTTTTGAAAATTCTCATCTTCATCTCCATCTTTTCCCACCAGGGAAATTCCATTCTGCCAACGCAAAATGCGTTGGCAGTTTCATAGCTTACTTAGATGTATCCCTGCCGACAGACTTGGTTACAATCTGGTCACGATTGTTATACGTATTGCTACGAAACTGATCTAGGCTTCAAAATTCGAGCAACCCAAGACGGTGTCGCGTTTTTAGAAATTGTGAGGCTTCCTGCTTTTGTTTTTTTGACCATCACCCATTACGATTTGGCCTATGACTCGACCACAACCATCCGAATCTGCTCCCTACTACTATCGTTACACCGACCTGATCACTACCGACGACATTGTTCCAACACTCCGCGCTCAGCTCGAGGACACGCTCGGATTTCTTTCGAGCATATCCGAAGAAAAATCGCTTCATAGTTATGCACCCGGGAAATGGACCATTCGTGAGGTACAAAATCACGTAAACGATACGGAACGCGTTTTTCTTTATCGCGCATTTTGGTTCGCACGAGGATTTGATGCACCGTTACCCGGTTACGACCAGGACGTTTGTGTCGCGTCTGCCAGCGCGAACAATGTTGCCTGGGCCAGCCTCGTGGAGGAATTTAAGAATGTTCGGTCGGCCAGCCTGTCATTCTTCGAAAGTTTGCCTGAGAACGCGTGGTCTCGCAGCGGTATTGCGAGCGACTTCCCCTTCACGGTAAACGCGTTGGCCTACATCCTTGCAGGCCATCTCGTCCACCATACGAATGTGCTTAAAGAGAGATACTTAACCGCCAAACCGATCTTGGGCTGAACAGTCTAGAGTTTCACGGAAGCCCGAAAGAATGAGAGATTGAGCATCGGAGCGGCTTTGCAGCAAAAGTCTGAATAGGAACTAACAGCGCCAAAGGCGCGAAGTATGAGAGCCAGGAGCAATCCCGATTCATCGGGAGTCCCCCTGGGTTGGTCAGTCTCCATTGCGCAGCTCGAAAGAGCGTAATAACTAGGCTTAAAAATAACGATATTTCGCACTTTCAGTGCTGTCGTAAATTGCTGCGACCCTGACTTTCATATTTCGCGCCGCTGGCGCTACTCGTCCCGCTAATCGGACTTTTGAGGCAAAGCTATTGTGTTCTTTTACCTCATCGGTGTAATCTAAATACCTGCGGAACAACTCACTTCGGCGTTCTCAATCCGCGGGCCCCATAAATCCAATAACCCGAACTTCCAGGAGGGTCGCAATGAAGAGGTGCCCGAAGTGTGAGTTTCTCTATGAAGACGACCAGAGCCTCTGCGACATGGATGGAATTCTGCTCGTTTTCGACGGTCGAAAGCTACCAAGTCCACAATCCGGCCGCACTCCGACTAAACCTCAAGCCAAGAACAGAATAGTAACGGCACTTGCAGCGTTTGTTCTGGCTTCCGTGCTCTTCCTTGTTTATTACGTCTCGACTCAGAGGCACTCAGGTGGGGTTAACTACACTCCGGCAAGTAGTTCGAGTACTTCAACAGTTCCGACTCGCGACAACGCAAACGCCGCGGCTCCCGCAAGTTCAACGTCCAGTGATAGTTCATCCGCTGGGACAGTTGAAATCAAAAAGAGCAAAGAGGCGACAGAATCAAATGTCGCTCCCAAAGACTCCAATCCACAACCAGTGAGTACTCAACCAGCCGCAGCGCCACCAGCAGAAAAGAAGCCGGCGATTAAACCAAAGTCGACTCAACCAAAGAGTTCGAAACCATCAAACAGTGAGGCAAATAAAGATGATTCCAAAATCGGTTCGCTCTTGAAAAAGACCGGCCGCATACTTAAGAAGCCTTTCCAGCGCTAAACTCTTCTCACTTAACGATACTTGCCGAGAACTTCACCGAGCGCGAGTATTTCCCAGACGATAAGTCGTTACCTTCGTCGACACCACTAACCACATCGCCCTCAACTTTGTAGTCCTTTAATTTGTTACTGGTGCTTTCCTGATATTGACTCGGGTGAAAACGCACCCACATTCCGTCGCCATCAATGACATACTCCAACCCTCGAATTTGTTCGCTTTCCAGCATGGCTGGCTCTTTCACCTCCGCAGCTACTTTGTCGGACGGAATTGGCTTGTCAGTGAGAAAAATTACTATTGACTCGTTACCAAAGCGAACTGCACGACCTGCATATGCATACTTCAATTCAACAACCTCGCCTTTCGCAGTGTAACTGCCAACGGCTTGTCCGACCCTTATCCCTCCCGGCTGAGCTTCCAAGGTGGGCGACGGTGATGTCGTTGTGGTTGCCGATGATGCACTGTTTGTTTGCTGAGGAGTTTTCTGTTTGTTAAATGCACATGAGGTGGAAATTATGGCGGTAGCCAAACAAAGCACAGCTAAAACGGAGTTTTTCATAGGTGCTCCTTCAAAATTCCCTGCGCCGGTTCTCACGGCGAGAAATTCATTCGTTGGATACGAGGACGCACTGATCTTTCAGGCATAATAAACAAGATGAAACGTTGCCCCCATTGCCAATTCATTTATCCGGACTCGGATGAAACCTGCGATTTCGACCAAACAACGCTCGAGGTCGTTGACGACGCCACCATTGATGCAGCAACCGCTCCTGGGTCTGCGCTCTCGGAGGCAATCACACCTTCAAAGGCAACTTTACCAAAACGAAGCCGGAAGATTGTTCCAATTGCTGTCGTCTGTGGACTCTTCATTATTTTGATGGTACTCGGAGTTTCGGTCATTGCGCTCAAACGTCAACGTGTCAAAACTTCCGTTGTCCAGAACTCAGGCCCAGCTCCAACGATACCAGTGATCGTGGCCCAGCCACCTCAGGTGACAGAAACGCCACTGCCGTCGCCTTCTCCAGAGTCATCGCCTGACCCCTCGCCGGTTATTGCCAAAAGTTCTCCATCTCCACCTAGATCCTCAACCTCCCGAACCGAAGTTAGTACGGGTCCGGTGTCAACGAGTACAGAGGTAGCTGCAAAGAAATCGGGAGGTAAGCCGGTAATCTTATTGACCAGCGGTGGACGATTGGAGGCTGACGAAGTCTGGCGAACCAAAGAAGGTATCTGGTACCGTCGGGATGGTATGGTGACTCTATTGAAGCGCAATCGCGTGAAATCAATCGTGAACCAGTAATTTTCCACTTGATTGACGACTCCCGGTATCTAATCATATCGCTGCTATTCAAAACCGACTTGATAAGTAAACCTCGCGAATAACATTAACCCAAAACATGGAGCGCAATTATGAAATCATCTGCTTCGTTACTCGCTCTGGTTCTGTTGTTCAGTGTGGCCGTCTCGTGCCGGTTGGCTGAAAGTCTTACGGGTGACAAAAACGCAGGGACCGTTAGTACTCTTTGGACTGACGTTCCGCCATATCCCGGAGCTTCTAAGTCAGACCTTGAGATTCCCCTTGGTGCAAGACTCGCACTTCGTGCGATGATGCAAGGTAAAATCAATTTCATCTCGTTTAGGACGGACAAGTCTGCGCAGGAAGTAAAGGACTTTTACTCGAACGATCGAATGAAGTCTGCAGGTTGGACTCCAAATGAGAAAGGTTGCGTCGGCGATAGCGACGACTCAACCAACCATGGGGCAATATGTCTTTTCGGCCGTAAGGACACTGGTAAGGACGAGGGTCTCGCGATAATCCTTGCTCAGGATGAAAAAAGTAAAGAAACGAATATCTTTTACGCACGAATTGATTTAACAAAAGAACCTACACGTTAACGTGTACACTATTCATTTCTAAATCCAGCTGGAGAAACGTCGATGGCAAATAATGCTGTTTACGACGGAAACGATCCCCTCGACTACTCCACCTCCATGTGGTCCCTCTCTGCTTCACTGCAGCCTCCTTCCTCAATGGTGAAAGTTGACATTGCGGGTGGGAGCCATCGCGGACACGTCAGGAAAAACAACGAAGACCATTATCTCGCAGTCAGGGTTTACCGATCGCTGCAAGCGATCTGTACCAACGTTGAAGACCCTGCCGTAAAACCAGGCTTTGAAGAAACCGGCTACGGCATGGTCGTTGCTGACGGGATGGGAGGAATGGCGGCCGGTGAAGTCGCGAGCAGAATGGCCCTGTGCAAGTTGGTAGAACTGGTTGTGGACACACCTGCATGGATCATGAAGCTCAACCACCGCGAAGACCTCGAGATGGTTATGCAACGCATGACCGATCGTTTCCGACTGGTTGACGTCGCAATCAGAGAAAAAATGGAGAGCAACGCGTCACTCGCAGGAATGGGTACTACTCTTACCGCAGCGGCATCGCTTGGTGCACACCTTTTTATCGGACACATCGGTGATTCTCGCGCCTATCTTTTGCGCGCTAAAAAACTCCATCAATTGACCAAAGACCACACGCTGGCCCAGGCGTTAATCGACGCAGGAATTACCACTCGCGACCAGCCTGATCAGCATCGCACCCGTCACGTGTTAACAGCTGCGTTAGGTTCACTGGGAAAGCCAACGGATCCCCAGGTTCAACGAATAGACCTCATGAACGGTGATCAAGTTTTACTCTGCACTGATGGACTAACCGAAATGGTAAAGGAAGATGTGATCTGCTCAGCCTTGTTGGAGGCCGACACATCAGCGAGTGCGTGCCAAACCCTGGTTGATCTCGCGTTGGCAGGAGGTGGCACAGATAACGTCACCGTAGTACTGGCGCGATACGAGTTCCCCCCACACTATATTCAGAGCGACCCGGCAGAGATCACAGAAAGTTAGATCGAATTAGGCGAGCTGCTGTTAGCGGAGCAAATAAAGGAACCGATGACTGGTTCAGCGGTTAAAAGTGCAGACACATTCGGAGGTTGAGTCGTATGAAGCGCACCTATCGAACCAGGCTGACTATGGGTATTGTTATCACTTGCGCGATATACCTGACAGCAGCCCAGACCTATTCCAACTCGCTTATTGGACAGGATCCAAATAAGTCTTCGAATTCTCCAACTCAAACTAGTGATCCCGCCAGGAGTTGTGACGATCTACGTAGCACGGTACAGAAACTCAATCAGGAGGTTGATCGTCTTCGTAGACGACTAACCGATCTTGAGCGCGATAGACTTGTGAATACTATTCAGGATCAGCTTACGAAAGAAGAACAACGTGGGGAGGGTCTGCAACAACATCTCCTGGACATCGCCGAGAAAGAGGCCCCGCTTCAGAGCCGCCTGGACCAACTTACGCAACAACTGCGTCCGGAGCGAATTGAGGCCATGATGGCAGGAGTCGGTTCCCTACGCCCTGAAGAAGCACGTGAAGAAGTGAGGAAACGTCTGACAAATGATCGAACACGAGTGCAAACTCAACTCGATCTGCTGCGACAGGATCGTGTTCGTACGCAAGCTTCCCTGGTGACTACTGACTCTTCCATCCAACGACTAAAACAGAAATTGGCAGAAGCTCTTAGAAACTAACTCTCACTGAGAGTTCTCAGCCTTGTCAGCAACAAATTCAACTTTGATGTTGGCACCACCTGTCGACTGCGCACTGATCGTCAAACGATCGATTGATTTTCCATCGTTACGCAAAAATAACTTGCCGGCACCTGCAGCGTTTCCGCTAACGATACCACCGGTAATCTCCAGGTTTATGCCTTCACTTAAAGACTTTCCCAGTGACCAACGCCCAGTAGCTGACAGCTGAAGGTCAGCATAGAGAATGATATTTGCGTCTCCGTTCTCTCTCAAGATAACTAGCACGGCGTTGATCTTGTGTTTATCAACTCGTGATTCAATAGTTCCTTGACCCTTCGCCGTTGTTTCCAGGGATTTCAACTCCTGGGAGGAAGCAATGCCAGGCAACAGGAAAGCAAGCATCAGGGCGAAAACAAACTTCGGTAAGATTCTAATATTCAAGGTGTGCGTCCTTTCGTTTTGCGCAACAGCGTAAAGCGTGGTCGACTCTTCAGGCAAGCAAACTTTTACCAAACCACGTTTACGAGCAGTCTGCTCACAGGGTTTCCAATGCACCAAGACTGATTATGTCTCTTTGTAGGGCAAATACCTACAAGGGAATGCGTCATCTTCTGACAGGAAAATCATAGTTGCAGTGATTGAATACGAAATGGGATCAGAGGACACTGTCGATGTCCTATGCGCGTGGAGGAATGGCAGTATTTGAGGGAACTTAAGATTGTTGTTGCAGATGATTCCACCATTGTTCGAGAGCATCTCAAACGTGCCTTTGCACAAGTTGAGGGCTGCGTGCTCATCGGAATGGCGGAAGACGGAGCTGAGGCGACCAACATGGTCCGTGCACTCAAGCCCGATGTCGTTGTGCTAGACATTTCGATGCCCCACAGAAGCGGTATCCAGGTTCTCCGAGATATTAGAGACGAAGATCCAAATGCGGTAATCATTATGTTTACCGCCGATCCTTCTGTCCTTCTGCGTGATGTTTGCCTGGAGGCTGGCGCGAACTTCTATCTGGACAAGTCACAGCTCCAGGAACTCATAGAAATCTGCGAAGATCAGCTGGTTCAGAATTGAAAGCCACTGCTCGAATATTGCGCTGACCAATCTTTCCTGCGAGAAGAGGTCAGTGCCACGCTGGGTGCTCGCGTACGTTTGAAGGGGACAACGCGAGTACCCGGCGCAGTTATTAACTTTCCCTGCCCCATACCTCAGCATCTCCCACGATTAACTTCGGACCTAAGTTTTTCCACATCGATTCCTAAGATCAACCCCGTTCGTCCAAGAGACTTCGGGGTGCTCGCCATGTCGCCAAAGTTCATTTGGGCATATTTCGATAATCGAACCTGCTCACTTCTGCTACAATCCCACAACTTTTGCCGGGATGAGCCTCCTTATGAACCTTTCCAAAACTGTTAGCCTGGTAGTCGCCATCGGTTTGTTGACAATCGTGGCGCTGGCTGTTGACCTTCCAGGAACATTAAGCCAGGCACAGAATGGACGCCCTCAGAATCAAGGTCCGCCACCGCCTGCCACACTCGGACTTGAACGGGGTTATGACGAATTCTCTACGCCTGACTTTAATTTAAAGCTGGTCAAAGCATCACAAACCGTTGCCGCGTTGCAACCCAAATCGGCTAACGGCTTCGACTTCACACCAAATGATCGCCTCGAGAGAAGAGCCTCGGACGGTTTTCATCATCTGGGTGATCTGACTTTTCGTGTTCGGAGCGCTAGCGGAGACCCGTGGAAGAGCTACGACACTGCGACCGCAAGAAAGCCCGTATCTCCAGTTACAGTCAGCGCGCCGGCTCTAGCTGCAGCCGACCTAACTCCAACACTGCCTGCTGACAACCCTTTACAAATTATTCGTTCATGGACAGTACAAGACGGACGACTCGCACTTCATTTTGAAATTAAGAACAAGTCGGACAAGGCAGTGGAGATTGGGGCTCTTGGAATTCCAGTTGTCTTTAATAATCTAATTACCGGACGTTCACTCGAAGAGGCCCACGAGAAATGCTCATTCTCAGATCCTTATGTCGGGCTTGACGGTGGTTACTTGCAAGTCACCAGACTCAGTGGCAAAGGCCCTGCACTTGTGGTTACGCCGGAACGGAATACGCCGTTTGCCGCTTATCAACTGCTGACTGAACCGATGCGTCCCAATCAAACTTTTGAAGGGACATTTTCCTGGATGGTCCAATCGCAAGCGTACGCCGAAAACGAATGGAAAGACGCTCAGCCATGGAACCCGGCCACCTCAATAAAGCTTGAACCCGGCGCGAGTACGAGCTATGGACTCAAGTTCCTGCTGTCAGACGAAATTCGAAATATTGAAAAGACACTAGCAGCCAACGACCGCCCAGTGGCTGTTGGCATACCGGGATACATCTTGCCGATGGATCTCGACGGTCAGCTGTTCTTGAACTCAAAACGAAAAGTAACTGCAACTATGGTCGAGCCAGCCGGCTCCATCGCCATTCGCGAAGAGAAACCCAGCGCTAATGGTTGGAAGAAATATCTAGTACGCGGTTTAAAGTGGGGACGCGCTCGTCTATCGTTGACTTACGACGACGGTGCAAAGCAGTCCATCAGTTACTACGTCATCAAACCGTCATCACAGGCAGTCGCGGATCTCGGAAATTTTTTGATGACGAAGCAGTGGTTCGTTGATGCCAATGATCCGTTTAAGCGAAGTCCGTCCGTAATGAGTTACGACCGAGAGTTGAACAAGATCGTCACGCAGGATAGTAGAGTTTGGATTGCGGGACTTGGAGACGAAGGTGGCTCCGGCTCGTGGCTTGCCGCAGCAATGAAGCAGTTTGGCCAACCCAGGAAAGACGAACTCGAAAAATACGAGCAGTTCATCGACAAAGTGCTCTGGGGCGGGTTGCAGTACAAAGACGGTAATAATAAATATGGTGTTCGTAAAAGTCTCTTCTTTTACTCGCCTACAGATGTACCCGGCTTTCAGTATGACCCTTCACTCAATTGGACCACCTGGACCAGTTGGAAGAAAACTGACGCAGAGTCAATCGGCCGTGGCTACAACTATCCGCACGTCGTCGCCGCTTACTGGGCTATGTACCGGCTAGCTAGAAATCATACCGGGCTAGTTAATAACCATCCGTGGGATTGGTATCTAGAACAGGCCTATCAAACGACCAAATTCATGTTTAGTCGTGGGGCGAATGGTCGCCGCCGAGTTGGTTATGTTGAGCTGGGCTTGATGGAAGGCGACATTGTCCTATCGGTGCTGAAGGACCTTAAGCTCGAAGGTTGGAACGACAAGGCAAACGACGTCGAGGCTCTGATGAAGGAACGCGCTGAGCGTTGGAAGAAAGAAGCTTACCCATTCGGAAGTGAGATGGCATGGGATTCGACCGGACAAGAAGAAGTATACGCCTGGTGCAAATACTTCGGATTTGACGACAAAGCCGTCGTCTCACTCAATTCGATTCTCGGTTATATGCCGACCGTTCCTCACTGGGGCTACAACGGTAACGCACGTCGTTACTGGGATTTTCTTTATGGTGGAAAGATCAGACGTATTGAGCGACAGCTTCACCATTACGGATCTGGTCTAAACGCGATTCCGGTTCTCTCGGAATACCGGGAGCATCCCGATGACTTCTATCTTTTGAGAGTCGGATACGGCGGAACAATGGGCGCCCTCAGCAACATCGACCCTGATGGGTTTGCTTCGGTCGCTTTCCATTCATTTCCTTCGACGCTGAAGTGGGATCCATATAGTGGAGACTACGGTCCAAACTTCTATGGTCACGCGTTTAATGTTGCCACTTACATTGTGAACCATCCCGATTTTGGCTGGCAGGTTTTTGGTGGGAACAGCAAACGTTCTGGCGAATGGCTCAAGGTACAACCGCTCGACTCCTTTAGAATGCGAGTTTATGTCGCACCGCGCGGTTTGTGGTTGACCCTGGATGCCGGCAACTTTGAGAGTATCGAGGTTAACACTCGTACAAATGCTGTTCGTATTGGGTTGGCTCCTGCAACCACAAATACACCCAACGCGAGACTTCGCATTGAGCAGCCAGCAAAAATCGCGAGTGTGGGTAGTTACAAACCTCGGCAGCAAGTAACGAAGGAGCGCGAGGCATACACCATACCGCTACAAACTCGTACGACCTGGATTGAATTGTCTGACAAGTGATCTCATCTGTTGAATTTGTTCGGTGCCTGCCTTATCCTCTCGCGCAACCGAATCGCATTAGTCGGTTCGTCAAATTTGAAGTCCTTTCGAAAAACGGTAACGAAGACTGTTGCCAACAAAAATGACTCTGGGCACGGAATGGGTTATTGACGCCGGCGGATGTGACCCCGGCGCTCTCGCGAATCTCCAGCAACTACAAGCGGTTTTTCAGCGCATCATTTCAGATCTGGATCTGCACGTCCTGGGTGAGATTGCCTGGCGTCAGTTTTCAACTACTGGTGGCCTAAGTGGCCTCGCTTTACTTTCAGAATCACACCTTGCCTGCCACACTTATCCGGAATTTGGTGCCGCCACCTTCAATCTTTATTGTTGTCGTGAACGTACGTCCTGGCCGTGGGTGGAAATGCTTTCCGAAATGCTTGGGGCTGCGACCGTCAATGTTCGAGTACTAGATCGAGAAGTTCAGCCGAACGAAACCGCCGTAGAAACTGCCCAGTACGCAAGTAAGCAATGACTACTATTCCCCAGGAGTCGAGAACAGCTAAATGAGCGTACTGGTCGCGAACTGCCCTGCATGTGGGGCGCCCGTCGAATTCAAGAGCGGCCAATCGATAGTTGTCATCTGTACCTTTTGTCGATCGGCAGTTGCCAGGACTGATCGTGATCTTAAGGACCTCGGAAAAGTTGCGGAACTCGTTGAAACTGGCTCACCGCTCGACGTAGGCTTGCGTGGCACTTGGAACGGTGTCTCGTTCGAACTAACCGGTCGCGCACAACTGGGTCATGAAATGGGCGGCCAATGGGACGAATGGTACGCTACCTTTTCAAATGGTTGGCTCGGTTGGTTAGCTGAAGCCCAGGGCCGCTTCTATCTAACCTTTCAACACCCGATCCCCGAGAATGTTCAAGTCCCTCAGTTTGACCAACTTCAGCTCGGACAATCTATTCAGGGTCTACCCGCACCTGTTCCATTGATTGTGGCTGAGACAGGTAGAGCAACTGCGCTCGGAGCTCAAGGAGAAATTCCTTATCTACTAACGCCGGGAGCAACTTACTACTACGCTGATCTCTCCGGTCCGAATGCAGCTTTCGGAACACTCGATTACAACGAAACTCCACCACTAGTTTTTCTGGGAAATCAGGTCACGCTTGCGGATTTGGGTATCACCACTACCCGGACACCCGAACGAGCCCAGCGACAAGTAAGTGCGGCTCAGGTCAGTTGTCCTCAATGCGCTGGGCCACTGGAGCTACGTGCTCCTGATAAGACAGAACGTGTTACCTGTCCAAATTGTAATTCCCTGCTCGATGTTAATCAGGGCCAACTTAAGTTTCTGAAAGCGCTGGAGAAGCCGTGGTTCCAACCGCTGATACCGCTTGGCGCTTCTGGTGATGTGCCCGAAGGCAAGATGACTGTCATCGGGGTGATGGCCCGAAGTGTAACGATCGATGGCACCCAGTACTACTGGGGCGAATACCTGCTGTACAACCCTCAGATTGGTTTTCGCTGGCTGGTCCAGAGCGACAATCACTGGAACTACGTTATGGCAATTCCGCCTGGCGAAGTTACCGAGTCAACAAAGAGTGCCAGCTATCGCAATGAGCATTATCGAATATTCCAGGACGCTCCTTGTCGTGTGGAATGTGTGCTCGGAGAGTTTTATTGGAAGGTTGAAGCAGGAGAGATGGTACGAGGTGTGGATTACGTTAGCCCGCCGTACATGCTCTCGAAGGAAGTGTCGACTGTTTACGTCGCGGATCCTGATAATAAACAAAAGTCACGAGCCACTGGTGAAATCAATTGGTCACTCGGTACCTACGCTACTGTTCGCCAAATCGAAAAGGCTTTCTCAGTCAGCGGTCTGCCCAAGCCCACAAACATCGCACCTAATCAACCCTACCCCTACAAGTGGATTTACAAATACTGGCTGATACTTGTCGCGATTCTGATGGTGATCGGGTTACTTGCAGCAATCACAAGTGGCTCGAGTAAGCAGGTATTTTCGCAGACCGTAACGTTCCAGCCGCTCCCAAATGAAGACGGCACTCAAGTCTTCTTCAGCGAGCCTTTTGAACTAGCCGCTCGCAGAAATATTCGAGCTTCCGCCTCATCCTCGGTCGACAATTCATGGGTCTATCTTGAAGGCGACTTGATCAATGACGAGACGGGTGTCGTGCAGTCGTTTCCGATCGACATCTCTTATTACCAGGGTGTGGAAGACGGCGAGTCATGGACTGAAGGTAGTCACGATGATGCGGCCTACACATCAGCGATGCCTGCGGGTCGTTACATTCTCAGGCTCGAAGCACAATGGGATCGATGGCAACAACCGCAAACTGTCACGGTGAACATCGAGCAGAATGTTACTCATGGCTTCAATTTTCTATTGGCGTTGATTGTGCTCTCAATTATTCCAGTACTCATGATTATTTATCACATCAGCTTCGAGCGCAGACGTTGGTCGGAGAGTATGTTCACCGAATCCAGCAGCAGCGACGACGATGATTAATGCGTACAAGTTTTCTTCAAGATTGGAGCGACTGAGTGTTTAAGAAACTCTATACCATTTTTAGTGGCGGGGTGATTGTTCTCTACGCCGCTGGCGCAATGCTTGGATGGGAGATAGGCGGCTCCTCAAGGCGTCAACTGCCACCAGACGCTCGACAAAACGGGTACCGCTCGTTTCACTTCTGGCACTATGGACTACATGGAGGAAAATGATGTTGCTTGATTCAATCACAACAAGTTCGCCGGCGCTTCTGGCTTTAGTTGTCTCTCTCGAAGGGCTCTTACCCATTCTTATTACAACGCTGGTGTTTGTGTTACTTGGTCTAATCGTGTTTGCGCTGGCATTCCTGGTAATCAGTAAAGCGGCTCCCTTTTCGGTACGAAAAGAGATCGAGGAAGACCAGAACGTTGCACTAGGTATCGTCATAGCGTCAGTGATCCTCGGTAGTGCAATAATCATTGCCGCTGCGATTCACGGCTAACAAGTCCTGAGTGTTCCAGTGCCCTGCAAGCGCGGCTCGTGAGCAAGCCGCGCTGGTCACGCCGCTCGATATGTCTGTCACACTCGCGGTCAATTCTTCCAAAATCTCATCGACAACATATCGATATGAAGCGCCCGCCTCTACTCTTTCTAAACGTTCTTATCGTTGCTACCTGCGGCCTCATTTATGAACTGCTTGCCGGCACGCTTGCTAGTTATGTCCTCGGCGATTCAGTAACCCAATTCTCCCTTATTATCGGTATCTATCTTTTCGCCATGGGTGTCGGCTCGTGGCTCTCGCGTTTCATCGACAAGGGATTAGCGCGACGCTTTGTCGATGTCGAGCTCGCTGTCGCCGTGTTGGGAGGCTTCTCCGCACCACTTCTCTTCCTGACGTTTTCTCGGGTCGGGTATTTCTACCCCGTTTTGTATTTTGTCGTGTTTGCGATTGGCGTCTTTGTAGGACTCGAGATCCCGTTGCTACTTCGCATTCTTAAGGACCAGATCGAGTTTAAGGAACTCGTTTCTCGCGTTCTCGCGTTCGACTATATTGGAGCTTTGTTGGCGTCGATCTTATTTCCGATTTTGTTTGTGCCAAAACTTGGGCTTGTCCGCACTTCGCTGATCTTCGGCATGCTTAACGCCGCAGTTGCCTTATGGGGTACCTGGTTGTTGCGGCCACTAATTAAGGGTTCGATTGTTGGCCTTAGAGTAAGAGCCATAGTCGTGTTGGCGCTGTTGCTCGTCGCTCTGGTTAAGGCAAACACGCTCACTTCACTCGCAGAAGATGAAATGTTTGCTGACGAAATCATCTATTCCAAAGACACTCCCTATCAACGAATAGTCATCACGCGTGGAAAGGCTGGTTTTCAATTATTCCTCAACGGGAATCTTCAGTTCAGCTCGACTGACGAGTACCGGTATCACGAAGCACTAGTCCATCCTGCGATGATACTTTCAAATAATCCCAAGCGAGTTCTGGTACTCGGAGGCGGAGACGGATTAGCCCTGCGCGAGATCTTGAAGTACCCCTCGGTGGAACACGTAACTCTCGTCGATCTCGATCCGGACATGACCAATCTTTCAAGCAGGTTTCCATTGCTGTCGGACCTGAATAAACACTCGTTCGACAACCAAAGAGTGGAAGTAATAAATAAGGACGCATTCATATGGATCGAGGAGACTCACGATCTGTACGACGCGGCAATCGTAGACTTTCCTGATCCCAACTCGTTCTCACTTGGAAAACTCTATACAAGCCGATTCTACCGGCTGTTGAAAACACGTCTGACGGAGCATGCGGCGGTTAGCGTTCAATCAACCTCTCCACTTTTCGCGCGTAAGTCTTATTGGTGCATCATCCGAACTCTCGAGGCTGCAGGATTCAGCGTGCGGCCTTATTACACTGCGGTCCCTTCCTTTGGTCTTTGGGGTTACGCACTTGCGCGTTCATCTCCGTTCGAGATTCCAAGAAACCCGCCAGCCGGCCTAAAGTTCTTAGACGATCAGACACTTGTTTCAATGTTCAGTTTTTCTACCGACATTGGACCACTGCCGGTTGAGATTAATCGCCTCGATAACCAGATGCTCGTTCGCTACTATGAAGGCGAATGGAAGAAGTTTGAATGATCGAGCAATGACAACTTTCAATCGCCGTGAAATCCTGACTGCATTCCTCGGACTTCCTTTTGCAATTTCAGCCTGCCGTCGCAACGAATCGTTGCGCTATCCCGAAGGTGAAATAGTCGGCGCCTCAGATGTCTTTGGACATCGCATGCGCGATGGTTTGAGAGTAGAAGTGCCGGATGACGGATGGACTGAAATTCCTGTCGTAATTGTTGGAGGTGGGGTTGCTGGTTTAACCGCGGCGTGGCAGTTACTGAAGTCTGGCTTCCACGATTTTGTGCTCGTCGAACTTGAAAAAGCGCCAGGTGGAACATCACGCTCGGGTTCTAACAGCTCGGTCTCGTTTCCGTGGGGTGCTCACTACATTCCAGTTCCGCTAAAAGAGAACCAACCGCTAATCGGTTTCCTTGATGAAATGGGGATCATCGAAGGAAGAGATAAGAACGGCGAACCAGTGGTCGCCGAACAATTTCTTTGTCGGGATCCCGAAGAACGTGTGTTCTACAAAGGACGTTGGTACGAAGGACTCTATCTCCATTCAGGTGAGAGTCCAGACGACATATCCCAATACGAAAAATTCAACGCTGAGGTGTCTCGCTGGGTTTCCTGGGTAGATGCAAAAGGTCGGCGAGCTTTTACCATTCCGGTATCCAATTGTTCTGATGATGCAGAGGTAACTGCGCTCGATCGGATTTCAATGAGCGAGTGGATGGACCAGCATAAATTTAGTTCTCCTAGACTCCGGTGGTGGGTCAATTATGCGTGTCGTGATGATTATGGAATGACGCTTGAACAAACGAGCGCGTGGGCTGGACTCTTCTATTTTTGTTCGCGTGTGGCGCTACCAAATGTTGAATCGCAATCACTCATCACCTGGCCAGAAGGAAACGGTCATCTTGTTAGTCACTTGTTTGGAAAGTCTCGTGAGAAGGTGCAACTCGATCGGGCCGCTGTGGAATTAATACCTGTGGAGCAGAATGGCAATTCGCACGTTGATGTAGTCACGCTTGATAGTGAAGGGCGCAATCCAAGAGGCTTTAGGGCGAAGCGAGTAATTTTCGCTGCGCCTCAGTTCATGGCTAAATATATTGTTAGACCATATCGAGATAACCCGCCCTCACATATTGCTGAATTTCAGTTTGGCGCCTGGATGGTCGCCAATCTGTCTCTTAAAGATCGACCGGCAATTAATTCGCATAGGAGTTTTCCCTTAGCCTGGGACAACGTGCTCTACGAGAGTCCGTCGCTAGGGTATGTAGTTGCAACTCATCAACGTGGTATCGACCGTGGTCCTACTGTGTTTACTTATTACTATCCATTGTGCGACGCGGATCCACGTGTGGCCCGGACAAGATTGCTGGAAACTGATTGGCGGGGCTGGGCTGAGATTACGCTTGCGGACCTCTCACGCGCTCATCCTGACATTCGGAACCTGGTTGAACGACTAGACGTCATGCGTTGGGGTCATGCGATGATTCGACCTCGCACTGGATTCATGTGGGGACAGGCTCGGCGTCAAGGTGCGAAGCCGTTCCGTGGTATCCACTTTGCACACTCTGAATTAAGTGGGGTTGCTCTTTTTGAAGAAGCCTTCGACGTGGGCCATCGAGTCGCCACTCAAGTGTTGGACGGGTTACGACAAAAGTGAGCGCGGATTGGTCTTTTGGCTGAAATACCACCAGCGGCAGTTGGGGATGGGTTCCGTGCCCTCAACACCAACCGACAGTTGCAGAAGTAATACCACCAACGGCAGTTGGTGGATGGGTTCCATGCCCTCACACCAACCGACAGTTGCAGACGTAATACCATCAACGGCAGTTGGGGATGGGTTCCATGCCCTCAACACCAACCGACAGTTGCAGACGTAATACCACCAACGGCAGTTGGTGGATGGGTTCCATGCCCTCAACACCAACCGACAGTTGCAGACGTAATACCACCAACGGGAGTTGGTGGATGGTTCAGATCCTTTCTACAGAGAGTTGTCCACTCTACGCTGCGCGCGCTGCGCGCCGGAGGAAAGAGAAGGTTTTGTAAGTAGAAAGGATCTGAACTATCCACCAACTCCCGTTGGTGGTATTCGCCCACAACACGCCTGAGCCGCGGTGTAGAAAGGATCTGAACTATCCACCAACT